>SDBT01010502.1_pt1 | contig 14944 bp, 24 predicted proteins | sample 2277101 | NCBI WGS metagenome assembly SDBT01 (sample SAMN10404973, study PRJNA504765) | marine sediment metagenome | isolation source: marine sediment core GS10_PC15, 103 cmbsf | place: Arctic Ocean: Southern Knipovich Ridge | collected 2010 | reverse complement strand
TAAATCATAGTGCATCGCAAATGTATGGGTGGTTAGAATCGTTATCTGGTGATTGGATTTCAGGATACAATCGCAGATGGTAGGCAGATGGTATTACTGGACCTTGATACAAACGGTAATTTAATAGACTCACATCTCTACGGCGGACCCGGGGATGAAATTGGCCGCACCATTCAGAGGGCGGGAAGCAGGGGCTTTTTCCTGTTTGGCCAGACATCAAGCTATGGCAGTGGTGGAAATGACATGTGGTGCGGGAGTATCTGTGTTGGAAATCAAGCAATTTCTAATCAATAAGCTGCTTTCCGCAACAATGACTTGGAGAGATGCTCTCTACGTTCCAGCATTCGTCAATGCCCCGAAAGTAATAGACACTGATGTAGGGTCAGATGGAAGCTTGTCTATCGGCGCTGCCGCTGAAGGAACAAGGGCACCCGCACAGCACATAAGCAACTCTTCCGATATGCGAGCGACGCTGCTTTCTTTCCTTATCGCCTTTTGGCATCATTTGATGGAAGTCAGAGGAGGACTATCGCTATTGCTAATTGACGATGTGCAGGAGCTTTTCGACCGAGATAACCGCCGACGGGTAGCAAACACTATCCCTTTGATCGTTGAGAATGCAGGCAGGATCATTGCCACCACAAACGATACTAGTTTTGGCAAGCGTGTTGCCGCTAATCAGATTCTGTCGATGCTGGTCGATGCAAATGACGATCTGGACGAGCGTATCGAAGCACGCCGGGTACGCCAAGAGGTCAATGACAGGCTCGAAGGCACGCCGACGCAATCGCACCGGGTAGTCGATGAAGCCGTGCCCGACGTAATCCAGGTGGTTGAGAACCTTCGAGCGGAGCTTGTCGGCGGTGATCGTGCGCGACTCGAAGCGCCTAAGGCTGGTGAGGATGTGGCAACGGAGAAACCAACTCATGTCGATGGTGAAGATATACCTAAAGTGTAGTAAGTGCTTTGGGACGATGCCGGTCTTGCAGTCCTGGGTACAGCCTGGCGGTGAGATTGGCGTGCGCGTACAGTCGTGCCAATGTGAAAAAGAGGCTATGCGGTGCGGATCATGCCGCTTCGGTGGCGAAATCGACCTTTGCTTCGGAGGTCAGCCAGAGGTCCTTTGCAAGAAGTTCGATGAGTGGTTTGATGTCGATGCTGAACTCCCATGTTGGATGCCTAAAAGGAATCAGTCCGAAGCGCCCAAGCCTTCGCCAGACGAAACCGAGATTAGCAGCCCTGACCCGATCGACACTTACGCAAGTAACGCTCACGACGTTACAGATGCGTTACCTATAGTAGATACGGAGAAACAGGAAGATGGCCCAGTACAAGGCTAAGCCCGTGACGGTCCATGCGTCGAAGTGGCTCCAGCACGGGGACCACGCCAAAGTCGAGCGCTGGCCCAGCACGGACTCGAAGCATCATCCTAGCGAGGGCAGTCTGTATACAGTGCGCGGCACTGTCAGAGTACATTCAGGCGATTGGGTTATCCGTGGCGTGTATGGCGATTACAGCGTTTGCCCTGGTGATCAGTTCCACAGCCATTACTACCCGATCGGCACACACACGGAGATTACGGGCGATGGCTAAGTACAGGAAACGCCCGGCAGTGATTGACGCGTTTCAACTGCATGATGCTGATTGGCAGGCTATACGCGAATTTCTTGGTTTACATGCCGTCGATGGCGACTGGCTCATTCACACAGAAGACGGTAAGATGTCCATCTGCAAGCCTGACATCTTCGAGCGTACCTATGAGCTGGTGGACGCTGGGTCGTCGCCATCTGAGCCGCGTAAGAACTTTGTCGGTGCCGGCGGTTGGGATGATGACGTACCCAAGCGGAGTAACCCATGAGCAAGCCCGCCACGACCTACTTACGCGCCGCCTGGGCCGATGCCGTGGATTTGATCCTGCTGGGCCGCCGTACCAACCGTGTAGGCGGCATCAGCCTTACAGGTACTCCCGGCAATCGGACTGTGACGCTGTGGGTACGTTCGCCTGGCATGCACCCGCGTCGATTCAGGTACAAGTTGCGTTACAGGTCTGGCCTCAGTCTCGGGTTCGACCTTGAGAAAGACTTACAGGGGTTTGTATGATGAGTTATCACAATGTCATCCTGAAGTGCCACAACTGCCGCGTCCCACTTGGATTCAATGTGATCGCCATTGACGGGCAAAGTTGCCTCTACTCTGTACTGCCCTGCGACTGCCAGTCACAACCGGAGAAACCACCCATGCCCGCCCAGTTCGCCCTAAGGTGCCACGAGTGTGGTGAGCGTATAAAGATCAAGTCCAGCGCTCATACAGGTGCGGAAGATGATTCAGGCGGCAGCATCCTTATTTACTCTTTATTGCCTTGCGACTGCCAGTCGACCCCTGACCCGGCGATCGCCTGGGTATGCCGGTGCGCGTCCGATTGTTGTAGCAACTACATGGTGTTCTGGGATTCTGAGAAGCCTACATTCTTGTGTGGTCGCTGGCAGGGCGACGATTACTCAAGTTTCGCCCTTGACCAGTGGCACGCCATATCCGCCATCCGCCTTAACCCCGGCGAAGGTCCGTTGCGGTTGCCGGTGGCGAGTGATTGATGGCATACTTACGTAAAGATTACGAGTCCAGTCCGTGCCCTAGGTGCGGTAAGCCGATGTGTTTTGTTGCCCGCATCATTCATGGTCATTGCTCAGCGTGTATGCTGTCGGACCTTACTGCCGATATGATAGAACATCATTTTACTGGTAAGACTCTGGCCGAGTTGCGTAAGGTGCATGTCCGCACACAGTCGGAGCGTTCTGCATGACCATCATCATCGACCTTGAGATGACCTGTTGCGACGGTGACGAGTTCTCGAAGGATGATATGGAGATCATTGAGATTGGCGCTGTTAAGATCGGTCCTGATGGCGTCCTTGACAGTTTTAGTTGCTTTGTACGTCCTGTGATCCATCCCCGCTTAACGGACTTTTGCGTTGATCTTCTCGGCATATCACAGTCGGACGTGGACGGTGCATTGAAGTTCTCAAATGCTTGGGTAGACCAGTTTAAGCAATGGTTGCGGGGCAGTCGGTCGTTCTGTTCTTGGGGTGTTGGCGACTTGCGATGGTTGCAGCGTGAGTGCGTTCGCCATAGCGTTATATTCCCGTTTGAGAAGCATGGGAACCTGTTCAAGGCGTTTGGTTCTGGCCAGCGTCGGGTGTTGAATCGGAACAATTTGCAATGGGTCGGTCAGCGCCATCGTGCATTATCTGATGCTCAGACTTATGCGATGATGATTGCTGCTGAGCATCCGAAGATTACATATCGTGAGATACGATGACCATTGCCGAATCAGTCAAGTACAAGACGATTGTCGTTGACCCGCCTTGGCCGCAGAGGATGACAGGTGCTTATAAGCGGCGCCGCCATAAGCGTGCGGAAACTTTGCCCTATGAGCCTATGTCATTAGGCGACATCAAGGCTTTACCGATAGCCCCGCTTGCCACTGAGGATGCCCACCTATGGCTGTGGACGACCAATCAATTCCTCGGTCACGGGTTTGCGATGTTGAAGGCTTGGGGCTTTACGTATCTGGCCCCGGTCCATGCTATCAAGCCGAGCGGACTTGGCAACTACTTCGTGCATCGGTCACAGACGATTCTATTCGCCTATAAGACCCAATGCCGGTTCCCACTGAAGCGTTATGCACCTAACATCATCCACGTAGGGAATCCGAAGCGCCACAGCGAGAAGTGGGACATCACTTACGAGTACATCGAGTCGATTTCGCCGGGACCGCGTTTGGAGTTATTCGCTCGCAAGAAGCGTGAAGGCTGGGACGTTTGGGGCGATGAAGTAGAATCAGATATCGAGTTCTTATGAGCGTAAAGGAAAGGTTGATTTCATGAACAGTAAGAGTCGAAACCACCTTATTGGCAAGGTTAGGCGATTTTTGTTTACACGTCGTCCATCTCGTTGGAACTCATGGGTCCGAACTTTCACCGCCCTATTCGGTTGAATACGAGATGTCATCTATCGCCGAATCAGTCTGGGCGGGCATGGACCTGCAATAAAGGATAATTGATGGCACGGCGCTGTCCGAACTTGATCATCTCATGCTCTCGCTGCCACGCGGTGCTGGCCCCGGAGTTATCGTGGGACTCATACGAAGGCGATATGATAGCGAACTTCGAGCCTTGCCGGGTTTGTGCGGTTGCTGCTCTCAGAGAGTTGGCCGCATCGATTGACGTGAACTTATTGTCCCTACTCGATTTTGCGCCAAGCAAGGCCAAGTCGGAATGACCATCGCGGAATCCGTATGGCGTGGCATGGACCTGTTGAACAGCCCCGACGCTATTGACGGGATAGGCCTGGGCGCGTTGCAGGACACTGCATCGGCTCTACGCTGGCATCGGATCGAGCAGTATGAGCGTCCGTCTATTGACGGTGGCCCGGGTGCTACTGCCAAGTGCCTGAAGTTCCAGCGTGAGTTCGAGAAGCACGAATATCGGATATTCTGTTCTGCTGGGGCGAACCGCAGCGGTAAGACCATTACCAACGCGGGTTTATGCTTCTGCAAGCATATCCGAGATGTGGCTCATAACGGGAACGTGTTTTGGGTGATCTCGCAGACTTCCAACACGATGCGGGACATTCCTCAGAAGATGCTCTGGGAGTTCTTACCGCGTTCGATGTTCCCTGACGGGATACAATACAGTCCAAGGATGGGGTTCGGGTTGATCCCGACGCTGCATCTCCACTTGCCGCACGGACGTGGCAGGTGCGAGATTCGGTTTATGACTGAAGAGCAGGACTTGGTGATCTTCGAGTCGGCGAATGTGCAGGGGCTGATGTGGACCGAATGCACGCGGGAACTGATCTTTGATGCCTTGCAGCCGCGTCTGGTGGATACCCGTGGTTGGATGTTGTTGGACTTCGTGCCGGTTCAGGCGTGGCACAAGTTCCGGTTGCGGATACCTGCTGAGACTGGCAGCAAGTTGATTTACCATCAGCGGTTTTCCATGTCGGACAATGCTCATAACTTGGCGCCGGGTGCGATTGACGAGTTGCGCCAGACGATTACCGCTCGTGAGGCGAGTGTCAGGATCGACGGTGAAGATGGTGCTGAGTTCGGCGTGGTGTATTTGGCTTTTGAACCGAAGCATCACGTTTGTCCGCCGTTTGAGATACCTGATCACTGGCCCCGATACAGGTGCATGGACTATGGTTATCGTAATCCTACAGCGTGTTTATGGGTGGTGATCATACCTGACACTCAGGACTGGTCGGAGCTGGTGCCGGATCTTGATCGGCCACTGATGCCTCGCCAGGAGCGTGCGGTGATCTACCGTGAGTATTACCTGACCGGACAGACAGTGCCAAGTATCGCCGGTACGATCCGTGCAATGAGCGGTGACGAGGTTTACCGTAACGACGGTTTGATTACTGCTGACCCGACGATGTGGAATCTGACTCAGGTTACTGGTAAGCGGGCTACGTCTTTAGCGGACGAGTTCGCTGTGTCACGGCTGCCGTTGTGCAAGGCTGCTCGTACCCAGGGTATCGGCGAGCACGCTCAGGTGGCTAAGGTGCGGTGGTGGTTCGAGCATGATAAGATCGTGATGTTCAATACGTGCGAAAACTCGATTCGTGAGCATGAATCATGGCGGTACAAGGAAGATCGAGACGGTCACGCGCCGGGCAATGAGCCGTTTGTGGACGCGGACAACCATACCTGCGATGCTTTCCGGTATCTTATGAACTCTGAGACTCTGACTTTCCATAAGCCGGTAGCGTCTATACGGAGAATGCGATGACTTGGCAAACAATGCTATTCTGCGTGGGTATGACTCTGGCCGTCTTTGTATTCGGTCTATTCATGGGCGCTTCACTGACCTACAAGTCAGAACGCGGCATCAATCCGATCCCAATGACGGGCGGTCGTGCTATAATCCGGCGCCTGAGCATGTTCGGTAAGCGTGGCAAGAAGGAAGAAAACGACGATAAGAGCCAAAGGTGGACAGCATAAAGCGGGGTAGAGCAGTATGGTAGCTCGGATGGCTCATAACCATCAGGTCGCTGGTTCAAATCCAGCCCCCGCTATTGTGATTGACATATAGCGGAATGCCGTACTTCGGGAAACCACGTGCGGAGGTAGGCCACTGCCCGGCAGGTTCGATTCCTGCAATACGTTTGGTGCGGGGCAGTTCTAGTCTGTAGGTTCGATTCCTACCTTCCGAATTTGTGTTTGACATTACTCGTTACGGAGAATATAGATATGTTGAAGTTGACGTTGAAGGGCAGTGAAACTGAGGAGATCTTCTTGGAGTATGGGTTTCCGACAGTGTTCAGAAACGGTAATGAAGTATCGGTGCTTATGGCGGATGGCCGATTCTATTTCATTGACGGTACTGCCGAAGAGGTCTGCGATAAGATGGCCGCTGAGCGACAAGTGGCGTTACGAGGCGTCCGTGGCCGTCCACCAAAGGTAGAATCTGATGGCAGAAACAACGACTGATCCGACAGCGAGCGAATCACAGCGTACTTTTGACGAAGTGCGCCGTCGTGCTATCGAGGCGAACGAACTTCGTGACGTTGTAATCGACGGCGTGAACACGCTCAGAGAGCTTTGGACGATCGGACCACGCCGATTCCACGGTGACCATTGGTCTGCTACCCCGCATAACCAGCGGGTGATTCTTAAAGAGGGCCTGAAGTACAGCACCATCAATCGAACGCAGTCGTCAATGATCTCTGCCGTAGCTGTAATGACTGAACGGCCGATGCGCGTGACCTTTCAGCCGATTGAGACTGCTGATGAAGGTATTTACTTCGCGAAGCCGAAGGCGACTCGAATGCTAATGCGTCAGATGTCGCCAGAGACAGCGCAGTTGGATTTGCAGGCGATGTTCGGCGATGAAGGTTTGACCCAGCAGCAGATTGACGGCCAGGAACCGTTCACCACCGGACAGTATGAAGCATTGGTCGAACAGGCATTGGTCGTGGCGTCTGGCGAGTTAGGCTTGAACCCGCTATTCAAGGAAGACGACTTCTTCAAGTTGACAGACGCTACAGCAGGCGAAGCATTTCAGGTGGTATACGACGCGCTCTTCGACCGCGCGAACGGCGATGCGGTCATGGCTGAGCATGCCCTTATGTTCTCGGCAGTCGGAACACAGTTCCTGCTATTGCAGTGGAACTTCGATAAGCGCTGCCCACAGTTCATCAACATCGACATTGTGAACGTCAGGCCCGACCCTGTTCATACGATGATTGCCGATAGCGATTATCTGATTCTCGATCAGGTGATGCCGATGGAAGAGGCCATTAAGACATGGCCTAAATCGAAGTTGGCGATCGAGACTGCATCGACCCAGGGTAAGTTCCAGACTGCATCCAGCGAAAACGAAGTCGGTGGCCGGTATCAGCGGACTAATTTCGGTCGTGAGATGGTGCAGGTCAGGACCATGTGGGAACGCGGGGTCGAGTACGATCTCGCAGACCCGAACGATACTGAGAATCCACATCACGCTGAGGGCGTTGATCTAGGTTACTTCGAGAAGGATGAGGAATCGGGTCAGTTCGTAGCCAGAGAAGGTGCTTTGGAATTGGTAGACCCTGATGACCCGTCAAAAGGCACCAGACAGATTAAAATCCGTGGTATTCGGCAGATTGTATTGCTGCCGCAGTTGGATGCCTCCGATAGCGTGGTTGAGGATGAACGCTGTCCGTATGCCGACATTCCAGTTTGCCAGACAGTCAATATACCGATCCTGGGTATGCCTTACGGTATTGGTGAGCCGCAACGCCTTGAAGGCGTGCAGATGTTCATCAACCAAATCGCCACTACCTTGATTACGCATCTTGAGTTCTACCGTTTCCCGCAAGAGTTCTGGCCACAAGGGCTATTGGACATTGTAGAAGCTGCTTTGGGCGGTTCCTGGTATCAAAGTGCTGGTGTAGCAGTGGGTATCCCAGACGATAAGTTCAAAGAGTTCTTCATCGACGGCAAACGCACAAGTTTCGCCGCTGAACGACCTGAATTGCCTGGTGATATGGTCGGTTTAATGCAGTTGTTCTTCGACTTGCACGACCAGATGTCAGGCAATGTTTCGGTTTTACAGGGCCGACCGCCTTCAGCCGATTCCTCGGGCGTCGCCATCCAAGAACTACAGCAACAGGCACGCGGACCAATTGGATATAAGAGCGCCCATATGCAGGAATCGCTCAAGCGTTTGGGTATGCTGATGGCCGACGCTATCATCAAGTACTTGCCGGAATGGGATTGGACGCGCTACCTGAGCAAGTACCCGTCTGGCGTTGCAATGGCGTTTCGTGATAGGATTAAGAGCCTTAGATTTGACATTTCAGCCGAAGTCGTGTCGGGTAAGGGTGTTATCAAAGAGGCTGAGAAGCAGACAGCGATTGAACGGCGTGCTATGGTGCCGCCTAGTATCAGTGAGAAGACACTGGTGGAGACATTGGACAATGATCCCGAACGTGAGTTGAAGAGATTGGAAGAGGAAAGAGCAGGTTTGGTCTTAGACGAGAGTCAAGCCCAAGCAGTTGACAGTTCCGGCACGTTGCCGGGACAACCACAACCCGCCTGAAGGCGAGTTTCTAAGGCAACCAAGCCAAGCCAGCGGAGAGGCAGGCAACGGCGAGCTACGGAAGGTGAATCATGGCAGAGGACACAGCAGTAAAGGAGCAGGATGCTCAAGCAGAAGAAGAGCCAAAGGCTGAAGAGACGCCGACTGAGACTGAAAATCAGGAAGAAGCGCCGAAACAGCCTGCCCACAACTTCGATAAAGGACTGTCAAACGTCCAACGTGACTTGAGAGCCAGCAGGCGCGAAATGGCTGAACTGAAGCAAATGTTTCAGGACAGTCTCAACGCGAAAGCCGAGCCAGCGGTTCAGGCAAAAGTCGAAGCAGCGGTCGATGGCTTTCTGAAGGATCGGGAAACAGACGACGTATTGAACGTCTCTGATGCCCAAAATCTTCTGAAAGAGATCAAGGCTCTTGGTCGCGGTTCAGGTTTGGATGCAGCAGCGGTAGAAGGCATTGTGAGCAAAGCGCTCGGGCCGCTGTTGGAATCGAAATCGAAAGCCGATGAGATGCAGTTCTGGGTCGATACAGAGCGGGATACTGGTATTCCAATCGTCGATGCCCGTCGCATCTGGGAAGAAGCTGCTGATAAAGGCGCTGAACAGTTCCAAAGTAAAGATGGGCGCTACTCGGCAACGAAGACCCATTTCGACTATGCGATTGCCGCTGAGCAACGTAGGCGCAAACGAGCTACGTCCCCGTCAACCGAATCACCCACCTCATCTAAAGGCACCCAGACTGTAAAGAACGGTGCCGATGCGACTACAGGGTCAGTAAAGGACAAGCCGACAATGGACGAGCTATACAGAGCGCTCGATCCTAACGGTCAGTTGTAGTTGTGACCGGCACCGACTGAAAGGTGCCAGACAATGGCTTATGTAAGAGACACGATCGACGCTGTGGTGCGCGAACTCATTGAGAGTGCAATCCACTCGTCTTTCATCCAGGCAAACCCGCTGCTGTATCTGCTTGCGGGTCCAGATATTGACAATCTCGGGAAGCTGGGCCAGCCCGGTGTCCCAACGGTGTTCGGCGGTTCCGGTCTATCACGCGCTCAGAAGATGAGCCGGATCGGTTCCAAAGAACGTCACATCAGGTATCAGATCGTTAATCCGGCTGAAACCGCAAACGTCGCGTATCGTGGCGTTACGCCTCAGTCGAGTCTGTTCGCAGAAGATGCGTTCGGTACGGCTCGCACCCGGTGGACGCACTTCGATACTCCGATTCGTATCTCCAAACATGCTCTTAATATGGCTAAGGGCGGATTTGAGATTGGCGCGATCATCGAAGATGCTGTCGGTCCTCCGATTAACAGCCACTTGGCTGCCATTCAAGACAGATTTTGGAATGGTACGCTGACCTCCGCTGAGCAGAACGCCAATATGTGGGTGAATTATCTCGGTATAGTTCACACAATCAACGAGAACAACGTATATGGCGGTGTTGATCGGTCTGTACATACTGAGATGAACAGCATCGTCAAGGATCATCTTGGCGAGGGTCCGACTCTTGAGATGATCCGTACCGTCAACGTCGTTGACAATCTGTTGGCCAAGACGCCCAAGACACACACTGTCAAGGGTATCGACCTGGTCATCACCACGCCTAAGATTTGGATGATTCTGGCGGCTGAGGCTGAAGGCAAGTGGACGATCAATACCCAGGGTATTCCGCACCACGCTTTCAACGGCTTCAAGAACCCGATGATCCGGTACGACCAGACTTGGATTCTCTACGACGCCGATTGCCCGCCCAATACGATGTGGGGATTGCATACCCCGTCGTGGATGTACGAGTTGGACCCGAATTATAAGTTCAATCTCGACGGTGCATGGGTTGACAAGGACAAGACCGAAGAGGCTGGCGCGTTCTACATGTGGAACCTGTTCCGGTCGATCGGGCGTTTGACTTGTTCTGAGCCGTGGTTGCAGGTTTATTGGCGGAACATCACTGAAGTGACTTCAGAGTCGCTGTCGAGTTCGAGTTCTTCGACGTTGGTCAAGAGTACCTCGTCTTCCAGAAGTGCTTCGAGTTCTTCCAGTCAGTCAACAAGTTCCCAGACCGACTCCGACTAAGGATGATGTGGACTTTCTCCGTGCGGGTGGCCCTTGGCTTTCGAGTCGGGGTCACCTGCATGAGGAAAGGGGTGTGCCATGAAACTCGTTGAAGCACGTAGAGTGCTGGCCAACTCAGTTCTGAGCGTGGATCAAGTCGTTTACGGCGATGAGAAGCTGGACCGTGCGTTGAAGTTCGCGTTGCAGATATTTCTGCGCCGTACTCGCTGTGACACGGTATCTGCCGACTACACAATGACAGCGACTTCTGCCACCCAGGACGTGACCGCTGCCCTTACGCCTGACTTCTTACCCTATCAGGTGGTCGCTGCTCGAATCAATTTCAAGCAGGTTGAGTTGCGGAACACGAAGGATTTAGTCCGTAATCTGGATGAATCTACAACGACCGGCAGACCTACCATGATTGCGTGGGAGTCGAAGGCCGTGGCGTTGGTCTACCCGATTCCAGACCTTGCCTACACGCTACACCTTACGAGGACAGCGCCGCTGGTGGCGTTTGATCCAGGTACTGAACAGGAAATCACGATCAACATCCCAGAGCCGTTCGTGCATGACGCAATCTGGTTTGGTGCTGGTCCAGCGTTGGTCTACGGCGAATCTGGAAGTCTGTATGCGTCGGAAGGTTGGCGGAGATTCGAGTTGCTGATTAAGGAAGTCGCTGGCATTTCGCGCATGGGCGTGGGTGCTACTTACAAGGACAACCCATCTGGTGGATTCGTGAACTGGCAGACTGAAGGTGCTGCCTTCTCCGCCTGGTAGAGAGGAACGACATGGCTGAAGATACTGCCCCAATTAAAGGGCAGAATACACTGATTACGTTTGCATGGGGGACTGTTAGGGTCCGGCGACTGCGTTGGATACACACAAACCACGTGCGCAATACTACAGGATCAGGTAGTGGAGTGAACTCCAAGTTTGTCGAAGGCGTCAATCGGTACACGATTCAGTGTACCGGCATCCTTATCGACGGCGTTCAGAAGCTCACGACGTTGCGTGGACAGGTCAAGGTTGACTGGAAAGGTGATGGAAGCGTTATTTATGATTGCCCAACTGTTGTACTCGCAACTCTTGAGATTGCATTGGACCAAGGTACTGGTGATATTCAGGTGTCATTTGCGGGCTTTGTTGATGGTCCAGTTACAGAAACGGGGACTACAACTTAAATGGCACACGACATGGACAAACTGCCGCCGCTGCCAGAAGAAGAGGAAGAGGTTCAAGTCCCAGTTGAGTTCCAGGACATGATGACGGGTGTTGACCTGTCTGGCGTAGAGGCTGAAATGCCTCCTGTCGAACTGGATGATCTGCCGCTCGAAGCTGCGCCGTTGCCAGACTTCCCAGAAGTCGCTGAAGAGGCTGCACGGGATACGGGTTTTGAGGATGTGTCATTCCAGCCAGATACAACTGAATTGCCTGACCAACCCGCTGAGCAGCCTACGGATGGTTCTACCGAGCTTGTAGAGGCGATGAACAAGGTGGCCACACTGCTCGAAGAGCTACCGGTGAGACTTGCTGCTGAAATGGCTTCGCTTACGGAGATTGGCTGATGGCCATAAGTTGGGTAGAGAGCCAAGTATTCGAGGGTTCCACGGCCACCCGTGGCGTCAGGGACCGCCGTAGAGGCGTTGTCGTGCGCCGTGGGGTGCTTCAGGGCCTTGACGATACCATCGCATCTTACAATGCGGGCTTGGACTTCGCTCAGTTGCGATGGGCCAGTTTCGACCCGATAGAAGGCTTGCCACGCCAGACCATTACCCTCAAGAAGATCAGTGGCGATAAGGCCATTGTTGAGGCGAGATATTCCCTGACCAGCGGCCTCGATATTGACAATGGCCATGCAATGGAACGCGCCGATGCAGCGATGGGAACTGTTTCCGTCCAGTGGTACAGCAAGCATAAGACTTACAGCGCATCGAATTATCCGTCTACCGAATGGGCCGGTGGCATTACCATGCGGACAACACGCCCAATGAAGGTCATTCAGTTCACGCCGCATATGACCTACGGCTCTACGCCACTGATTGCCAGCATCAGGAACATGCAGAACAAGATTAACAATTCCACGTTCTCATTGGGTGGGATCAATTGGCCCCAGCACACCGTTCGTTTCGATGGGTTTCAGTTGGACGTGAAGCGACTTGGTTCTTACACGCTTTATGACACACGATGGTCATTATCAGTTCGTGAGGATCGCTGGCGTCAGGAGAATGTGTCGGAGGATTTAACCGAGATTGAAACTGATCTAATGTACGATACCGCCTCGTTCAGTATACCCACGAACTGGACGCCATGACATTGAAGGTTCCATTACCGCTGTTGCAGCCCGGTACGTCGATCAAGCAGCCTGTGTTGCGTGAGACGATCAATGCGCTGGTGGCTCGCAGCGAAGAGGGCCTTATAGCTGGTCCGGGTATCGACATCAACGACAATGTGATTTCAGCGTGGGACCAACCGGGTGGGCAGGAGTCGAACGAATGGTTTGGTCTGATAACCCGAATTACTCAGGTCGGTATTGTCCCGACCAATCGTTGGTCCTATCAGGTCCGCGAAGCCGTTCTTGAGAGCGACCAATATGACGGATGGGCACAGTTGACTGACGGGCGGTCTGTGAACGCGTTTAACACAGAGGAAGAAGGCAATACCGAGAGTGGCTTGCAGAAGAGCGGGGTAAATACAGACAATCTTCTTGCCACATTCGCCCATCAACCCATCCCGATTAGAGCATTAGTTCGTGTATTCGCACTGACGACTTCAGGCGGTGATCCGAGTTATTGGTTTAGTAGGTCTAACGGAATTGACGGGACGTGTGCATAATGCCAGGTGCTCCACATCAATGTTGTTGTGAGTTCAATGCTCCTGGCGGTCTTTGGACACCGGGAAGATGTGCTGAGGTAATACAGTTAGAATTGTCAGGAGGCACACTTTGCAATCCAACTACTTGCGCAGCATCTGCAAACACATTATTGGCTGATGGTGTTGCATTGGAAGGAACTTGGGAACTTTCGTTGCGACAAACGCAAAGTGGTCTTTGCCGATATTCTCCGAAACCTGGGGGGATTTTTTCGTCTAGACCTGTTCCGCCATTTACTGCAACGCGGCGCATATTTAATGTTGGCGAATGCCCTGATGGTGTTATACAACGTGAAGAGTTTGCGGATTTGGGTATTGATATTGTGATTCATGAGTCAAGTGGTGTAATACAGCATATCGACATTCGTAACAGTGTGAATAAAGGTATACCTTTGGTCCAAAAGAGATGGGAAGTTTGGATTTATCAATATGTGAGAGGCCAAGATGAGTTTCCTAACAGGCTAGTCGGCGAACGTTTGCCTAATTATTTTAGTTCCGGTTGCGATGCTACAGACTTTTACAATGAGTTTAGTTATTCGCTTGTGTATGGGTCTGATGCTGTTGTTACGGTGATAGTCCCGTAGCCGGGATATTAATTTTAAGTAAAGGTTTCATCATGGCCATCAACATCAACGGCAAGTTCACTATGGCAATTTCTGTGGGTTCAGTAGTCATCGCGCTGGTCGTTTGCGGCATGAAGTACGGCATGATTTTATCTGATGCGGCGGCGAACACCGAGATGATTAAGTCAGAGCGAAAAGAGCGAATCGAAGCATTTTCTGAAATGCGGCGTGAATGGGTGGAAGAGATTCGTGGATTGAACCAACGTATCGACAGGATACTTGCACGACGTATGGTCAGCATTAACCCAGGAACCAACCATGAATGACGCGGAGAAACGTCTACAGATATGTATGGGGTGCAATTCCTTCAGGAGCGCGGTCAACGACCAAGTAGTCTGCACCAAGCAGTACGATACGCCCATCGACCTTGGAACAGGCAAGTGCCCGATGCACAAGTGGGACGAGAAGACTGTGGAAGCTGTGGTGAGTAAGCCCAAGGAAGTGAAGGTCGCTACGCCTGCGCCAAAGGTGAAGGACCAGCCCGATGAAGGCAAGCTCTACAACGCCGATTGGAAGGCACTGCACCTGAAGGGCCTGTACGCCGGTCGTTCAGCGTTTCTTGTGCTTGGCGGGCCATCGTTCAGTGAGCTGGACCACGACAAGCTGCGTCATTAACTGCACATCCACTACTTTGCCCCGCCCGTGTGCGGTGTTGACCTGGGTATTTCTTTTCGGTAAACGTTTCTCGAGCTCTCTGTACATCTCGTCCTCGTATCGCAAACAGCACTTTAGCCGGCCGCAGTGTCCCGATATCTTCGCCGGGTCCAGCGTGGCCTTTTGAAGCTTGGCCATCTTCATATTGACCGGCTTTAATA
>SDBT01010500.1_pt1 | contig 14945 bp, 16 predicted proteins | sample 2277101 | NCBI WGS metagenome assembly SDBT01 (sample SAMN10404973, study PRJNA504765) | marine sediment metagenome | isolation source: marine sediment core GS10_PC15, 103 cmbsf | place: Arctic Ocean: Southern Knipovich Ridge | collected 2010 | reverse complement strand
CCCCCCGAAATCGAGGTCGCGAATATTTTTCTGCAGCGAAGTCAGACACTTGTCTGAAGTATTTGTCTGACTCTGGTCGGCGGAAGTGCGGATGAATGTTTGCTGGTCGAGACCGTCGGCGGATCGGCGCTCGCACCGTCGAAGACACTCCGGCGGTCGTGTAGGGAACTCTCTGTGTCCTCGAAACGACTCAAATATCAACTGCGGCCGTTCACGGAAGTGACGACTCCGCCGCCGCCGCCGGTTGCGTCAGACAAGTGCGTCAGACACCGGGGGAACGGCGGAGTCGTCACCTTCGCGAACGGCCGCAGATGATATTTCACTCGTTTCGAGGACACCGAGAGTTCCCTACACGACCGCCGGAGTGTATTGGACGGTGCGAGCGCCATTCTGCCGACGGTCTCGACCAGCAAACATTCTTCCGCACTTCCGCCGCCGCCGCCGTCGGGTGCGTCAGACAAATGATGACGTCATCGCTGCAGAAAAATTTGCGCGTTCTCGATTTCGGGGGGGCGGAAAAATCCATTATTTACCTGACCAGGGGAGGAGTTTTTTCCAAGCCTTACCGCCCCCCGGCGCATGCGAATGGAAAACGCTGGAAAGCTACACTTTGTATTGTTAAATATACAACATTGACAGTGGATTACAGTCACAACTAAATGTAGAATTGCGCGGAACCGAGGGCTCTGACACGCCAACAATGTCTCGGCTGATTGCACGTACACATTCCCCCTCCTCGGACATCACAAATCAGTCACGTTTAACCCTATTCGGATGAGAGACGACGTGGTTATTCCGACGACTCGGTGTCCTCTTCTTGCTCGACTTTGGCATTCGGTTGCGAATTACAAGGAGTGTACACAAGATTGCAACCCCGAAGAAGAACCAGTACACGGCGAGAAGTGCACGTTCCAAGAGGCGTTCGTTGTCTTTGAGCAGGTCGTCATTCAGATATAGATTGTTCGATTGGTCGCCTTCCGTATACGTTATCAACTTGGCCATGTTCTCGTCGGCGTCGCGCTGCACTCGGACCGCGACGCCGTGGCTAATACTGGCTGCTACTGGAAATATAAAGCGCGTTACCTCGCCCACGATTGCCCGGGTCGCGGTGCGCGGGCCAGGGTCTTACGGGTAGGTTTGAGCAATATGGTTGGAGTTTCTCGATAGTCAATCCCATACTAGTCAACGTGTTGACGTCGCGAAGTATGTTGTCGCGCACGAGATCTCGGAAGTCGATCTTTTGAAATGTCTTCACCAGCTCGACGAGGCATTCGCCGGCCTTGGCATCACGTCCGCGGACCCGATCGCAGCAGCGGGCGACGGTTTCGTATGTCGCCCCGAGGCGCTTCAAGGCGTAGAACTCGTAGCCGCGTTCTAGAAGTTGGTCGATGGTATAACCTGCGCTGAACAGAACCAGAAGAGTGTAGCCCTTGGCCATGAGATCGTCGACGGAGCACTTCCGATCCAGCATCGTCGTCACATCCTCGGCGTTGAAGTTGGGCACGTACTTCTCGAGAAGCTGTTTGACGCGACTCCCCCTGGAAACGCCGACCTGCCTCTGTGATTCGTCTGTTGCGCGACATATTTCGGCGGTCCGTGCGGCGAGGTGCATCGCGTCTAACTCCGCATAGTTCTCACCAAAGTCGATTCGTCGAGGTCCGATCGCCATCGTTTGGACTCGTCTGCGAGTCGGTCCTTCGCTCATGTCTGGGCTCGATTTCGTGTGGCTGTTCAATCGTATATACGCGCCTAACTGTCCGACGTTCGCCGAGAATCTGGTCAGTGGTTATATCGTGTTCTTTGACTTCTTTCCGATATGGATCCAGACGGGCTGGTACGCGATATCACTCTACTACGCCGATCTGTTCTTATTCGCGTGGAGCCTAGCTTTATCGCTCGACTGGCTAATTAACTGGGGTCTCCGCCACGCCATACGACAACCGCCGGTCACGGCCGGCTGCGGTCCGGAATTCGAAATGCCGTCATTCTCGTCGCAACACGCCACTTTTTTCATTGCCACTCTCTGGCTAGTACTGGTCACGGCGCGTTACAGAGTGCCGGCGTACCGCGGCATTGTAGCCGTGTTTGTATTCTCGATAGTCGTCTACGCCCGGATCTACATCGGCATCGCCACATGCGCTCAGCTGCTCGTCGGGACGGGGTTCGGGCTGGTCGAGGCTGTGTTGTTCGTTCTATTCATGCGATACGTCGTCTACGCGAATCTCGACTGGGTCATGAAGACGTGGATCGTGACATATTTGGGACTCCGTCCCGGAATCTACGGCTGCATGGCTAACGACGGCCACGACGCCGTCTCGATCGGTGTCGGCGTTCGCGAGGGCGAACGGACTTTCGTGGCAAATGCCGCCGAAAATCGTATCACACCGACCCAAACATTCGGTGTGACCGAGCGTCGGGACTACTCGGGGGTCTCGGTCGCCCTGCGGAAAATAATAAACGGTCCGAGCAGGGAAATGCGATAGCACGCAGCCGCCGGCGTGTAACGAACGTGTTGTATTATACACAATAAATTAATATTCCATGTCGTCACCTCGGCCGCCGTCTTCGGCCCCGTATTCCTCGTCATCCTCCACGGCCAAACACCACTCCGGATGTGTGTCGGTGTCGCTTCTGCGACGGGCAGCCGTCTCCGATGCGATTTTACAGCGCCGCAGTACGGCGTCGGCTTGCCGTCCGCCGTCCGGTAGCAGCGGAAACCGAGCCTCGTCGGCGTAAAATTCCGCAAATTCTCGCCACGTCCTGACCCAGTCGGTCAGCCATTCCATGTGCACGCGCGCGTGCGTGTCGAACGACGGCGCGAACGGACAATGTATCTGCTCGGCGACCAAGTGGAGAGCAACCGTCACGGCGTGGATGATGTCGTCGGTCGGGTAGAGTTTTCCGGCAAATCTCACGTCGGTGCGCCCGGCGCAGCAAATTATGATCGGGTTCGCGTACCCGTCCATACACCTTCGGCGTCTGAAGTAGTCGTGTTCGTACATCACGGACAGGCGTTTCCATTTTATGTCCCCGTGGATGGAGCAGGCCGAGTTGACGATATTCACGACGGCGGCGATGCGGAGGTCCGGGTCAGTGTTCGAGAAACACATCGTAACCAGGTCCTCGTCCTCGATGGCGTGCATCATCCTGCACAACTGCAATCGAGTGTGTTTGTACGTGGCCACAGCTCGCCAGTCGCGCTCGGGTACGACGAGGTCGTGATCGAGTGCAAAGCGATGGACGTCGCCCGGCGAGACCGATGCCTTCATGAAGTCCTTACCGATCGGTCCACGTATGTTGTCAGCTGTGACCTTTCGCACGGTAGAGGCGATCCAGAGTGCCGATCCGTGATACAATTCGCGAGCCTCGGCACAGGCGACGTCATTCGTCGGCATCGCCGACATGTCGGCGTGGATGTAGATGCCTCTCCAGATTTCGACGATCGTGTGTGCGCAGAGGACGGCGAATCGCGACGATCCGACGAATGTCCCGGGAGACACCAGATATCGCCACTTCTTGGCGTCGCCGGTCTTGAGGCAGTCGTCCTCCATGTCGCTCATCTCCGGCGGATTGCCCATGAACATGATGAACGCACATCGCAGCTCGACGAGCCTGGTGACGTCCCGCAGCGAATTGATGTCTCGGATGAAGCGCCACCTGTAGGCGATCGCATCCAGGGCGACGACGACGTTGCGTTGTGTCCATTCTCTCCACGTCAGGCGCGTCGAAGCCAGCAGGTTCGTCGGCGACGGGCAGTTGTAGAATGACCGGGTGCCGAGCGCGATGGCCACGCACGACCACTTTCTGTGCTCGGGCTGCATCGTGTACATGTCGTAGGCGGTGAACAACACCAGCCACCGGAGCGCGATCAACAGGGAGGTCGTGGTGTGGCCCGCCAGTTCGACGCCGATGTGGTATCTCTGGAGATTTATGACGCCGCCGCCGCCGCCGTCACCGGGTCTGTCGTCGTACTTCCGCGCGATAGTGTGCATAATACAGTCTGCGAATTTCAACAACTGGTCGCGATCGGCGTTTTCCAGTTCTTCGACGGTTCCCTTTCTCCTGTCCGATATGTACGTCTTCATGGCGCAGTCGCACTCACAAAGCACAGACGTGATCCCGAAATCCGGGTCAAACTCGAATCTCTCCGCCACGCACAGATCCAGCAGCCGCGCCTTCGAGTCCCCCGGCGATGGCTGTGCGCGCTGCCGGCGGGTGCGTTTGTTTCTGCCGCGCTCGATTTCCATGTCCGCGGAAAAAATTGTCTACTGACGTCGACATACGACGTGCGGTCTTATCTGGATGTGCCCGTACTAATTGTCACGCACAGTTTAGCCCGATGCCTCAAAAATCGCATATGCGCGCTGTATTGGCGCAGGCGTTCCCGGGAGCATTCGGCGCATGTAATCCTCGCCCGCCACCTCCGCCGGGATCCGACAACAGGGATGCCTGCTTCGTCATCGACGGCACCCAGGTTCTATACAGCATATGTCCACAGAGCGGCACGAGAAACGGCGACGGGACCACCAGGCCGATGTCCGGATGCGAAATTGTTTGGCGATTCGCGGAAAAGATATTGTTCGCGTTCCAGTTCGCGCGCACGGTGTACGTTTCATTCGACAAGAGTGCCTACGTACCAGACATGAAATCGCAGGAGCAGGAGCGCCGATCTGCCGCCGGCGCCGGTAAATCGTCGACACTGACTAGCACGTTGCCGCTGATCGAGATCCCGCGCGGCCGAGCATACATCGACGCTCAAACCGTCCTGACGGAGCTGGGCACGTGGCGGGAAATAATCCAGGACCGCGAACCGGCGCGCGACGAGAAAGAGGCTGCCGAATTCAAGGTGCTGCCCGACGGAAGGCGGTACGCGCTGCATCAGGGTCGGCGTCAGCAGGTGATATCTTTCGTGTGTCGATGTCTGATTGGCAGCGGCGAAGGGTCTACCGACGACCTGCGATCGTTCATGGCGCAGCGCGGCGCGAAATACAGTGGCGAAGAGAGGGCTCTCGTCGTCTTCGACGGTCACTGTCTCCCCAGAGATGACCATATGTGGCGCGAAGCCGGCTTCGCTCTGGACGACGAGATCGATCCGAACACCGTGCCCGTCGGACTGAGTTTACGCACTGGCGAATGCAAGTATATTTCGGAACTCATGAACAACATCGGGGAGGTTGATCTGACGACGATCAACTTCGCAGAACGGTACGACTGGATCATGGCAGAGACCAAGGACACAGATTCGTTGGTGATCGGACTCTACTGGCTTGAAAAGTGTTTCGAGCGAGATTCAGAAATACCGGATCTTGTGATATGTCGCAAGATGCGCGGAACCTACGACTACATCGACGTCACGCGTCTATACGCGCTGCTGCGCGAGTGTCTGCACTCGATGCCACACCCGGCTCACGCACTGCTCTGTGCCTTCGTGACGGCCGGGTGTGATTACAACACGGGTTTCTGCGGCGTGACCCACGAGAAATTCTGGTTAGGGTTGTACAACTTACAGACCTGGACACAAGATCTCAAGTCCGACAAACGGCGAGTGCGCGGCGAGCCGTGGCAGCGACTGGTCGTTGCCGCATACTCGTATGCACACCCGGCTCGGCTGATGTATCAGGATCGAGTGACGAATCCCGTGAATCTTTTGCGTTGTACCACAATACAGGGCTGTCGGAGCGCACTGCGACAGGTGCAAGAATCTAGACGCGTACCACCGAATGCGGCGATCGAGAAGATGTTTAGGCGCATCACGCGCATCATGCAAATGTACGAGCAGATGGGTGCCTCGTTCGCGTCGCCGTAACTGGAGCGATGACCCGCCGTGTGCGAGTGGGAGGAGTAAGTTGACGTTTACCAATAAACTTTAGCAAAAAATACAGAACCTAAGAATAGTTGAGGTAGATACTCGCGCGTTGACCGCCGGGAGCCGGCGCGATGACTTTTCCTATCTGTCTCTCCCTGCGCTGTGCAATGAACTGGGTCACGGCGGCTATCACATCATCCCAGTGTAGTTGCATGTCAAGAATCCTGCCCTGCGCCCGCGTCTTGACAACTTTGCCCACGTTGATGGCCGGATTGGTGCCGTCTCGGCGCCATCCGAACAGCGTCGATGCATCGTCGCGCGAACAATACATGCTCCTCAGAATCTGTTGTTGCACCGACAGTGCAGGCGCTGTACCGTCCGCCCGCGGCGCGGCGCCCAGCGGTGTTCCGCCGTAGAACTGACGAGTCACATCGTCGACCCTGGCAACATCACCGATCGTCTGTGTCGCCTCGTCAGGCGAAACCAAGCCCAGTGCGACCGCGATGGTCGTAGGCACTGCGGCGGGATCCTCTTCGATTCTGGCGTTCATATTTGAGAGGAGCCGGTCGATGTGGACGATATCGTACGCGTAGCCGTCTCTGAATCCCGCTTCATCCCAGAACGGGTGCGACGCTTCGTTGTTCCGTCTCCGGTATATGTATCTTTCATCATCGCCCGCCTGCGCCGGACCGGGAGCGCGGGCGAGCAACGGCAGCGGTTCAGCTACGTCGCCGATACGCTGATGAGCGAGCGGATATGGTCGCGCGTCGTTGAGTGTCTTGGCGCTCGGATAGAGTGGTAATGCTCGTACGCGCATTAGCTGTTCTAACATGATGATACCACACAGCTGACCGAAGTCGTACATGCTGCGGTTAACGTTCGTCGCCGTGCGGAGGTTGCGGCTGTCCGGACCCATGGCCGCGGCGAACTCTGGCGGGTTTTTCAAACCCCATTGAACGTTCGAAGCGAAGCTCGCAGCGACGTTCTCTGCCGTCACCGGACGCGTTGTCAACACTATTTTGCTTTTGGGCGCCCTGCCGCCTGGCTTGTTGAAGAGGCCTTGGTGGATCTGTTCCGGGGGGACGGCATACACTTCGACCGCGGCCAACATCGGATGGTCGAAGTAGGTCATGAGTCGCACCACGCCACTGATCTGGCCCGTGCTGACCCTCCCGGAGCCCGCGTCGTCGTATTTGAATTCGCGGGTAGCTACGGCAACGTAGTCGATGTTGTTCATGATCGCCTCCGTTATCTGTTCCGAGGTCAGGTGCGTCGGATCGACGTCTATCGAGAACCCGTTCATCACCGACACCACCGGGACTTGATTGGCTTCCATCCCGGTGTACGACTTCGCAATAGTTTGTGCTCCGACCCGCCTCCAGAGGAGTTCTCCGGCGAGGATGCTCTGGTCGTTTAGATCGGCTAGCGCCGGGTAGACGCGCGTCCCCCGGTCAACCTTGAGGGCACTGGCTTCGTCCTTGTCGTAGCTCACCGAGACGGTGATCTTGCCTTGCGGATACTCCTTGTCGTCGGTCAGGATCGGCGGCATGCCGCCGCGGGTAGCGGGGACCCTCGCGAACATTGTTGCAGCGATTGTACTGACGTCTACGCCAGCGATGCTTATGCAGTGTGACGCAAAAACCGCCGAACAATACACGGGACTTGCGGAGTGGAGAACGACTTTACTTTGAGGTCTAAATTACAAATATGCCAGAAAAAAAAGCCGCCACGGATGACCTAACCGTGCTGCAGTTCAATCTGTATTGAGTGATTTCGATGCAGCTGCTTGTAACTCTTGGGACACCTGTGTGCGCGTCTCACCAGTCCCGGATCTGGCTTCGGGCCGCGGATCTCGGACACTATGCCGACTTTAATGAACATCCCGAAATCGATGGCGTCGGTCGTAGTCAGAGATGTTACGGGGTTGCCTCTCTCGGCCGAGACCAACCCGGTCGACGGATCGATCGGACGGTCAAACAACGTGTTCGTGACGGTCCGCCTCGAACCGATGTCATATTTGTCGGGGTGACCGTCGGAACCGCTATTTGTCCTCGGCTCGCGACCATAACCGAGAGTAATTCCGACGACCTGAGGAACCCTGGCGGTCGTCGGGCGGCCGACGATGTTGCCGCCCATTCCGTAGACGTTGAGATACTCCGTTCCGCTCACGTTCATCACGGCCAGTGCGACTTTCATGCCGACTTGGACCTCCGGATCGAATAAATTGCCCATGATCAGATGATTCGCGAGAGCCAAGTCGATGTTCTTCAACTCTGAGTTGGCCGGGATCGGCGCGTCAGGATTGAATCGGTAGGCAAAGCCGGCGAAGGTGAACATTTCAGCGAACGACTTCTTGTGGCCCGCCGTTGGTGGATACGAATTTATTCCTTCAATGTCGTACGCGTCTTCTACGCGCGCGCTTTTTGGCGGACGGAGGTCGTCGCCGCGTTGTCCCCCCGACATCTGTCCGGTCTTGATGCGGACGCTGGCATCCATGCGGAAGTTCAACTCCCAGAGCGGCAAGTAGTCTGTCGGCTTCGAGAGCCCTCCGAATGGCTCGGTTCGTGCCAGAAAAATCGGTGCCCCGAGTAATATCGATGAGAGGCGCTCCGTTCCTCCTTTCATCTGTATCATGTGGTTAATCGTCGACATCTGGTATCCCTCCTGTCCCTCGGTTCCCTTGTGCGGTGGCGCCATGTCGGCCGGGTTGTAGCTGACGCCGTCGACGTCCGGCACGCCGGTCCACCCGCGCGGTAACGTGGGCAAAATCACAGGGGCCGGCCTGAAGTCCGGCGTCAGCCACGATCTCCCCACCGAGCGCGGTGCGGCGACGGTGCCGCCGAACGGCCTGATTTGCTGTTCGCCCATCAGTTTGTCGCGTCGATGATGTCCGGCTTGTCGCGCGCGACGTTGCTTTCGCACCGGGCGCGTTCGGACTTTTTAAATATAGGTGTATGCATATTATTGGCCAAAGCCTGCTGCGAAACGTCGCCGGTCGGACGCCGACGGCACTGGTATGTGACCAAATCCGCGTGGGACTTGGTGGTTGACGCCGAAGAGACGCGCGTACTGCATGACGCATTGCCGCAACTCCGCTGCCAGCTTCAGCCACAGCGCCTCCATCCTGGAGTCCGTCTTTATCATCTGTCGGCCGTCCGGCCCGATGGTCCTGGTGTACGTCATTTTGCTGTTGACCAGGAATTGCTTCACGTGTATGGTGTAAATCGTTCGCACCAGGATGTCCTGGAGACTCAACCGGTGGCTTTCGAAGTGACGCACGACCATTTCGTTCGTCCAGCGCACGTTCGCTCCGTATTCGCCGGCGACCGCGGACCGATCGATAACGTCCAGATGTGCGTTGTAGTGGCTGGCGATCATCTCGTACGTCTTGCCTCTGGGTACGTTCGTGACCGTGCAATCCGCCATGGTGTATATCTCTTGCATTATGTCGCCCTCCTCTCCGAGACGACACAGTTCACAGTCGTGGAAGTCGTCGCACGGTTCGAACTCGTCCGGTAGCACGTACACCTCCGACTGTGGAGCGCCGGCACATCTCATTTGGCTCTCGAATGCGTCCAGGTCGCCGAAGTTTTCGTCGTCATCTTCTCCCGAAGCAACTGGCGTCGTGCCGCGCGTCCGTGTCCGTGGTTCCGGAATCGCAAAAGTTTCTGCCGGTTCCGCAATGTGATCTGACGGTCGGCGCTCCGGCGAGGCCGCGGGCCACTGCCGCGTCAGATCCCGGAACCGGGAATTGTGACCGGACGTGTTCGCGGCTCCGCGAGCATCGATCACCCCGAGGGCGATCAGCCGATTCCGGAATTCCGGTTCCGTCATCGCGATACCGGGATTGGCCCCGCGAGGATATAAATACCGGCTGTGCGAATTTTATGTGATCATTTTGCAACGATGCCGTCGGGAAGAAAGTCGCGAACCGATCGATCGTCCAGACAAGTGTCCGTGCGCGGTGACGACAGTGCTGCGCAAAAGCTGGTGACGATCTACAGGAAGGTGGCACAACTCGAAGGGACGTTCTATGAACCCGGACTATATGACGGTGATCACCACATCAAATTTCTGGTCGTAGCTGAAATGAAGACTCAAAAACACGGCGTCATACGGTCCACTTATTCCAGCGATCGAGAAGGGGCCCACGATTTTCTGGCGAGCGTTTCGGGTTGGATGCCGCTAGAGGACGATGCGAAGTTGCACACGTATCATTTCGCACCGGGGGATCGATTGACTCTGGCTCAGTCCAAGCATATGACGGACATCACGGCCAATGCGTATTCTGTGCCGCCGAATTTAGTGGGTGAGGACGATTCCGCTGCGATTCCGGAGACACTGTCGTGCGGGCACGAGTTTGGTCAGGAGCTGGGACATCGACTTCCAGTACCGTTGGGGGTGGGGTCGTCGTCTGCGGAGGCCGTGGCAACGATGGACCAGATCGTTCACGGGACCGATCGACGCGGAGTGGGGAAGGTGGCAAGTTGCCTGGGAGAGAGTCGTTTTCTAGGAACCGGTGTATAATTGTAAAATGAATTCTCAGGTTTTATTTCGCACATGATGGCGTTCCTAGAAACCCAACCAAAAAAAAGGAGGAAATCGGATTCGCTAAATCGTTTCGTGAACGTCACAATCACCGACCTGTTGTTCGGCTCTGGCGGTCCGAACCGATGTCGCCCGCTCACACACAAGGGACACCCGCTGCCACCGGAAGACAGGCGCCTCGGCGAGCATACGACGGGTTTCGGTCGCTCGAAATCGGACGAGGTGTATGTCGATCCCGAGTCACTCGCATGGGCACAGGGCATAAACCAACACAACAATTACGCCCTCACGTGTCGACGAACCATACTCAGCGAGGTCACTCGCGATCGACCCGCGATACTCAGGGGAGAGACGTCGGAGGATTTGTCGGGCGAATTCGCGCGCGTCTATGAGCCAGAGTGGACCAACTTTGCGAGAGACTGGTACGACTCTTACATGACAGCCGGCGTCGTGGCAGTGAGGCTGGTGAGGTTGCCGTCGGGGACTGTGGTCCCACGCGTCCCGGTCGGTGATTATCGTATATCGGTGGCCGTCGACGTCAACCTCGAGAAGAAAGACTACCGGGTCTACCGTTGGGACGCGCAAAAGGGGTGTTACCGACGTGATGTGGGCGTCTTCGTCTTGGGCAACTACGGATACGACCCCGGCCACGACGGCGGGCTGCATTCGCCGGTATCGACACTGATCGAAGATGTCGTCGTCACGGTCGCACAGCGGTGGATGTACATGAAGACGGTGGCTAAGCGCATGCACGGATCGCAGTGGGTCGAGGATCACGACACGACGCCGAAGGACGTGAGTTCGCGAATCGGCCCGAACTACGACCCGTTCAGCCACCCGGACGCCGAGTACGCGACCAGTGGTTTTTCGGACCTGAATGCCGAGGGCCGCACACGTGAGCGACGTATGCGCGACACCGAGGTGCTGATGGAGAAGAGAAAATCGGAAATGGTATGTAGCGGCCTCGCGCACGGCAAGTACGGTGCAAATGAAATGATTCAAAACATCATCGGCACCGGGGACGGCGCCGGCACCACGAAACTTCTGCCGCCGGGAGCAAAAATAGTCCAGGAGACTCTGCCGGAGGGTGATTCGCATTTCGAGCAGTTGGTGCGCATGGTACAGGAGAAAATCTGTTCGACGTACGGCATGAACGTCGAGATGATGTCATACGGCGGAGCGTCTCGGATCGGCGGCAACGTCGAGGCAGTGCGGACCGCTAATGAGACGTTCACGTCGAACGTGAAGAAAGTCAAATCCGACCTGGCTTCCACGATGACAGTGTTGTACAACGCTATCTACGAGTTCGACGAGAAACTCCTCTATGTCGAGGCTCGGGTGCAACATCCCGAAGTAGACAGCAAGGACGTCTTCGGGCGCACGATGGCGAGGCTCGAGTTCCCGAAGGCCACGTGCGGAGAATTCGCGTTGTTGACGTCCATGTATCAGGCCGGTGTGGTGGACTGGAACGAGTACGCCGACGTAGCCAGGCGCCAGGTCGACATGGTCAGGGATCGGGTTCCTCCACAGCCGACCGAGGAGGAACTCAACAACCGAAAATTCGGCGTCGGGTTCGAACCGCGCGAGGACGGCTCAGACCGCCGGCGGGGCGGTGCCGGACGCGGAGGCAAGAAGGGCGACACAGGGACGAACCGCGGATCGGATACGGCCGCGCCGCGTCAGTGACGTGCCTCTATAAATGTCGGCCGCCGCGAGAGGCGGCATCTGGCGCCGCGATGTCGCACGACCATCCGGGTCCGGAGGCATTTCAGTTTGTCCGAGCCGAGAGACGCGACCCCGGTCACGACGACCAGCGCCGCCACCGCGAGTTGTTCACAGATGCCTCCGCCCAGGCGCAGGACGTCGTCAGCGTTGCGCTGTCGACCAGAGAACGTACCATCTATGTCAGCTGGAATACTCTTCCGAATATGTGTGCTTGGTGTGGGAATTACTATTTTGAGATCGAGAACATCGGCCCGTGGACGTGTCCACAGCATGATGGGCGATACGACGCACGCAAAGGACACTGGTTATGTTGTCTAGACCCCGTGCCACCCGACGACAAAAACAGGGCGTTGGTGGGTTGTGTCAGGGCCCATCACAACTCTAACCGCTCGCCGTACGACGAAGTGGACGACCTCAGAATATCTAGAAACCTTGCCGCGGCGGCCGATGCATATATGGACAAACGCACACAGGTGCCGTGTTCTGCCGTGACGCCGGACGCGGACGGACAGCTCCCGGTGGAAGACTACAAGTGCATTCGGCGATTCAACGCGGTAGATCGGTCGTACGTGCGGATACATCACCGGCGCAGTTCCGATGTCCCGACAATTCGTATATTTGGATATTTTTCATAAAAAAGTGTATTATCTATCTGTTGAACGAACATCTAAACACACGACGACGACGACGACGACGACGACACCTCAGTGAAAGGGAGATATGGAGCATCCGTTGCAAGGCGAAGTGGTCGTGCAGATCGACGACCTGGTAACGATGTCGGATGTGTCTGCCGGCGATGATTCCAACGCCAGCGATAAGACCGCGGTCGATTGGATCCAATCGAACCACCACGCGCAGGATTTTCACACCCAGGTCGAGGAGCTGCGAAAACGGACACTGTCTGGAGTAGAAACGTGGGTGGCGTCGTACATGTACGGACCAGTAGCGGCTGGTCCGGAAAGGTTGCAACTGATGTATTACAGGGCCGGGTACAAGACGTGTTGGGATGTGGCCCAATTCCGGCTCAAGGTGTGGGATATCAAAGACGCGTCGACGGATATCGATGTAACAGACACAGTCATGAAGACGTACGTCAACTACCAGGCTGAAATCCTCAGTAACGAAATAGAGACGTCGATTATGCAGCAGGAACGCGAATACGAGACATATTCCACAATGGCGCCGCACGACGACCCGGACAAGTACGGGCGCCGATGTCAATTGCGGCAAACGTGCTGCAGATGTCCTCCGGTGTCGTGCGTCTGTGGTCACTGTTGTGCGTTGCAATGAAGACTTGTACAGCGGAGCTTGGCTTATAACCGAACGGCGGTCACGGCATCACAATGAAGACCGATCGCCGTCCGACACTGGCCCGCTCACCGTCTGGAGGTTGTTGCCAGAATGTCGAACGCCAGAGGAGTTACATACGTTTATCCGCCGGCGCTCATAGCGACGAACATCGTCCTCGTGATTCTCACGGCCACAACTCTGATCCTCACGGCCATCGTGCTTGACAGGGAGGTCAACAATAGCAAGAAAATCGAGGGTATCGATCAGCAGCTGACGGTGGTGGAGTGGATCGAAATACTGAAGATTCGCGGACAGAGCGCGCAGCTCCGATCGCCCGGGAATCTGACCGACAGTACGCCGTGTTCGCTTAGCACAATCATCGACTTTGGCAACAAAAACTTTGGAGCGTCGTGTCTACAATGTGAAAGAGGGCCTACCGACGCACGGAGTTGGACGCTGGACCCGAATTCGGACAAGACACTCGCGCGTCTGTGCGGTCCGGCCGCTGCGTAGTAGTAGTAGTAGTAGTCGACGACGAAATGTCGCCGGAAGACGTGTTGCGCGGGTTTCTTTTGTAACGAGTATAAATAATAAACGTGTCGTCAGATATTCTGAACTGCCGCGCGATGTCCGGGCGTGGAGGAGACGCAATATGTTTTGTGTTGATCATCGCCGTGGTCGTCGTAAGCGTATCGTTCGCCCCGGCCGCTGCCGTCGGCGGCAATTCCGACAACGGATCAGATGACAAATGGCTCTTCGATTACTTGAAGGAGCACCCCGAAGAAAGGGAACGCCTGAGGAAAGCCCAGGAAGATTCAAAAAGAGACGACGGCGGCATATGGAAATATCTGGACTACGCGCCGGATTTGCAGAAGTCGTTGACGGTGATCGTCGGCATAGTGCTGGTCGTAGCCACGGTCAAGGGGACTTACGGAGCAGTGCGCTCCGTCGTCGTGTATTTTATTCGATACATACCGGCATACGTATTGTGTAGGATTACCGAGAGGACCTTGCTGGGACTGGTTTACGAACCCGAACGATTGGGGTCGATGGTGAGTCGGCTGGTATCGCTACTGAGGCCGCTCATCGATCGACGGTGACGACGACGACGACTACGACTACGCCGCACTCGTGGGTGGGTGGGCCTCGTTCTTCTGGCGAACAAGCGGCGCCCCAGTCGTACGCCCGTATTGTTAGTTGTAAAGAACAGGACTGGTCAGTCAGTGTGCGAGTGTTTACAGGCGCAATCGACCGTCTGATTGTATAATTGAAATATAGCTTGTGATATATTGAATTTCGCGTGCGCAAACCCCGATAGCCGCCTTTTAAGTCCACGTCTTTGAACATCAAAAAAAGAGACAATGAGCGGATTCGGTGTCCAGCAACAATCGTCCGACCAACGACAGGCCGCATACGCCCACCTCGGAGGCGGCGGGGGCGCTGGAGGAGGTGCATCGGCCTCTTCGAATAGTCATCCGTCTATGACGCAGACGACGTACGAACTGGCCGGCAACGACAAAATGCATACGTCACAGAGGGCCAGGAACACGATTGACCGATACAAAAACTGGAGTAT
>SDBT01010499.1_pt1 | contig 14946 bp, 10 predicted proteins | sample 2277101 | NCBI WGS metagenome assembly SDBT01 (sample SAMN10404973, study PRJNA504765) | marine sediment metagenome | isolation source: marine sediment core GS10_PC15, 103 cmbsf | place: Arctic Ocean: Southern Knipovich Ridge | collected 2010 | reverse complement strand
TGCCAGCTTTGGCAGCAAATCTGCTCTCACGGAGCGCACGGAGACACGGAGACAACGCAGATTCTCTTTGCACATCAAGCCAGATGTTTGCCACAGGCAAACTCTGACGAACCCGGAGGGTTCGGGTTCGCGCCCGCCTTAGTAAGAAACCTACTCTCACAGAGCACACGGAGACACGGAGATTCTGGTACCCCTTAGAGAACTGTCCAGCTTTGGAATTCTTCAGTGGCTGCCAGAGGATGAGGTCTGGAATCTGTTTCAGCAGTTGCAGGCCAGCAATGGCCTTTAGTTCCATGTGGGACAGACAGATAGCCGTCGAGCTTTGAGTCGGTCCAGTACTCTCTCCCTGATGAGCTTTGGAATGCAGATCTACAAGCGAGTCCGGCGCGAAACCCTCTGATGAGGACTAGCGCATGAACTTCCGACCCAATAATACGACTGTGAGCGCCATCGTGATTCCGCCAAGGACAGCCTCCAAAGAACTGAGAGTACTCCCCAATCCCGCAGCGGGATGGATGTCCCCATACCCCAGTGTCGTGAATGTGATCACGCTGAAATAGAGTGCTCGCCAGAAATCAAACGCGTAGTGCTCAATGCCCGGGCTCCTAGCGCTGAAGATTTCGATGCCGTTGTTAAAGAGCGCCCAGTAGAGAGTAGCGAAACCAACCACTGTGGTTACCCACGTTGCAGCCAATCGAAAAAGACTCGAACCATAGGCCGTGGGCAGGCGCAAGAAGATCGCATCAGCCAAATATGCCAGTATCCGCGGCAGCTTCCGGATGGCGGGCGCCTCCTGGATTGCTGACTTGAGTTTGGCAGTACGGCGGAAGAAGTGAGCGGCGTCCGCCTCATCTCTCTTCCCTTCTCCCGCTAGAACCTGCTGAGCGAAGAGCCAGAATTCCGCTTCACTCTCGTGAGAGCTGATCGAAATACCCTTGCGGGGCTTCAAGATGCCGATTGACGGGTATCCAATACCGAGCGAAAGGCTGTCCGCAGTGCAAGCCGCCATGAGAACGGAGCCCGATATCTGTGCGTCAGGCAAGTGAAAGACTCCGCGAACAGATGCCCCACACATCTCCAGACTTCGCGCCTTTGTCCCCGATAGGCTCAAGCCTTGAGAGAATAGTGCATGCGACGCATCAAGTCGCCCTTCCACACAAGTACTGTTCATTCTCGTGAATCCCAGTTTGGCGCTTGACAGATACACGCCCCCCTCGATCGTCGAGTAATCAAGACAGACTTCATTGCCCGCGGATGCCCAGGCCAAGACAACAAGTCCCTGAATCCTACAACTCAATAGGATTATTCCCTCCTTGAAGAGCCCCTTGTTCCCTGATACTGCTACTGGCGGACCCGGGGTTCCTCGTGAAGGTTGAGAGGCCTGGATCGTCGAGGAACGAATATCGACAACGCCCTCAATTATCGCGCTATCGAGCTTTAAGCCTGCATCCAATTCTCCCTCGATCATCTCAACCTTGCCGACAACGATCGAGTGAGCCAAGTCGAGCGTTCCAGACACTGCGATTCCGCTGAGGAGGAGATCGCCATTGATTCGAGCTTCAACCAGGCAGAGATCTCCATGAATCTCATGCGGCAGAACAGCACAGTGCACATGTTCTGACGCTGCCTCGACAGCTACTCCAGCAGGGAACACGTATCCGGTGAAGTCGAATGGTGGATTGCGCGCTACAGGAGACCGACTCCCGCGTAACTGTCGACCAAGCGCATCACGGAATCTATCGAGGCTCTTGGCGCCGTCTTGATGGAAGACGCACAAATGCGAGCCAGGTTCAGCAGGAACGCTGCAGAAATACTCGGGCTTTGTTTTGCTGCGCCATTCACACATCTCGCTCCCGATCTCTTGGCTGATGCATCCTAACATGTGAGCCGGAAGCTCGGCCATTCCCCAGCAGGCAGCTTTCGCGCTTCACTTCCTTCTCACCATAAGGCCTGAATCTCATCTAGCACTCCTTTGAGCAATAAGCGGCCTGGGAGGCGAAGTAGAATAGTAGTGAAAGACTGCGCTACTAGCGTGATGCAAGGCGGCCAGGTGAACCGCCCCGGGATTGCCGGAGACTCCAAAGTTTGAGAGGATGGAGTCATGACAAGAGCAACCAGGTATTCCCCGGAGGTTCGGGAGAGGGCGGTTCGGATGGTGCTGGAACACGAGCATGAACATAGCTCGCAGTGGTCGGCCATCGTCTCGATTGCGAGCAAGATTGGCTGCACACCGGAGACGCTTCGGAAGTGGGTGCGCCGGACTGAGGTCGATACAGGTCTACGCGGAGGGCTGACCAGCGATGAACGAGCCCGCATCAAGGAGTTGGAGCGGGAGATCCGTGAGCTACGACGAGCGAACGAGATTCTTCGCAAAGCAGCGGCTTTTTTCGCCCCGGCGGAGAAAAGCGGCGAACGAAGAGCAATACTAGGATCGATCCTAGTATTGACGTCTTTCTACCTCTATCCTCGTGCCTACATGTCCCAATAACCTGTGGTTATGTAGTCTCTGCGGCTCCCGGTATCAGCTTCTATAGGGCCTCCGTATAATACGGCCCTGCTCAATCTTTCGTTGAAGTCTGGACAGTTGTACTCCCTTTGCAAGCATCCTATGCAACTTCCACCCTCATCAGTGCAGACCGGATCGTACGTACATTCCCTCCCCTCTTGCAGAGCCTGAGTTAGCCACGGAAGTAGGTGCTCTTCGAAAAGGGTGGCCAGTCCGCCAAGCTTCGTCTCTTCGTATCGGCTGAGATACAAGATCCCTGAAAGCGTCCCCGGCAACAGGTACTCGCCAATACTAGCCGGTGCGAACCCGCTCCACTCCACTCCGCGCAATAAGACGTGTGAGATGGAGTGTAGAAGCGTGTAGATCAACCTTGATGGATCATTGGATTCGCCTCCGTTGCTTGAGTTTTCGCCAAGAAGCAGAGACGGCATTGTGGCAAACACCTCAGCCCACGCACCGCTGATATCAGATGGAACGGGAGCCTTCAGCAGATCATTCAGAACGAGCCATCTGAGCACCCTGTTTGGCGAGAGTTGGAACATAATGCTTTCAGTATCAGATGGCACAACGAAGAGGGGGAGTCTCCCTGACTCGTCACTTGGGAACGGAACAATCGATGCAGTGTCTGGCTTTCTTGAGACACGAGAGTACCCAACAGCTGAGATTGCAATCGGGAAATCGTCAATCAAGTGTAGACGATGGAATCCAAGCGTGTCCTTGGCCATCCTTGCTGCCTCCAGGAGTTCCAGACCTGTATCTCTGCCGCTTTGTGAATGCTGTGCTACGATATCCTCAGGACTGTTTGTGGTCAGTTCGTCTATGATAATGACGTGTTCAAGTAGCTTCCTCGGAACAGGGGCATCAAGTACGGCTGAGAGATCGCCAAGCAGCTCTTTCACCGTGTTACAGGGCTTGCTGGCTTCGCTCGAGCTTTCTTTCCTTTCGAGTTCAACCAAGAGCTCATTTGTCGGGTCAAGACGCGTTAGCTCTCCGATGAGTGCCTTCAAGGCCGTATCAGACCCGGATTGTTTCTCCGCTGCGATTTTGGCAAAGTCGTGGGCGACTTCTCGGACTGGGAAGTCAAGTACGTCCCAAGCCCGAGCCAGGAGGAGCGCGAATGCTTCTGGGCTATTCCGGAGGTCCCCCTCCTTCTTTTGATCGAAATTCACGAACGTGACTGTGTGTGAGAAGTGCACTGCAGGATCCGTAGATCTGTAGAGACGTAGGAATGATCGCCACCGTTCCCCTCCGCTCTTCGAAAATTCGCATCGGCATGGTGTCATCCGTAACCGCTGGATCTCCTGTCCACATATGCCGCACTGCCAGCGTGCGAGCTGAGCCCGTCCCGTATCATAAAACTTCACATACTTGCGACCGTGCGCCGGACATCCTTTGGCAGGATAGTACAACTGCTCAATACGCCCGCAGTTGTGGGCGAGGATGTATGGGAGTTGGCTGAGCTTCCCTTTGCATTCCGGGCACCTCGTGCCAGGTCTCCGGCGCAGATCCTCGTATTTGTAGACCCTGTTACACTTCGCGCATTTCAGGATTAGTGGGAACGGCTTGAATCGGACCTCACGAGGTTCCCCAATAGCGAAAAGCTCTCTCTTATGCAGATCAGCTGGATCCGGGAAGGCGCTTCGTAAAGTCTTGTCATTCCAGCGCCTTAGCAGATCATGGAGAGCCGAAAACAGGGCCTCATGGTTGACGGTGGTCTCTTGCATTGATACGCGAGTAGCCTGACACAAGCCGTGGTCGTCATGGCTGAAAATCGCGCCGGGCATATATTGGTAAAGAACTTGCGTCAGCCCTCTCTTGAAAGCATAGGCCATTACCTATCCTCCTCTCGCATTTGAGAACCACACTGAGTCTTCCAGGTAGTCCGCATCAGGTGCAAATGGTATGCCTTTGCCTACATCTCGTAGACTTGTCATTGGTTTTGGATTGAGGGCCTGGGAGAGAAACTGTTCCTGACTTGCTCGGATGAGATAGCAGAAGCGTTCTACCTCCAGGTTGAGCCTCCGCATGAATGACTCCTCAAGAGCTTGAGGATAGATTCCTTGTCCCATGGCATATGCCATCGCAGCTTCATCTAGCAACGAGAATGGCTTTTCAGTTTTCGGGAGCTGGAAGTCTTCGTTGTCCAGCAGCTCTGCCACAAGCCGCCGTAGTCCGAGATTCCCCTCCACGACTGGATTTACGCGGCCAAGCATGATCCCCGCGAGGATGCCTGGCGCTGTTCGGGCGATTGCGTGCTTCGCGAATCGGTTAATCGGAACGGGGTTGATCATCACTTCAAGATTGTTGTGGAATTCGCAAAAGCGATGAAAAATGCTTGTCGCACGCCGCGAGAAATGAGGAAGCACGCCAACTACTAGGCCAACGTGGGTCCTACCACAGCGACTCGAAATCTGAATGTAGCGCCCAATCTCCTCTGGTATTGCATCCATAGTCATGAGGTTGATTCTTTCCAGGTCTACCCCGTGGCTGATTACATCAGTAGCAATCACGGCGTCGAGGAAGCTCTCATCTTTCCAGGGCGGTGGATTCTGTGCTCGCTCGATGAGCTCAGAGAGCTGAGATACGGTAGACCTGCTTGAGTGAAACTCGACAAGTAACTCGCGCTGCGCGTCAGCGCGAAGCTCAAGAGATCGTCGTTTCAATTGCGCGGTTGTACGCGCTCCACTCCGAAGAGACCCGACGTATGAAAGTAAGGTTGAGTACTGGACGAGCAGCGACAAGGCCCCTTCAAGTGTGTCTGAATCCGGAAGAAGCTCCATCAGGGACTTGGGACTCTTGGAGAGTCGGCCAATTTCCTCAAGCATGATCTCCGCGCATCGCCCCGCAGCCGTGACGTGGTTCATGCTAGCAGGGCGGATGGCCATGAAGATGCGTGCAATATCAGATGAGCTCGCATCTCCATCTGTAGAGCACACCTTCTCCGTGTAGAAAGTATTGTAGCGGTCGAACCCTCGTCCTGGGAACCGGACGACCGTCCGACTTCCGTAGAGATGGCGCGCGTGCCTCTCGTATCCTTCAATTGTCGCAGTTGCAGCGAGAATCTTCGGGCGTCTACCACCAAGCGACGACTCGCAGTACTGCAGTAGCGTTTCGTAGTGCCCTGCGAAGGTCCCGAGCTCCTCCTGCAGGAGGTGTAGCTCATCCTGTATGTGAAATGAGGGACTAGCATCATATGGGACCACACGAATGAGGCTTTCAGCAGCCGCCACTGCATTCACTCCGCTTTGCCGGCATCGTCTGCATGTGTTCCCGATGAAGAATCCGTGCGTTGGGCATTTCCAACTGGCAGCTCCCCAGAGAAGAGAATAGTTGGCTTGGAACGAAACCGTGGCTGCCTTATCCACCGTTCCTACGAGCAATGAGGGAAGATACCTGTAGATCTCGTCATCAACTATGTACAAGGGTAGTTCAGCTTGGCACTTGGAGCAGACATGTTTGACTCGAAGCGCGCCCACGTCCACCGAAATCCGGACAGAGGATTTCTGCCCACACGCAGGGCAATCTGAAATAACGCGAATACGGTCGGCTGCCTCTTCGTCCTCAAGTGAACGAAGACCTTGGGCATCAAGCCAATTTGGAGTGCTCGACTTGCCAACGAAATACCCAAGGGATATCGGATCACTGGATTGAGCTTCGCCACCAAGCAGGAACTGTCGCTCTACTTCAGTTTCCCAGATCATCATCATAGCCCGCTGCAGTTGCTGCACACTTAGCAAGCGCAATGGAAAACGAAGCCATGCAGTCACGCCGAAGTCCTTCCCTCGAAGGCGATCGTACAGACAAGCACAGGATACTAGCCCCATGTAGGCTTCAGTCTTTCCTCCCCCTGTGGGGAACCAAAGGACATCGGCGCGGTCCAGAACATCGCCCCAATCGTGCTCCTGACCATCAGGATGCTTCCCTGTCTGTATGCCTTCTCGGATCACCAATGAGGGAAGCTGAGCAACCAGAAACACTATCTGGAAGAGCCTCCAGCGGTCGTACTCCCCTTTCGATAGGCGGCCAAAAACTCGATTCATGGCCTGAAACGACAAGAGGAGACGTTCATCGCTTCGTAGTGCTGCAATACCTTTCGCGAACAGATCGATCTCGAACCGGAATGCGGCGTGATCCTCCTCGCACTGTCGAAGAGCATCCGGGCTCAACTGCAGAGTATCCTTTCCGAGAACCTCATCTCCCCATTCCTGCCAGTACTTCTCCATAGAGCGCCGAACACTCTCGAGCCCTTGCAGGGGAGAGCCAGCGAGCTCAGAGAAAGTTGTCGATGCATGCGTTCGCGCAGAGATCCGAGGTTGGCGATGAAAGCCAATCCCCTGACTTGAGAGCAATCTCCTATCATCTGACACGAGTACACTTGTCCCGTGCCCCAGACCCCATACCCTTCTGTCAAACTGGTAGTCCCGTGGCATCGGCAGCAACTCCACCGGGACAAGGTCTCCATCTAGAATCGAGACCTGCATTTGGGCGTCAGCAAGCAATCGGCAGTTGTCGGCCATTGCTCTTCCGGAACTTGGCGTGAGATTTCTAAGGTAACACGCAACATGCAAACCCTCTGCTGTTGTCCGTGCTCGGATTTCAACCGTTGCCGCAACGTTCCCAGGTTCTTCAGGACGTGTCTCTGTCCTGGATGATAAGAAAGCCTTGTAGGTGGCTTCATCCTTGAGTGCTGCAATCGGGAGAGAGATCGCTCTGCCGCCGCGGTACGCATCGGTGGCGGTCTGTGAGGCCTTCAGACATCTATCGATTTCCCTCTGTATCTGATCCGAATGCCACGAAACTTGCCGGGCAGTATCTGTCTTGAGCTCGACACGTATTGAAGGGACGGTGATCTGGTTCCTCTGGAATACATCAGCAAGGGTGACGGACTTCCTCTCATCTTCCGTACCTTTGCTCGATAAGGGGGCATCACTCTCAGCTACAACCAACTCCAGAGCATCCCTCTGCTCCGTGTGGCTCGGATAATGTCTAGTATAGAAGGCGAAGCTGACCGACAAATCTAGAGTTACTTTGCCATCAGTTGGATGCACCACAAACTCTAGCCCTAGGTTTGATGGACTCTTCCTTAGAGGTCCCCGAGCACCATCTCGTGGGGCATCGTTTGCCTGATCGCTTTCTTCCCCTACAGCTCCTCGATATCGATCAGGTTCTGCCCAAAAAGTGGCATCCGCTACGGTCGGAGCTTCCTGAGGAGGTGGCAAGACGCAAACTTGGCAAACATCCTTTGGCCACACGTCAACAAGACGCGGCCTTGTACGGCCAGCTAGCTCCCGCTCGAGCACGGCGGCAAAATGTTCTACCAATGCCAGTTCATCTCGGTATGTGTAGCTACTGATCATGCTGCTACTGCTTGACTTGGCGCGATCCATTACTTCGTCCTGACCATTCATCTGGAGACACTCTCCACCTCTTCCAAGCTAATCGATGTACTCAGTTCGCCGATCTCCGAGCCTAGCGCATCTGCTACGGTCTTGGCGAAATCGTAATTGGGTGTCACCAAAGCTCGTAGCAGGGAGCGAAGCCTCTTACCCGCGATTCGGTGAAGCTTCCGCTCCTCTTCGATGACAGCGAAGGTTGTTCGTAACAAGTCCTTGTTCCTGTAAACACTGCTTTCCCCAGCAAGGAGAGTGAAGTTATCAAATCGGCCCGGCGCGATTATCTCCCCTTCGCCTTCTTTGAACCATCCTCGTAGGGCTTGGTATGTAACGCTCAAGCCCTTGCCGTGGAGCGAGTCGTAGAGCTGTGTCATCTCGCCTGAGTACTTCTGAAGTACGAGCTCCTTCGCTCTCCCCCAAAGCTCAAGCACCGCATTGGTTCGAGCGTCCGTCTTCTCACGGATAGCCTCGATGAAGCGTTGGTACAACCGTGCCAGAGGGTCATCCACGAAGAGCACGACTTGATCTCCTTTCTGCAATCTCTCAACTTCCATTCGGGCCAGCTCTTCACTTGCTGGGTAGTAGACGTCCAGCTTGCTATGAAGGGGCACCTTGAGCCTATCTCCTGAGGTGAATGCTACCTCTACTGTGGGGAAGCTCCCCATCCCAGGGACGGCTCCAGAGACTTCGCTGGCTGCTGTTACATCTCCAGTCCATGCGCCTATCGATGATCTCTCGATTAGCTCATCCAGCGCTAGATCATCCACAACATGACTCCGCTCTATGTTCAGTGCCTGTCGGCCAAGCCCATCGACAAGAACAACTTTGGGCTTCTCAAGTGATGGAGAAGGTCCTTCTGAAATGGAATCCTGATGCGATTTCCCAACCGGGACACCGATTCGTTCCAAGGCAGCGATCCGCTGCTCCGCACTCGCATGGAATTCCATCCCGTTTCTCATTGCAGACTGGATTTGCTCATCGGCCATGGCCTCATAGAGATAAGTAATGAGGAAAGTATCGTGAGAGGGGAAAATATCGAGGTAGCGCGTTCCATATGTCCGGAAGCCAGATAGCACAGTCCTGAATTGATACCCGCGGTGCAAGAAGACAGGCTCCTGCTTCACCGTAAGCAGGGATAAGCTCCCATCCTCAAGCATTGAAGCAGCCCCATCAACCAGAGATACAAGCATACTTGTCAAGACTGTGGCATCCTGCTCAGTGGGGACGACAATTGCATAGGCCTCCCCTCCATCAGGTTCAGCAATCTGCTCTATGAAGCTTGCGAGTATCCAGAACTTATCCGGCTCACTACGTTCGAGGAGAAGTGTATACGCATCCTCCAACTGCTCTACGAGATGGGACCAATGCGCTCTTATCGTCGGGTTTGAATCCAGCTCTACCTCTCGTAGCTGCTCAAGCCGCTTTCGAATCGGTAGCTGGAAAGCAGACCTTGCGCGTGCATGAGCCTCCTCCAGCTCCAGCAAAGAAACTACTGATTGACGCAGCCTATGGTAAATAGACCACGCCTCGAAAACACATCCAGATACACGGTTTCCTGTCACTGAGTGGCAAATGCGGAGTGTATTGTGAATCCTCTCAAGCGCATCATTGACGGGCATATCATTCGAGACTAGATAGGTCCGCCGGTTGCGCTCTCGCGGAGCTGGGGCAGGACATCCGATAGTATCGGCAAGCGCCATCTCCGCGCTTGGATCCCAGAGCCATACCGTGGACTCCGCTTGTTGCCCTGCGTTGCATAGCGCCTCAATCCTGCGTCGATCCATCGGTGGGCAGATCACAATCTGAACGGGAATCCCGGATAGCTGTTTAAGAACATCGCTTGCATGGATCAGAGTCCGGGGATGGCTCGCATCTATGAGGACGGCTGAGAATTGCGCCGCTAGCTCAGGAGCGCGCCTAATCCACCCTGGGTTTGAAACGAATACTCTCGATTTGCGGCCAGGATTGCTGGCATACTTGGTCAGAGCCTGAATATTCCACATGTCTTTAATCTTCACGCCGCCAATACTGAGACGCTGCAACGAGCTAACAAAGTCAGTGACCCGTTGAGTGACGACCAGAACATCACCCTGCAGGAGAGAGCGCGCTTCAGCCTGTGGTAGGGAGACTTCAAACTCTTTCCCTTTTGAATGCAGGAGGTCAATTACCAAGAGAGCGCCTGCGAGATACTCACTTGCAGCCGGGGTGCTGTCGTGTCTAAGCAACACAAGTCGCCGAGGAGTTCCACGGGAATTGACACAGAAACGATCAATGAGGCATCCGCTTGCGCGATCCAATATGTCTCTTCCAAGCTTCCTGCCGGACATTTGGAATGAAACGCCGCCTTTGAGAAAGGCTCTAGGGATTGTTCTTCCATGATGCTCACAAAGCGCGGCAAGATCATCTACCCACATTTGGAATCACTCCGCACGGAGTCCTGTCTTCCTGCTGATATATGTTAGGCCCACATTTGAGGCTTCGCAGAACGCTCCATATGTCTCAGTTGTCAGACCTCCAGATTAGCAACTATAGCGAGTTTAGCAGACTCTCTCATTCTATCCAACACGAACTAGGCAGTTTGGCGATACTGAGGAATATCCCGGAGACAGTATCTTTAGTTGTAGGTACTAGGGACGCAGAGGATAATGCGGTGTCAAAGAGGCAGTGTTACAGGACCGGAGGATTGATGACTAGACAACCGAAGTGGCCCAAGCCGTTTCTTGCAACTGAATTCGGATTCCTGTTCTCTGATGACTGTCTACAGGTGCTGAAGCACATGAGAGACGAAACCATCGATTGCGTCTTCGCGGATCCACCTTTCAACCTAGGTAAGGATTATCGAAATGGCTATGACGACCAGCGAGAAGAATCCGAGTACCTAGAGTGGTGCCGTGCGTGGATCTCTGAATGCTGTAGGGTCCTCAAACCAGGTGGAGCAATCTTCGTGTATGCAACTCCTCGTCGGGCACTGCAGTTTGGGGTGCTGCTCTCTGAATGGACCGACTTTCGACACTGGATTGCTCTTTCTATGAAAGGAACATACCCACGGGGGGATACGTTGTACCCTGCTCACTACTCACTCCTTTATTTCACACGCGGCACGCCTAAGACATTCAACAAACTTCGCGTGCAGATCTCTACATGTAGGCACTGCGGCGGAGAGATAAAAGACTATGGAGGGCATCGTAACAAACTCAATCCTGAAGGTCTCAACTTGTCTGATTTCTGGGAGGATACCTCCCCAAACAGACACAAAGGAAGCAAAGTACGCCTTGGGGTCAACGAGCTAAAGCATCTGATTCCGGAACGGGCAATACTCATGTCTACGAATGAGGGCGATATCGTCTTCGATCCCTTCGGAGGCGGAGGAACGACGTATGTGGTTGCGCAGCGCCATGGACGGAAGTGGGTGGGCACGGAGCTTTTCGATAGTCATTACATCCAGCAGAGGATGGAGAGAGAGCTGCCACGAGCCGCAACTCCAACTGCTGACCGCGCTCTTTGGTCGGCTGTCTTCACAGACTGACTATTCACTACGAAGCTACAACTAGAACCAGCTCCTGGCCGCAGATTGGCCTGTCCTCTATAGGCGGACTGGAAGAAGGGAGGAACCCGGGTTTCTGGGAGTTCGTGTATTGCTGTCGCCGGGGTCAGACCTTCATTCTTAGGATTCCGCACTCATGCATTGCGCGACCGCTATCTTCGCGCCCCTCGCACTTGCTGTACCCTCTCCTCATCCTGCAGATCTGGGCTCCCAGGGAGGCAGTATGTCCCAACCCAGACGGCTTCGGGGTGCGGGGTCAGGACTTTATATTTGAATTCCGAGGTTGATGCTGAGATGCAGTTCATTGTGAATATGCCCGGGGGCCTTCGTGCATGTGAAGAGGGCAGTCCAATTCTGAGTACAGAGCTGATTGGTACCGATCATGCAGGTTAGGTAGTCTGCTGGCATGAGCGACATGCATGATGGAATCGATCGAAATAAATGGCCTGAGCACATCTATCGGTATGTGGAGCACTACTTCTGGGAGCCGCAGCGCTTGATCAGAACGAAGACTAGTCGTCTGGCAGCGAAGGCGCATGGGGAGAGATACATCGACGCTTTCTACAGACAAATTCGCTCACAGGAAGTCCCACTCAACCTTCTGCTCAACATCTTCCTACGGATTGTCCCCTCACGTATCCGCACGAATATCCTGAGCGTGTTTGAACCAGGGACAACTCAGCTAGGAGGTCCGCTTCAGCTTCTCTATGGTGAGGATCAGGAGTACACACAGCCGGATGTGTTGCTAGAGTCCAAGACAGAAAGAGTGCTGCTGGAAATCAAGATAGGTACGCACCTAGACATCGAACAGGTCAAGAAGTACTGCCTGCTGCACGCAGCGATGGGTTCCAGCTCTGGTTGCAAGGTCCCATACCTGTTGCTACTGGCCCCTCATCCGATTCATGAGCACTGGAAGCCCCGTTCAGGGCAATCTGCAATTGCTGATCAGGGTATTGAGGAGTACGTACGATCTCATCTGAATCCGACAACCTTCGACGCCAATATGATGGCAAAGGCAAGTGTGACAGAGCCGCAGCTTGAATCTGTGCTCTTCGAGTTGAGGCTTGGAGCGGCAACGTGGCAGCAGTTGGGAGACGCGATTGTCCAGGAGGAAGCATCTATATCCGATAAAGGCGGAGAGCTTGCTGAAGTCATGGCTACGCTGGCTTCGGATTTCCTATCGGATCTCAGCAGGCGCGAGCTGTGGAAGCCGTCCCACAGAGGCGATAGTTAAAAGGCGTCCCGGAAGGTCTATCTCCAACACCCCATAAACACGGCAGTTTAATTCCGGGCACACCTTGCTGGACGGTTGTCTAGTGCGCTTTAGATCATCGGTAGATCGAACTTCCGCCGATACTCATTTACCTTCTCCCGATCATCGGGGCTCATGCGAGATAGCTCATGTTGCCAGTAGATGGGGTTGGTTTCAGGCAGATTCACCAGGTAGCTCTCTTTGGCTTGCATGTCAAGGATGATCTCGATGTCAGTTCGCTTGTCCTTTTGCGACGCAATGACTACGCCCGGATGGTACTCCAAAGGTATGGAACCGTACCTAACTCTGAAACTCAACGCGTCAAACAACTCGGTAATCTCGTCTCTGGCTTTCTCAATCTCCATGAACGTAAGGCTGCGCGCCTCGATCTGCTCTTTTGATGGCGAAGTGTGCTTCTGTAGGTCGTAGTGGGCAATGTAGCTGTGTCGTATTTCCTCGATCTTCATGCCCCAGGTAGTCTTCCATTCCCCTGGTGACAGTCGCTTCATCTCTTCCGCCAAGAATCGCATCGCTTGAGGATCAGCAAGCCTTGAGAGCAGGAAATTCTTGACGTGGAGAAGAGTGCATCCATTCGACTGCGAGTCAACGGCTATCCGCCAGATTGCCAGAACGCACCCGTCCATCAGCGCACGCTGGATTATGTTCCAGAATGGACGAGGGTTCACTCCGAGGAACTCAAAAGGGAAGCCCATCAACCTTGATAGTAGGTAGATATTTGCGTTGAGCACTTTCAAGTGCGGCCAGACACCCTTCAGCCTCCGCTTGTATTCCTGGAAATCGTCCGCTGCCAGCACCGATTCGGGGTCGCATGATTGAAGATACCGCTGAGCATCTGTCGCACTCATTCGAGCATCTTCTTGACGAAGGACAGAGTGTTCATCCATTTCGTTTGCGCGTCAGTCTGAGTCAAGAGATCCGCATGTGCGCGTATGTCAGAAGCCAGCATGCTAATGTCGTATCTTGCGTCTTGCCTTGCGGCGGAGACCCAATCTAGAGCGAGCACGGGATCTGACCACCATTTCTCGCCAGCCTTCAGAGGAACTGCATAGTTCGCGAGGAATTGGTGATTCTCAATACTGACTTGGGCGCTTACAGCGCCTCCTACCCAATCTTGTGACTCCTGAAGGTGGTGAGCGCGAGCCATCGAAGTTCCTATGGGGACTTCAACTTGCTGCCTCGTCGTTTGAATACGCCTCCATCTGAGATTTCCGTTGCAGATGCCAATCCGAGGTGCATATTTCTTGCGACTATCAGTGATGACGGCGTAGATGCCATTCCAAATTGTCAAGGCGCATACTGCAATCAGACTGGAAGTTTGCCGCTCTTCTGGTTCCGAAGGATCTCCGAACAGGTACATGCTGTCACCGAAGTACATGCCTCGATCAAAGAGCTGAATTGAGTTTGACGTTGGATCTGGGGCAATGTAGGCATGGCGAGCTTCTAAGATGGTGCCAACGAACCCGTCGCAAGCGTTCGCGGCACTGAGAGCAGTTGCGTCCTCATCTAAGAGCGCCTGAACCCCCAGAATATCAAGAGCGGCAGCAACCACAGGTTCATGAGTTCGATCGTTCTCCGTCACTCCTCCTCCCGCTCCAAGTGCTGAAGTATCGCCTCCACCACCAAGTATGGTTCACGGCTGCTCAGCAGAGCAGCTTGGCGGTCGCGCTTCTCACCCAGCGCTATCAATCGCTCCACAGGCTTCTTTGCCGTCTTCTTTTCAGGTATGTAGATCGAGAGCTTGTTCAGCATCATTTTCCCCCTCTTTCAGGAGAATAGCAGAGGAAACACAAGATGCCAAGAACCAGATGCGGAAGAGAGAGTGCGGCGGAACGGGACTCGTAACCCCCGGGAACTCTTCGAGGAGCTTGCGAAGGCAATTCAGAAACCAGGGACTCTGAATCCTGGCAACGCGAACTCCAAGGAACCCAGCAGGGTTCCCAGTTGCTTATTGCATTAGGGGTCAGATGCAGACGTGACCCCAGACGCGCTTGGCCAAGTGATGGAACACTATGCTAGGCACTATTGACTATCTAGTCATGATGGAGTATTCTCGGGTTGGGTGATCACAATGGGCCGAGGAGAGCAGCTCAATGTCTATATTCCTGCAGACAAGCTTGATGCAGTGAAGCGATTGCGTCGCCTGAGCAAGAGCATGGGGAAACCAATCAACTGGTTGGTGGTGGACGCGATAACGCAGTATCTGAATGAGCAGACGCCACCTAACGCTCAC
>SDBT01010498.1_pt1 | contig 14946 bp, 16 predicted proteins | sample 2277101 | NCBI WGS metagenome assembly SDBT01 (sample SAMN10404973, study PRJNA504765) | marine sediment metagenome | isolation source: marine sediment core GS10_PC15, 103 cmbsf | place: Arctic Ocean: Southern Knipovich Ridge | collected 2010 | reverse complement strand
TACTAACCGTTCTTATCGCTGTAGTGGTGCCTAGTGCCTCGCCATGATGCCACACCACTAGAATCAGCCCCGATATTCAGAGGGCGCCGTTCCTTACGGAACACATCCTAGTCAACAAAAATCCCCCCACCGAAGTGAGGGGAGATTTGTTTTGAATCTTGAGGAAGCTAACCTCGGCCCCCCGACTTGTTGTCATCGGTAGATTCGGCCACTACAGCTATCGAAAACAATAATAGCAGTAGAACCAATCGAAAGCAACTGAGATATAATCAAGGAACACACTGATTCACGCTGTGACATTTACAAGTGGGACAAGAAACCGTAACATCATTCACTTTGCAAAAACATACTCCTTCCTCTAGCGGGGGAACATGAGGAGAGGATGTTCCTATAACAACAGTCGGAGTCTCAGTAATCTCAGGAGTAGGAGTATCTGTTGGCGTAATCGTCGGCTCCGGTGTGATAGTAATCGTCGGAGTTGATACCGGAACCGTCGGAGTCGCAGTTGGAATCTGTTCAACAAATGGCTCCTCGTAACTTCCACTAGGAAACAACATGAACCAAGCAACCGCAAAGACTATAAATAGTGTGTAAAGATTACGATTACGTCGAATCATGGTAGAATATTATTGATTACCCAGAAAGTTCCGTAAACCTGAAGTGAAACAAAACCAATAAAGAACATAGATTTTACGTAATCATTAAAACCTTCTAGAAATTGTTTCTTTAGCCAGTCGAGCATAGGATCCTTCCTATTTATATCACGATCTAATCCCCGGTGTACCCGAGCGCATGTTTCGCCAGATATACATTGCCGCAATCATCACCGGAGCAGCGACAGGAACAGTGAGATCACCTACTGTAAATGAATCAGGGAGAAAACCCGCCTGATTCGTAGAGATGGCATACAAGATACCAGAAGCCGCTCCCACTACTCCATCACGAAGAAGATGTCGTTCATTTACTGGAATAAGATTATATAGATTAAGCAGGAACTGCATTTTCTTCTGTCTCCTTCTTATCAGAGGGTTCACCAAAACAATTTCTATGATCAACTATAAATGAAACGACCTCCTCTAAAGCAGATTGAGCCATGACATGCTCTTCTCTAGTTCTCTTAGAAGTACTCACAAGATGATCTAGAAACTTTATAGCTTCTTCTGTTCGTTCAGACAAAATACTTCCTCATAATCTAATACATTAATGCGCCCGCTCCAGTGGGTAATAGCCCTTCAAATTGAAGATAAGCCACTGTACGGAATAGAGGCTGAGTGTCTGCCTCACTATCTACTGTTTGAACGCCCGTATCAGAAGCTCCTCCTGTATTAGAATTAGTGCCACCATGAGAGTGAGCATTTAGAGTTCCCTGACTTCCCCCAAATCCCCCACCCGGCGTACCATTACTGCCTGGACTGGCAAGGTTTGCAACGTGGTCATGAACTCCATGTGTGTGTCCAGCAGGATCTGTGTGATCATGACCATCAGATCCTCCCGTACTACCAACATCTCCTCCCCCGACGGCTGCGCCTTTAACATACTTATCCCGGAGATCAGGAGTTCCACTTCCACCATTACAAAGAATCCATCTATCAGGAATGCTCGCTAATGTCCCCAACCACATTGCAATAATAGCAGAAGTAGACAGATCACCACCGCTTGTATTTTCAATTAAGAGAAGAGTATGAAACGATGGTTCATACGTAGTTCCAGTAGCATTAGCGGAGGTACCATTTGGAAGATCACCAGTAATTGTCAAACTACCGCTTGTATGCGTATGTGGAGTATCGGCAAGAGTAATAGATGAATCGCCATCCTGATCTGTCCCGGAGTTATTTCCACTGGCTACGGTATGGGTATGGTTCTTCGAGTGGTTATGTGCATCCGCCACATGAACATGTGAACCGCCGCCTGTGCCTCCGCCATTCCCTCCTCCAGTAGGGGCCTTAATAAATGCTTCATCAGAACCTGAATGCTGTCCCCACCCAGATGGAGCAGAACTACTATTATAAAAAACTACGGCTCCATCAGGTGTTCCATCAGGTGTTCCATCGCTTTCAATCAAAATCATTTCAAAAAATGATGGATCATTGTTTGCTGTTTGCCACGATGCCGATCTTGTTCCACTCGTACCCGCTGTGGCCGACGAAACATTAAGAGTGTGAGTATGATCATCACTAGCTACACTCCCACCGGGAGTAGCTCCTTCGGTTCCCGAAGCGGGTCCCGACACAGCTCCGGATGGGTGAGTGTGAGAAGCAATAGCATGGCTATGACTAGGAGTTGTATGTCCGTGTGTTGCCAACCCACCCGTTACATCAGGATCTATTGCGTTTGGAGCCCCTTTCCCATAACGGGTATCCATCGTTGCCTCACGCGTCCAACCCGACGGGATCGACGCTGCCGTTCCAGGCCACCAGACGAGGATTCCAGATGCAACAGGCATTAATTATCCCCCATTAACAACATGGCATTAATCTCCTCCTGTTTTAATAGCATCATCTAAGGAACAAGTTTCACTAACACTAACTAATCTATATCCTGGACGATCAACTATTCTCATTGCTCGCGCCATTGCGGAATTTTCATCAGAAGCTTCGACAGATATATTTATGGTATCATAAAATGTTCCAGTATCTGCATCAACCCAAACAAAGCCTTGAATAATCCAATGAAAATGCTCTGACCCCCCCTGCTCTTTATTATTAGTTCTGGGATCGTGGCGGCCAAAAATAAACTTTCCGTCAATTGCTTTTTGCTTCAGAACTTCGGGAGGCATTTGCCCAGAAGATAATTTCACTTCTCTACCATCAGGAATATCTTCACCAGATCGAATAAGAGAACTATTAGGAGAAGTCATCATAATATTCCAATTCAATATATAAGATAATTAATATCTATCGTTTTCTGTATCTTATAACGAGTATCTTCTAACTAAGAGCCTCTAACATTAAACTCAAAGACCAATGCAATAAGCCGAGCATCAGCAGAGAGATTATCGGCAGCAACATCTCGACTAACCCGACCAAAGATTGTCTCGCCTGCGACGGGGAGAGTAGTAGACCATGAAACTGAAGCTTCGTGCAGGTCACCATTCGCAATTTTTGTATCTGTAATAGATCCTATATCAGTTTTACCGGCATCAATAACATCGTCATTAGCGGCATTCAGTACATTAATTTCCCAAGCGACCGTGCCTGCCCCTGAATCTGCTGTCCAAAGAGCTCTAACAGTAATCGCTCCACCAGTATACTCATCAGGAATACGGAAATGGAAATCACAATGCTCTTCGACTGTTTGATCAAAATCTTTCGTTCGATATGTAAGGTTTGTTCCCTCTGTGGTTATATCCTCAGCGCCAGCAGTAGCGGGAGAAATCATGGAATATGCAGCAATATAAGCTGTTCTTGGAGGAACAGTTTCAAATGTAGGAGCAGCAGTTACTCCATTACCAACGAACACTTCTCCAGTAGGAGGAAGAGATAATTCAGTAATGACTCCAGAACCGTTTTGGTAAAGAAGTTTCCAGTTTCCCGGAGTTGCTGGACCACCTAGAGCCTTTAGTCCTCCAGTAACATTTTGAAGTCTATAGTCATGGGAGGTATTATCGGCAGACGCGTCTATACCAACTTTAACTTCAAGTGCTTCTACTGAATCATTCTTATCGGTATGTTGTCCCGCATGGTCAGGAGAACTTAGTTTATCTGCTGCTAACGGATCAGTAAACGCATCTAGAGCAGTAGGAAATGCAGTCGCCACTAAGACCTCCTAAGATAAGATTTTTTTATCACGAATTTATCCTAAGATATCGAGCAGCTTTCTTAATAGTCTTGGAATTATCCATAAACATTCCTAGACCAGTGTTGCAAGTATGACATAATAATCCTCTTACTTTTCCTGTTCTATGATCATGATCAATATTTAATTTTGACCACCTTCCCTTTGGAGAATCGCCACAAATATCACATAACCCTCCACCCCTTTTAACTAATCTTTTATATTGTTTTAATGTTATTCCATATTTTCTAAGAAGGGAGTTATTTAAAACTCTTTTTCTATAACACTTCTTACAAATACTAAAGTATGTCTTCTTAATTCTATTCTTGGGATGAAAATTATTTAATGATTTAGTTTTATTACAATCAGAACATTTCTTTCGATTGCGTCGGATGGCTTTTCTATAATTTCTCGACACATATAAAAGATAGCAATCATAACAACGAATATTCTGACGAGAAATATGTTTTCCACAAACACAATAATTCTTTTTAGTCGTACACGACTTATAATGAGTTGTTATAGAACCGCATTCTTCACATTTACTAAAAATACGAGAGGATTTTGCCATATTACCTCCTTCTTAGGTAGTAAATATCTGATTCCATGAATTATATTGTGCATCAGGCGTCGATTCATTATAATCAATGGCAGCATCATCATAATCTATATCACCTGAAAGAATCCGAAACCCTAAATGAGCCGGTCGCGCTGCCAATATTGCATTAATCAATGATGCTTGATCAAAGATTAATCCAATATCCACAAAGATATCAAATGCATACGTCCCAGCATCAGCTCCCCCATAATCTTGAGTTGCTTCATTATACTCGGCAACAGTATCGCTATAATCTAGTAAAGATCCTAATACTCCGCCCTCATCAATGAATACTTGATGTTCACTTATAATAGAATAAGCGGGCAAAGAAACCTTTTGATCTACTACAAAGGCGCTATTAGCCGCATCTATTTGAATAATACTCCGACGTAACGATCCTATATATATAACTTGACCTAGAGTAAATCCAGTAATGTCTTTTACTGGAACTGTCGCACTATCGACAATAGCTGCAGATGAGAAGGTTCTTGTCCCTGAAAGATAAAATCGAACGACATTAGCTATAGAAATTAATGTAATCTTACTCTCTTTAACGGTCTTAGCTAATATCCTGGCAATGATGAGATCGTTACTATCTCCAATATTATGCTCTAGATCTAATAATTCTTCCCACAATGATATACCAGTATCATCAGCAGTAGTGGGTCTTATATTCCTAATGATTGCTAGAAACTGATCAACTAGTCTCGAAGAGATTTCCTCCCCCCATACAGCAACGAACATCTGAATAACTTCGCTGTCGTGCAGATAAGGAGGAAAATATCTTCGAAGCCTTTTCAATCTTTCTGTTGCTTCTGCTTCAAAATCATGATAAACAGTTACATCAGTTGGCATATTAGAATATATCCAAAATTCCTATGATAGCTACTTGAGCATCGGTTATCGCAATATCTGCAGACAACCAATCTACAAGGAACCCAGAATAATTACCCACACCGGCCGTATCATGAATTACATTAGCAAGATCGGCTGTTTTAATATCTTCTCCTATATCAAGATCATCAACAAAAGCAATAAGGGCCGCTTTTACTGAGACGATGACAGAAGCTGCAACAAACCCTGAAGCAGCCACTATATCAGCGGTAACTGCCACGTATATAGGAGCAGGAACATCCACATTAACGTCAGCACCTATGGGAGACTTACCGCCCCCTTCATCGACAGGAGAGGGAGCTATATAATTCTGAACAGCCAAGATCAGTGCCGCATCTGCAAGAATTGCATTGGCACCATTCAGCAATGTGGCTCCACCTGTCCACGAACCATTCGTTAATGTTTCTGTAGTAGCGATGGAGTTACCGGCAGTCCCGGCATCCTTAGCCGTGGCGAGCATATTGTCGCCAGCGATATCTTCACCAAAAACAGAAGGATGTAACGTCATTGCTGTTGCATAATCTGTACCAGCACCCGGACCAAGTTTTATAGCATTTACAAGATTAACTATACATGCCGCCGCATCGGTCCCGATGTGAACATTACCATCCACATCAGTAAGAGTATCTTGCCACGTATAAGTCTTAGAATCTATAACAACGGTCTCGGTATTAAGAGGAAGTCCAGTAAGGTTCAACGTATTTGTTGCATGAACTCCATCAGTAGGATTTTCATCAATTATATTCACATCAACTGTGCCATCACCTCTACCTAGAGGGACACAACTGGCTCTCCCGACATCCTCAACCTGAAGAGCCCAAGTAATATAATCTTGCTTATTTCCACCAGCTATTGGATTCTGAACAAAATTCAATAACCGAATTCTATAAGCCTGATCATCCTCTTTATCAAGCCCACCAGAAGTAGGTGAAGGATTTGTAACTGAAGTAATTCCAGCAACAGCAGAAATGATTCTAACTATTTGTCCAGCACTTACATTTCCAGAAATTCCTGGCTCTATGGCAGTAACAGAAAGAACGACACTTCCACCAGAAATCGTTCCATCAGAATCAGTAGAAAATTCTACAACTTCTACATTTTGACCAAAAGCTACTTGAGTAGAAAATCTAGTACCTGCTGGCACTAGGGTTCCATTAGTTCCGTTTACAGTAACGGATCCCGAAGCCGTTACTGCGATATTTCTTGTGAGTCCAAATGCCTCACCAAAAGAATCTAAATATCCCAACCTAGCATTCTGAGGGAAGAACTGTCGTATGGTATCGTCGCCCCTTGTGTATACTCTAGCTAATTCTATTGCGGCGGCAGAAAGAACAGAATATACAAATGTAGGAGGAGACACATCCCAATCTGCAGATAACCCATTTAGCATTCTTTCCAAAATTGCCGTCTGGGTTTCTGAAGTAAATGGTAAATCAACAAGAGGATACGTAACTCTGAATCCATCAAGAAAAACAACTTCTTCAGATCCAGTGTTAACTACTCTTATATCATAAGATTCTGGGAGTATGCCTGCGGGCACGTTACAATTTATAGTGTTGGCATCTGGTCTCACTACACTCGTAGCTTCCACAGTTCCTATAAAGACACTCGGACCAGCATCAAATCCTGTTCCCAGAATTGTTATAGGAACATCTAAGTCATTAGCGCCAAGTGGAGGATTAACAGAATAAATATCTGGATCTGTCATCCTATCACCTCTATCGTTTCTCTAAACGACAGGTCGCCTCTGGCATTTACTGAACTGATTGAAAGAAACAATCCTGCATCGTTTTGACTTTTAACTTTAACTTGAATATTTAATATTCTCGTGTCCCTGAGAGATTCTTGCACAATCCTATTTATTCTAGCAAGAACAAGATCGGGATCTTTTCCTATTAAATCATAAACATCTGTCCCAAATTCAAAATCATATATTGGATAAGCACCCCTGCGAGTGATAGCTCGCAGCCTCACCACCTGTTGAAAGGTCGTACTCGGATCATTACTTTCTAATATCTTTCCATCGGGAGATTGAACAAACTCTCCGGCTTCAAAATCAAAGATAGGTGCCCTCACGGGCAAATTCAGAGCAGGTTCCCCACGAGCAAGATTGGGAATATTGACATTAGGAAAAACCATATATTATCCTCCTTTCTAAGGATCGCCAATAAGTAGTATGCATTCCTTCAACGTACCAGTACCATTAGAGGGATCATCATATACAATTTTGAACTCCAAGGTATTGAAGTCATCATCAGATATATCGTCCCAAGTAAAAGATTCGTCAAATGAATCTCCATCATTAAGGACTACAGAAACTAAAGACCCTGCTGTGGCATCCGTCACAGAAAATGTAATGCGACTACCTGCACCTTGACTATCATCGACCTTGCCAATGACTCGGATCCTACTATGAGGATAAAGCCATCCTCGACTTAGCTGTATCTTCTCTGATACGTTGTCGGGTGTAGGATTAGTAGTAGAAATCCCCGCTTCGTCCACAACCCGTATAGGGTGCTCACGCGTAGCAGCTATGAGGCTACTCTTTTGCCAGCGCCCCAGCACCAGCACGGCTCCTCTGGGACCATTTATCGTCGCTACGATTAGTCGGTCGCCAGCCTCAAACTGTACACTCCCCAATGTGAAGAAATCACCCTCGGCAGAATATATGGGAAAACCATCCCTATCGAGAGTGATTGATTCCTGAGTATTGGCGGTAGCATACTCAAAACCGGAATAACTTTTATTTCCTTCTCCTCTAATGATTGATTTAATAATTTGCAGAAGGGGTTGACCCCCTCTACCTGTAGGTCTATCACTTTGAAAAGCCATCAGGGAGCAACTTCTATCGAATTAAATGCTGATCTGAACGCCTGCAGAAGATCTGCAGTTGCGCCTGCCTGCAAATTTCTAATTTCTTCAGGAGCAATGAAATCAAACTCTACTTGAAGATTCATTATCGCTCGACCAGCAGTTATTTGATGACTCCCGGAACGAACCCAAAAAACACCACTCACATTCGTGACAGGTTCATGGATGAGAATTTGATCTCCCCATCTAATTCCTGTCAGACTAAAGGAAGTAAGGTTAGCTTCTTGTTGAATCTTTCCAAACTTCTTAAGCAATTCCTCTGCTTGAATCTGAGCGGTAGGTGTTTTCTCACTTTGATTTTCATTAACTACTAATGTATGCTCGCCAAATCTCTCTAAGGCATCATCACTTGCGACAGCATACCCCGTATATGGGAGTTCTAATGAAGAGGCGTTTGATCCACCTAGACTATCAAGCTCCGAGTTTTCATTACGCAGAACATAGATCTTATTATAATAATCTTCTATAGACTGTTGTTGGGAAAGGGAAATGAGATTGTATCCAACCTCAAAAGCCCACATGAACGTTTGATCAGTTATTTCTTGTAGGAAGAAACGTCCTCTTCTATGACGAAGAACATATCTCCTACCTTCTATAAGATTTGTTTCTCCAAGATCCAACTGAATATCTTCCCAAACAGTATTCTGTCCTCCTCTAGTAGGCCCAAGAATATGAGAGGTTTCCAATAGGGGATCATACAAAGGAATATTCATCTTTGTAGAAAGAAATCGCAACCTGTCAGTAGCAGTACCACCTGGGAGTCGAAGCGGCAATTTATTCTTATGAAGTATCCAAGTAGGATCTTTAACCGTAACTTTAATCAGCTCAGTATCACCTACTCCTTTTTCTATATTACTTATTTGTCCTCTATCAATTTCAGTAAAGAGGCTCTTCTGCTCTGTGGAAGCATTTACAAAAGCTTCTTCTCCTGCTGCAATAGCAGCATTTAATTCTTCTGTGCTTGGCTTTCCTACCAATACATCAGTATTGTTCCATCTTGGACCATATACGACTATCCAGTTTCCTGGAAACAAAAAGCGAGATAAAATAGTGGGATGATCAAGCACAATTTTGAACGTAGCATAAGGAGTTTTGAAATCGTAAGAATAATCTATAGAAACAACAAAATCACTTATGTCTATAAGTGATTCTTTTAAAGAAACAAATGCGCTACTTTGACCAGTAGTAGCGTATACAGCAAATCCACCCTTGTTATATGTATCGTGACTAGAAACCCCGGGAGATGATACTCTCCCAAATTTTTCTAGAAAGCTATCTCCACTTGGTCTACTGAGTTCTACAGGTAATGGCATAATTCCTTACCCGTTAGTTAACTCGAACTTCAGAGTCATCAAATAAAGAACCGAAATCAAGATTCACAGAAGTATCTACAGGAATATAAAGCGTAACAAGACCAATACCGCTAGGATTCGGTCCAGATAATTGTAATTCCTTTTTAAGAATGGGATCATCTAAGACCCAACCATCAGGAAGGACTCCGCCCACATATCGAGTTATAATCACTTCTTCATCTCTTGGTGGTTCTCCAGCAAGAGGAACAGAAGAAACAGGAGGGATACGAGATGACCGAACAACATTACCCATAAGTAAATCTCTGTTGGCATCTAAAATCAATGCCCATAAGTGGCTTTTCCCATATACCTTTTGAGCAATACCCATGAGTGTATCGCCAGTCTGAACTATATATAGACGACGGTCTCCAGTCCGGAACCTAAAAGGAGGATCACCAAAACCACTAAAATCACTTTCGGGTATAGACAAGCTGTCTTCGACCGTAGAGGGAGGTTCCCGATTACTAGGCTCAGGGAATCTTATTCCATCAAATTCCCTTATTTGTCCCTGCTTATCTTCGATAAGCTCAAGCTGATACCATATGTCACCACTGGGACCGGGGACGAACGCCCACTTGAAATTAACCACACCCATACGCATATCTATGGGAGTGTTCTGAATAGCCACATTAACGAATGTTTGCTTTCTCTGTATAAAAACAAACAGGTCTCTCCAAGCAAGAGGATTTATATGATCCCGCTCTGCTATCACTGATATGCTAGAATCATATATTTTGGGGAAATGCGACTCCCATTTCACCCGCTCTAACTTGACACCACCCTGAGCCAATACTTCTCCGATGGTAATCAAATTATATGTAGAAATAATACTCCCTGTGCCCCCAGAAATAGTCTCGGGAGGCACAGGTATCTGAGCGCTATTCCTATTAGAAAAAGGAAATGAAATGAAAATCTTATGCGGATATTCTGATAGATGTGGCATATTTATTCAGCTCCCGCCCCCACTTCAAATAATTCCTGTGCTAGCTGCTCTGCCAACTCTTCAGGATTTTGAACACCCGTAATAACCAGATCTCCCTCTACGGTAATAGATATCCCACCCGCAGCACTCGATCCGGATATTCCACCAGTACTGATGGTTTGGAACACAACAGAGTTGTTTGCATTGGAAAGAAACTCACGGGCTGTGCGGGCTATACTGTCAGAAAAGTCCACTGCTCCAGGCTTAGCACTTATTCCAGGATGACCACTCTGCTGAGCGAGATCAAAGAAGTTTCCACCAAACTGACTAAAGAGATCAGCTATTCTCTTGGATCCAACTCTGGTATTAGTAATAGGATCTCTCAACTGAGCCAATGTCATACCGCGCCCCTGACCGCTAGGGCCAGTACTCAATTGATATAGTCCCTGAGATCCTAAAGGACCAGGATCTCTAAGATTAGGCCTATCACTACGGAATCCACTTTCCTTTTGTATGACAGCAAGATTGAAAGCAATATAGCTCATTATATCGTTGGGATCAGTAATTCCGGCAGCCAAGGCATTCTGGAGCATTGGCTGAATAATACCTGGAGGATAATTAGTAATCCCGAACGAATTCATTATAGAGCGTTCTTGAATTCCAAGTCCACTAAAGTTAGAAGTGGGTCCACCGCCACCGCCACCGCCACCAAAAAATCCCTGCTGTCGAAGGCTCCCAAATGCGCCAGCGCCTCCTCCAATTAAGGCTCCTCCTAAGGTGCTTACAAAAGGAATAGGAATTAAAGAAGCTACTGCTCCCACAGTCCCAGCACCTATAGCAGTAGCAGTAAGAAACGAACTTAAATCAAAACCATTTGTCGGCTCTGGTCCGGGGCTATCACCGAATATGGAGCCAACCAAACCAAAAATTCCACCTTGATCTCTTAAAGGACCAGGACCACTCAAAAGGAAATTCGACAAAGCGGCGATACCAGCGACACCGGCTGCTCTGCCAAACGCTCCCTTAAATTTTCCGAAAGCTGTAGGAACGGGGGCCAGCCCGGCAAATCTCCCCCCTCCAGATCGACCAGCAGAAACTCTCAATTGACTTCCAGCAGCTGGGGGTCTCGAGAATAGTTTAGATGCCCCTCCACCAAACTTATTCAGTAAGAGAGACGTTCCAGCAATGGTGAGCGCACTTTCCAGAATACCTCCGACCCCACCACTACCTCGGGCTATGTCGGAAGTTTCATTTGCAACAACGGATGCAGATATGCCTCCCGCTAATGCTCCTCTGGGACCTCCTGCTCTAAGACCAATAAGAGAACCCACAATAAAGGGATTGGCATAATTAGAGGGATCCCTAATATAGTCCATTAATCCCTTGACTATACCAGACGCCATTGCAGTCCCGATTTCAATAAATTTATCCATATTATTAATGACTGCATTATTAAGAAATACAGTTAGTGCAAGAGCGAAGTTGTCAGCGAACGCATTAATCTTGTCTCGACCACCAGAATTCCACCAATGATCGATCTGATTCGTTATTGAATCTAACGTTCTTGAAATCTTGTCTCCTGTGGACAACTGCTCGAAGCCCGCCGCGTTAACAACACTAGAAACGGCATCCGCCATGTCTCTAATAAACGAAGTGGCCTCACGAACAATGGGATCAGCAAGAACTACTCTAAAACTATCCCATATTCCCTTTAATCTGCCTACTTGGCGATTAAGATTATCCAGGGCTTCAGCTTGAGCTTCGTCAAACTTTGAAACAGCCTCAATAAAATCATCATAGATTCTATTTACTTGTTCTCCACCTGCTTGAGCAAGAATCAGGAAAGGACGTAAGGCACGAACATTGGGGAACAACTTTGAAGCTAACTTGGATGACAAAGTTATTTGTTCAAACTCTTGAGCAGATACTGCCTCTACGCCTTCAACGGCTTCTCGACTACCTTCGATGAATTCCCTAATAAGAGGAGATTCTCTACCAATGGCCTCAATAATATTATTCAGAAACTGCATTGGACCCTTCTCAGCAAGAACACTCAAACCAAGAGGAATTCCAGTAACATCTTCCAACTCCTGACGAATCTTTTCAGTTCCCTTAGCCTCCTTGATAACACTAAGCATGAACCTGTTAATAGCAGTGGAAGCCTCAGCCACCGGCTGCACATTGGTAAGCTGAGCAAACATGGCGAAAATATCTTCAGTAAATCCAAGTCTCTTCAAGGGATCACTTGGAGCAATAGCAGCCAAAGTTCCTATGAAGTCTCCAATATTTTGTCCAAGTTCTGCAAAGCTAATATCACCAACATCGACCAAAGCAAACAGGCGAGCCATAACCTTTTCAGACATAGAGATCTCAAAGTTAAGACCAGCCATCACAGACTTAAGAGCATTCACGCTGTCTGCGAGGGAGCTGTTGTCGATAACCGCTCCTCGTGCAGCGACCCTCACCAGATTCATCACGCCTTCTGCTTCGGTCATCGGACCAAGATTCAATGCGCTAATACTAGAAGCAATCTGTTTTGCTGAGGTAAGAACATCTTCGGTAGAAATACCAAAGTCGCTAGCTACGGTTCTTATTCTAAGACCCATAGTTTTCAAATCTTCGTTACCTAAACGCAAAAGGGCATTAATCCCCTGCATCTCTTCTTGGAAGTCAGCAGATTGAGTTATTGCTCCTCGTAAGAAAGTAAATGGCGATGTTGCAGCTCTAATAATCTGCAAGTTAATCGCAAACATTGCCATGACTTTGAGCATACCAGATAACGTGATATGCATGTCACGCGTATGTTTTGTGGCTGCCTTCGTTCTCTCTGTGGTCTCTTTCAATCCTCTGTTGTAGTTTCCCACAGCATTAGTTGTTCTACGAACTTGATTAAGACCAGTCGCTCCAATCTGTTGAGCCTTTATCATAGACTGATTCAACAGATCTGAAGAAGCGCGAATCCTATTAAGAACAGCAGATGCTCTATCTTGGAATAGGATGGTTCCACGTAAAACGGGGTTAGCCAAAATACCTCCTTTCTAACTCATATTAGGTAATTCTAATTGTTGAAGATTTTTTTGGCGAGGCGGTTTCTTGCTTGTATTTTTTGCTACTTGCTCATCAACATAAGCATCAACAGAAGCAAAGAGAAACAGTCGATATTGATTAGACATATTTTTCATGACATGCTCAGGATCATGTCCCCACTGTACCAACTGATACAGTCTAAAAGCATCTATATTTAATGCATCAATATCAACTGAATCATTTACTACGTCGTCTCTCCCGAGGATGAGTCTTTTAGTGCCTTGACGATTTCATCTTCATCAGTAAAACCGGTCAGATCCAATACCTTCATAGCCATTGAGGCTATTTCACCAATAAGCCAAATCTTTTCTACAAGAACGATATCCTGAGCGCCTTCTTCAGAGATTCCAAACTTTTTTGCAAAATCCTTACGAACAGAAGGATTTTGAAAATTAGGATCCCCACACACAGTAGCTACAATTTCTGCATTGTAGCCTCTAATCTCTAACTCTGTATTGTATTGAGTGGACCTTCCAATACGAGTTTTCTTTGTATTATTATCAGTGATTCTCTTAAACTCTTCTGGACCTAAAGAACGAATGGGTACATCTACTTCTTTTCTGGCCCAATACCATATGCCATCAATGGGCTCGCCATCAATCTTATCATCCTTCATGATGACATCAAAGACATTTACATTCTTAGAATAAAATGTCTTTGGCTGCGGCTCTTCGTCATCTCTTTGGGGATTTAATGCAGAGGCTAACGAAGAAGCAGCATCATCATTGATCTTAGCATTGGAAGTCATAATAAATACCTTTCAGAATATTGATTTATGAACTGTTAAGTCTTAATCGAGAGCGCTATACTCACTACGGCGAGAAGAATTGTCCCATACCGTCCCGGAAATAGCCTGTTCGATTACCATATTGTCATAGGTAAACGGAATGGTCTCTTCTAGGATATCATTGATGTTAAATCCAAAACCAATTTCCCAGAGCTTAACACCAGTCAATCTAATTACTTCAGCTCCCATAGCCTCCGGATCATCTAACCTAATTTTAAGAGAGAACACTCTCTGTTGCTGGTTAATGTCTCCACGCATCAACTCAGAAACAATCAGAAGGAACTTAGAACTTGTCTTTATTAATCCAAATGTTCCTTCACCCATTACCGTCATAGCCTTAAAGCCTACGCGACGTGTACCAGCACGAGGGATGTCCCTCCTAGTGACACGAACCATTGCCTCAATTCGCTGTGCCTCGGCCAGATATTCTCCAACGGGAGCAAACAACTGACCCCAAGAACCGTTGACGGCATATTCTGGTTGTAGAATTCCAGGAGCAGGCTGTACCATTGATTTCTCCTATTTCTAGTTAATCGTTATCGTGGTAAATATCATCTCGATGGCATCAATCGGCTGAATACCAATCAAGAGGAACAAATTGGATCCTGAATTATCTTCACTATCATCAATGACAACAGTATAGTTGTCAAGGATGTCCCGG
>SDBT01010497.1_pt1 | contig 14947 bp, 17 predicted proteins | sample 2277101 | NCBI WGS metagenome assembly SDBT01 (sample SAMN10404973, study PRJNA504765) | marine sediment metagenome | isolation source: marine sediment core GS10_PC15, 103 cmbsf | place: Arctic Ocean: Southern Knipovich Ridge | collected 2010 | reverse complement strand
GCGGGTGAACCGGGCGGTGAGCGGCATCCCGCCCCGTTATGTGTATCAATTTACCAGTATGGGTGCCTTGAAGCAACCTGAATAATCCTATAAGCAATTATTCAACAGTACCAAATTCATTGTTGAAATAGTAAATCGTCTATAGGAATATATCGGTAGGTAGGATAATGACGGTTAGGGCTTTTGTACTGATACAAACAGAAATAGAAGTGGCTAAGACCGCTGATGTCGTAGCAGCACTGAAGAAACTAGGAAGCAAAGTACAGTCGGTTGACAGAGTGACTGGCCCCTACGATACCATCGTTGTAATAGAAGTAGACACCATGGACAAGATCGACACGGTAATCGAGAAAATTCGCGCCGTCACTGGCGTTTGCAGAACAGTGACTTGCGTAGCAATCTAGACGCAGTCACCTTTTGATTCAATGATGCATAGGAACACTTCAGCACCGATCACAATACCCACTGACGGCAACCCACCCCACACTGTCAAAATCAATTAAGCCTTTTATATCAGGTTACTCTGTAATTGCAATTGTGTTGTATTTCAGTGCTCTAGGCAAAGCCTGTTTATCTGTTTGCTCAGTAAAACTGCTAGCTTTCTTAAAGCTAGAGGTAAGAGCATTGATTGAGGAATGACTGAAGAGTATAATCACTTCCGGCCCCATAGCGCTCTTGGTTATCGGCCACCAGCTCCTGAAGCTAAACTATCTTTAACTCTAACTTAGGAAGTGGTATCCTTTGTGGGGGCATGCCAACACGATGATGGTCGACAATTCCGGAGATACACCTGAGACAGAAAGGAATGAAATCGCTTCACGGATGAGGAAGCGGGGATACAACTCCGATATTGTTTATGAATTGACCCAAGAAGGTTTGTCTGAGCTTGAGAGAAGGCTTGATGAAAATGAATCACGCGAAAAAATAAAAGATATTAATGATTTTATACGTAGGTTAACTTGGAAAAAGAAAAAACAACTTCCCTTGCAAACCGATGACTTACCCCGCGACCCGGAGAGGGTAAAGAAAATGAAAATCAAGAGATTGGAGAGAGAGTCTGAAGAGCTTGCAGAAGCTTGTACCTTTTTAGAAAATCAAATAAAGTCTGTTATGGGCTATGAGGATAGCGGTGACCAAATAGCTAACCTAAATAAAGAAAAGGCAAGGATAGAAAAGAAGTTAAAACAAAATCAGGAAGAAATCAATCTATTAAAAAACCAATGATTACAATATTAACCCAAGCCACATCTTATATTCTTTTCTACAAAGCTGTCGGCAAATTCCTTGGCCTCTTCACGATCACAGCCAGCTTCCTGCAGGCTAATTAATAATGCGGTATAGCTGCTTATTTTATTATGAATTACCATACATCCTAGGAACCACAAGTGGATGGAGATAGATATAGGAGGTGGATAAATGGCATTACTACAGGGTATCGTGGAAAAAGATAATAAGGCCTATGAATTAGCATTACAATTCTTAGCTAGTATGGACAAAAGAATAACTCCTGAAATAATTGAACTTCACATTGCTAAATCTGAGTTTAACCTTCCAAATGATATGCCGACCATATTTCGAAGGCTAATCGACTCTGCTAGAAATGCACAAATGAAAAGAAATGTAATCGGTAACCTTGATGACCTAAAAGAAGCTCTTTGCGAATTTGATCCTTCTAAAATACTTCAAAGGTACAATAATTCTAATGAATTGCTTACCTATATTGTTGAGAAAACTAAAGTTAAGAGCAGTCTACGTTTAACTAGACGAAGCATTTGGCCACAGTTCTGTAAATCAATAATATCAGCTGCAACTTTTTTAACTCGTTTTGGTAATCCCGAAGAATTCCATAGATTTGCGAATTTCTTTCATGAAAACGATATAGCTCTGCCAGCTCTACCTATGCTAATTAGCAATGAAGTGCATGGATTAGGTTTCCCACTTGCCTGTGATTTTCTTAAAGAAATCGGGTATCAGAATTACGCGAAACCTGATGTACACTTAAAAAGAATCTTAACATCATTAAACTTGTGTGATTCTAACGACGATTACCACGTGTTTAAAGCTATTGTGAGAATAGCTAAAAATGTCGATGATCCACCATATACTGTTGATAAGGTTTTTTGGCTAATTGGAAGCGGGTATTTCTACCGCAGCAATATCGGATATATTGGCAGGTATGGCCCAGAATTCATTGAGTGGGCTCAGCCCCAACTAAATTAGTTTTCCTATTATGCCCTACTAATAGGCACCCCGATTTCTCCGCTGTTATATTCCTCATCTTGACAATTAGTCGTTACCACTTATAATTCAGATACAATCTTCTTGAAAATTCAGGGATAGATCATTTGAACTGCAAATGAACCGACTATTATCAAAATCCAAATACCTATCTGGTCTTCAGTGCCCAAGGCTGATCTGGATCGAGATCCACGAACCGGGAAAAATACCCGAGACCGATCCAGTCACTCAGTACATCTTCGACCAGGGTCACTTGGTGGGCGAGCTGGCCCAGAAACTTTTCCCAGATGGTATTGTGATTCCCACAGACAATTTTATGGATAATATCAGGCAAACCGACCAGTTACTTGAGCAGCGAAGACCACTATTCGAAGCCGGCATTCTAGCTGAAGGCCTCTACTCACGAGTGGACATCCTGAACCCGGTTAACGAAGATGAGTGGGACATTGTTGAGGTTAAGAGTTCAACCAGTGTGAAAGATGTCCATATTAATGACGTTGCTTATCAGCGTTACTGTTGCAGTCAGTTCGGATTAAAAACTAGAAATTGTTACCTTGCGTTAATCAACAATCAGTACGTCAAGGATGGGGAGATTGACCCGGAAGGTCTTTTTAATATCCATGACATTACCGACCAAGTAGAAGAAGCGAGCGTGGGCATACAGGACAGGATCGATGGCATACTGGATGCCATCAATCAGGAAACATGCCCTGAAATGATAATCGGACCGCACTGTCGAGATCCCTATGAATGCTCGCTTACAGAGTGTTGGGATTCTCTCCCTGAACACAATGTTTTTTCACTTTACTATGGTGGGAAGAAGTCTTTCGCAATGTATGACAGTGGTATATTGACTGTCGGAGAGATACCGGATGATTACAAATTGAACGACAGACAACGTATTCAACAGGCTTGTGTTATCAATGGTGAACCACATGTAGACAGGGAAGCTATTCAGGACTTCCTGTCATCTCTGCAATACCCTTTTTACTACCTTGATTTCGAAACAATCGGACCGGCAGTGCCTTTGTTTGACGGAGTAAGGCCTTACCAGAATATTCCATTTCAGTTCTCGGTTCATATAGTTAATGATGAGCAATCTCCACCGGCACATTACTCATATCTGACCAGTGGTACGGATGATCCCAGGCCGGCTTTACTGGCTGAACTTGAAAAGGTGCTCGGTGATTCTGGAAGTATCATTGCCTATAACAAGGGTTTTGAAGAAGATATCTTGAGAGACCTTGCCGAGGCCTTTCCGGAATACAACGACTGGATAGACCAGGTATGCAGCAGGCTGGTTGACCTGCTGGTTCCGTTCAGAAACTTCGATTACTATCACCCGGCTCAAAAAGGGAGCGCTTCGCTTAAGGCTGTACTGCCGACAATCACGGGCAGGGGATATGAAGGTCTGGACATTTCAGATGGGCAGCTGGCCAGCATTACCTTCCTTGCAGCTACATACGGTGATATGCCCAAAGAGGAGAGGGAAAAGGTAATGCGTGATCTTGAAGAATACTGTGGCCGGGATACTGAGGGGATGATTTGGATTGTGGAGAGGTTGAGGGAATTGAGTGGTTAATACGGATTCTCGTATTTGAGGAGGATCGAAACAATGGCATTTACAGAACAGGACGTAAAGCAGTTACTCAAAGAAGCACTCCAGCAGGCGCAGTTGGAACCTGATGCAGGCGAGACCCCGCAAAAAATAAACCTGAATAGATCTCGATCATGGGTAAAAGCCCTTGCTGAACAGTTCAAAAAAAGTTACGAAGGTGATTCGGAAATCCGGGTCTTCACAAAGAGCGACTATTCAAACAGAAAGGATTTCGGTTTAAATGAGCTGCTATACGACATCCTGGTATGCAGAGTTGGAGAAGTGGAATCTTCCCTACACAAGAAGAAACTGTGTTTCATTAAAGAAGTTCTATGGCAGGTCGAGTCGGAGTTTGCTCACAATACGAGAAGTGCCCTTGTAGACTTCAATAAGCTCGTATTAGGATCAGGGAAGAACAAGCTATTCGTAGCCTCACAGGTAAAAAAGGGTACCGAGAATTCATTCCTGCAAGTACTCCAACCCGCAGCCCAGTACTGCACTGGTGACGTGTATGTAGGAATGATTCCCCATCCATCAAATTGGGTAGATACCGATAATGAAATCCACTTGTGGGTTTTTAAGAAGTAGACGAAACTGACCTACTCTCGATAGTTGTACCACTTTCTAAGTTAGAGTTACCGGCATAATTACTGGGGGGCAGTCGCGCAAGAAGGTTGACACTACCGCCCCCCATGAGCTTAATGGACATGCTAGAGTTGAGGCTAACCCTAACAGCCCTGGAAATGTTGGATTAGACAACAAAATCTCATATAATAGCAACTAGCAACGACTCCCAGAGTGCACTAACGAGTGGTAGGATCCTCGGTTGATATGAAACGGAGGTTGCACATGAGTGTGGCGGTATGTGATCAAAAGGCATTCTATCCGTTTCGGAGTCTAGTTAACGGTCCCCTCACAAATTTGAGCGAGTTGACCGAGGTTGAACGTTTTGTCCGAACGGCTGTCCTCCATGACGAAATTTCAATGGTTTTGGAGCCATGGCCTTATGATCCAGACTCCGAGCGCGAGTTTACAGAAGAAGAGCGGCGCCGAGGGGTACGTAACGTAATAGTAGGGATCGGTCCTGTTTTAACCGACTACGATTTCTTCACTGATAACCTTAGTGCTGGAGAGCCCATGCCGGACATTATACTTTCGCCTACCTTGCTCAAAGTTGCGCGGAAGTATTCAAACGCGGAGGAAGGAAACGTTTATTACAGGGCTCACATAGATTATCTAAGGCACATCGTAGGCTTGGTACGTAAAGGGGGAAGTGCACTCCTTGCAGGGAAATTTGGGAGTACCGCAATAGAAGCTTCGTCTAAGTACCCAGAAAAACTTTTTGAGAATCTAGATAGAGATTGGCAACAATTTGCACGAGAAGTAGATTCGGGCAAGATTCGCTTCATAGTTCCACCGATACTCTCAATCATTCTCACACGCTGTGCAAGACGCGATGCAATAATCGATGTCCTCAAGGATCTTCGATATGAATGGGCAGACGCGCGTGCGAAAGTTTGGGCGCTGTTGGATCAGTTAAAGACTGTACGTACTGTTAGAGACATGCGGAAGATTCAGCAAGAACTATCTGCAGCCTCTTTGTTAATGTCCCCTGCTCAGAACGTAATTGACACGCATCCTCTTCGGGTGTTGTGGGACTTAATTGCGGGTAGTTTGGCTGGGGCTGCCACCGCCATGATTTCAGGTGCACCCCCGAATATTGGAGCGGCTATAGGTGCTGTGGGCGCTGCTTCCAGCTCTGTTCCTCCACTCATTAACGAATTAGGTCCTGCTCTGTTCAGTCGTGGGACCTTTGACTTAGCAAGGCGTATCCAGCAAGAAACCTTGCGTGTTGAATACGATGCATTGAAGAGACTTCTGACGGATAAAGAGAAGCGTAAGCTGGGGCTTTAAGTAGGCGCATTTTCTACAGTAAGACTTCTTAATACTCCATTTGATACACAGGGTAACTGTTGCACAATGCTTGGGATCGTTGTTCAATGATAATTTGTAAAGAGAAAAGCATGATAATAGTATAATCATTAAAAAAGCAACGAGATACAAATATGAAAATTGTCTTTTCCTAAATAATTGGGAGTTGGTGATGATAGACAAGGTATTATACTTTCCGTACATCAGGGTTCCGGAAACTAAATGGTTTATCCAAGTGCTATTATATTGGGATGAGGTAGGCTCCATCGTTCCGCGTGAATATGTGTATAGACCCGAGAAGTTAGGGGCATATATGAGAGACCTCGTGAAAGCTGAACTTGTCAAACAGATACTACCATCAGATTACATTTATCAAATCCCTCGTTTTGAAGAAGCTTTTCTTCAACTTATAGAACGAGATAAATCAATTGTAAAGCGCCAAACTGTCGACTTGGACTCTGAAGAGACTTTCAGGATACATATAGATAAATTTGGAGATGATTTAGCTAGACAACTTAGTAAGATGGGTTTGGCTAGAAGTGTAGGATATCCTTGGTTTGAAGTTGAGTCAGTTACAGCCGATTTATTCATGGCGTATTTGTCCTCGGTTTTGGGAAGACTAGAGGACTTACAGATGTGCCCAATAACGGATCACTCTCAATATTTTTCAGCATTCTCTAAGTATCCCAAAAGTAAACCGAAAGCAACTGATGTCATCTCCGAACTACGCATAGCAGTATTGGATAGAATTCTTCCCGTACCTGCTGGAGTTATTTCCGTCAGTGAACTCGCTAACTTTAAGGCTCGTTATATTAACCAGCTTTCCCACCTCCGAAGAAGCGTTGAAGCAGCACTATTTGACATTTCTCTGATTCATGATGATCAAACCAGGAATGAGAGAGCAACTTTATTCAAGAGAAACCTAGAAGAAGAAATAGCGGAACTTAAAGCACGAATGCTTGAAAGAAAATGGCCGCAACTGAATCTAGGAACCATATGTGGTCTATTAGCCGCCGCTATTCCCGGGGCAGAAACCGTAGCAACGGGAGACATCGTATCATCTTTAAAGGCATTACCTGGTCTTGTAGCGGCTATCTACTCTGCCTTCAAGGAAACACCAGATCAAAGTGAAATTATGCAGTCTCCACTTGCATATGCGGCTTTGGTTCAAAGACGATTTAGATAATAGTATTTCGTTACCTTCAAAGAAATAAGAAAATAGTGTAAATGGCCACTAAACTTTGATGCTCTCCCCAATAACTGACTCAGCTACAATGTAAGTTTACGATTATTCTCTGGGCTGTGTTTAGAGTAGCACTATAATAAAGCTGCTATACCTAGCACCTCCATACCTAGCTACGCACTGGCATCCACACCTTTATACACACGGCTACGCACTTGCTCCTAAGGCCATGTGTAGCTAATTTGAACTGTTACATGTAGCTTGCTATATGCAGCACTTTTTGAGGAGAGTCTATACTGCTCTTTTTTGCTATAGTTTGTAGCTAAATAACCTGGAGCGGCGGGGGGGTTAAGTTTATTGCAAGTGCTTTGCTATTACTTTTGCTACACTAATATTCATAGCCTCCCAGTATATCCTTGCGATCTTGCTCGAACCTTACCAAGTCCGCTTCTTTTGCTTGGATACTCTCATTAATCCCCTTTATTATTTCCGGGTCATCGAGTTTCGCATTTCTCCGTTCTTTGAGTTCTTTGATTTCATACTTTGTCCTGTCTATGACATTATCAACCTGGATAAGAGAATCAACGATTTCTGGATTGTAGATGTTATAGTTCCTCTCCATGATGTACCTCCTACTTTTTATTCCACTAGGTATTTATTAGCGTATTTACATATTAGCGTGTTAGCGCATACGCACTGCTAATATATTTAATATATAAAGCTAGCGTTACCTGTAATATCGGTCTAAGTACTCCGCAAAAAACTTCACCTCCTCAATTGCATCCTTTCTTAAGCTCTCTGGCAACTTCTCTGAACTAGCAATCGCCATTATCATTGCCATCTGCACTACAAAACCCATGTCCCAACCGTAGTCCTCCGCTGTGGTTGCTGACCGTGCGTAATCTTCTGGACTCAAGCACCACACATTTTGCTGCTTGTCTAATGCGTCGGTGAAATTCACGAAGCTGTACTGAGCGGGTTTACCCCTACGGCGCTTCTCTTTACCGCCTTTACGGATAGCTTGCAACCGGTCTTCAACGAGTTTCGGTCTACCTGCCAGTAGGAAGTCAAGCCCGTGCAAGCCTAGATGTATCATGCAGGTTTCGACGACGGACACCACCCTCAACGCTTTGCCAGGGAATTCTTCACTGCTGCGCGTGATGAAGTACACGGCATCCCAGATGTCTGATCGCAAGTGCCTTATGCCTATTGCTGGATTGTGACCCTTCGATGTCTTGGTGCGATAAAAATCCAGCGCGTAGTCTGCATATTTATCGTCTGTCATCGTCTGTTGGCCGTTGAAGATTGCCTTCTGAGGCAAGAGCCTACGGCGGAGAATGTCCGGTACTTGGTTTCCCCTTGCGATTTCTACATCTACCCTATGCATTAGGTTTTCAAGTGACTGCAAGTCATCATCATTTTCGGTAATCCAGATATCGTTGTTGACAGGCACTGGTAGATTATTGTTCGTGTATGGGACGATATCTTTCTTAGAGTTTTCGTAACTCATTTTCTTAATCCTCCTTTATTACGAGTACTGTTAAATACTTCAGGTTATTACTCTTCTTCCGGCAATTTGCACCACATCGCCCAATAGAACTCAAACAGGTATTTTAGTTCCGATTCTGGTATCGGTGGATGATTAAGCTGATTCCAGGCAAAGATGGTTTCTTTGGCCTCGTCTTTGGAATAATCGTTTTTGATTAGCCACCCCAGGTACTGCTTGAAAGAAAAGTGCCGTTTGCCCTTGGCTACACCTCGTCTTACAACCTCAAGTTCAAAAGGAGGGTATGTGTCCCAAGGATCGCGTTCTGGTGTCCAGATATCGTTGTTCATTTATAATCTCCGTATTGTGATTTTTACTTGGCTTCAACCGGTCTTTCTTAGAGGTGCCTGGGCTGGAGAGAACATTGAGCCATTAGCCAGCCCCGGCACCACACTACTTCTATTTTTCTGCCAAATTGTCAATCGCAAATACGTCTATAAGAGCGTTGAGTAAAACATGCAATATCGGTAGTACCTCCTCTCCCTTCAAAGAAAAGAGATAGCTCACCCATCGCTCAGGCTCTTCGTAACCGGCACTATATGGCGTAATCAGGATGGCTGCCACCTTATCCAGAACATGTTTTCCGCGGCGGACCAGAAACCGCATGAAGCCGTTGCCAGTGACAGTGCTGAAAGAAGGCACCTTGAAATATTCTGGATCAGGCATTTCTTCCATAGCTCTTTTTGAAAGGCGTGCCATTCCCTCAAAGACCTGGCTGAACTCCACGGAAAACAGGTCAAAAGCTCGTTCGAGAATCACGCCATAGGTGGCTTCAACGAGGAGTTGCGGCGCCCTGCCTTGAGCCAGGAGATGGTACGTTCCTAAGAAAAGCAAAAGGTCACCTGCCTGCCGAGAAGAGGCACATTGGTGGATAATCCGGTCGAAATCTTTGAGCTTAATCCCTAGGCTACGAACGAAAGTGCGGAGGTCTACCCGGTAAGCCTTTCCCTCATCAGCTCGGATTTGCTGATTCCAGACCTGAAACCTATGTATCAGTTTGTCGATGTTATCCTGGCCGAAAGCCTCTTTTATCTCGCCAGAGAAGGCTCTATTCATATATTCTTTTATCTGATCCTCGGACATATCCCAATCAGCACTGCAGCTCATGTTGAGTGCCAGTTCAGTGAACAAGCTTGCCTTTTTCCTGACTAGAGAAGTAGTATATTCTTTGTTTGAATTATTCATTAGATTTTATTCTCCTTATAGCTGTATTTATTGTTACCGGCTGCTTGTGCTTCATAACCTTGATAATTTCCTTCGACTATAGAGCATCACCCCCCTTTTCAGTTTTCATCCTTTCTGCTATAATCAGTGTCCCACGCCTTATTGTGCGTATCCCGCACCCTGAGCACTTTGCGCACCAACCTTGGAATGTGAAAAATGGACGAAAAAGAAGGGAAACATTACGACAGACTCACTCCAAAAGAGTGGGTTGCTATCTTTGAGCATGTGAAACGAGGAACTGATAGAAAAGAGGTACAACAGGAGCTAAAAAAGCATCATACTACTGTCTACAGAGCTTATGGGGTAGCAGAAAGACTTATTAATAGAGACCGCAAAGATGAACCTACTGCAAGTGAAATGGATAGAATCATTAATTCGGTAGGTTATGAAACCAGTGAAAGCTATGTTCTTGAAGCCTTTAACAGATATGAGATGTGGCTTCTACGACGGCAGAAAAGTCTATCCGAAAACAGGCAGAATATCCTAGCACTTGGGAAAATAGCGAGTCAGGTACGTAATTGCTTGCACAAGCCATCGAAGCAGTTACATCCCGATTTTCATAAATTCCTCTATGTCGGGGGGCAAGATTGGCGGCTCGACCCTAAGATGTGGTTTTTCCTTTGCACACCCAGTTTTAAACGGTGGAGGAATAATTGGAGTGAGTTATTTCCATCTTTTAGGTATTTGACCAGGAAGGGCTTTTTCTGGAAGAACTATGGAAAGTTGTGGAAATCGGTGCTGGAATTAGAGCGGCAGTATCAGATAGCTGTGATAAGACTCGGCCAGGATTTTGACGAGTTTCGTGATATATGGATGAAATTAAGCGTAGAAAAGCTGATGAGAGAAACGGGTGAGTTGCCCAGACCATATTGTTACCCTGATAGTACCCCGGAAGATATGGAGTGGTTCGAACCTGGATATGATTGTGAGTACTCGGAAGAGGTACTTAAGAGGTTCTACACAGTTATGGGTGTTGAATTAGAAATTCGATATTTCGAATTAGAAGAGCTATTGGCGAAGTTAAACAGAAATATGGAACCTCGCGTGGTGAAGAAACTAATAGAAAATGCATGGGAGGCCAAGGCTTCTACAGGTAAAAAGATTTCATCAAATGGCACTTAAATACTCTGGTCTTTTTCTATTTGCCTTCTCCCAACAACCACTCCACATCTACCTTCAGCGCTTTAGCCAGTGCCGGTATTGTTAATATCCATACTTGACGGCGAAGTACTCTTTATAACCTTCAAGACTGCCAGAAAATCTTCTCACGATATCCTGATTTGAAATCCGAAACATATCAGGTATACTTTCACCCCTCACTTTATAAAGGTATTCCTTCAGGCTGTCGAAGTGGTTTCCCGGCCCCCAAAAAGCGTCATTGCGTTCGTCTGCTGCCAAAATAAAGATACCTCTCGGTTCTTTACCTGGTGATTCTCCAGCCCGCTTCTTGGCGACCATTAGATTGCGAAGAGCTTGATAATACTTGTTCAGCGGGCATGGGTCATTCACCTTTGTAGGATCAAGCAGGTTGTATTGCCCCCCGAGTTGCCAATACCGCCTTTTTATTTTTGCTAGGTAACACATGTATCCATCGTTTACTTGCATATTATTGGGACTGCCGTAAATCCCATCGCATTTCTTACTCCTGTAGAGCTTACATTCACCAAAATTAGGTTCAGTAAACTTAAACTCCACAGCACATACTTTTCCTTCAGGCGTTCTAAGATATAGATCTATAGAGGTAGCCAACCTTCCTTCACCTAAGTCTTCACCCACATTCAATTCAAGTACCGCTGTGGTTTCTATCCCGAAGTCGAAGTCAGAATCCAAGCCGCCTGCTTTGAATGCCTCACTTAAAGTCTCAAATATTGGAGCGAAATTGTCATGCTTTTTCATTGGAATGACTATGTTCCAGCAGAGGGCTTGAGAGCTAGCGATGTGGCCTATGTAATCGTGTATCGCGATATCAGGAGAGGCACCATGGTATTGGCGATCTACTCGTCCGGTTAATAGGTCTTTAGCCTGTTCCATTATATCTGGATGGAAATTTAGGTATCTGAATTCCTCGGTAAATTGAAAATCGCGATTTAACACTTGATAATTCGGCGGAACAGTGACAGTTGGTTGTTGTCTTAGCCATTTAAGATAGTCTCTGCTCTTATTTTTGATATCCCGCTTGAGTATATTTTGGTTCATTTTGATACTCCTCAGTCCAAAATAACTATATGTATATTAGGTCAAGTATATCGATATAACAAGACTATTAAAGTACTTCTTCCATTTATGACAATCAAAGCACTGCATATCTTGACAAACGCCCATATCGGGATTAGAGTTACCATAAGATGAATACTTGGCTTTGAAATACCAGTCGACTGTTCCAGAGGCTATATTATGCCGGTAACAATAATTTAAAAGGTGAACCATTTAATGGGAGCAAGTCAATACTGGCAAGGAGCAAAAAATGCAGTACTGGATATTACAGCATAGTCCACAACTCCTGCCGGAAAATATCCCTTGGCCAGCAGGAATATCTCCAAATAGAGATTATTGGCATATCAGCAGATATGATAAAGAAGTTAGAATCAATGATATAGCTTTTATCTGGCATGCAGGCACTAACAGAGGTATCTATAACGTGGCCATTATTGTTTCAGTAGTACCCCCAAGCGCTGAAGCCGAAAGGCAAATTATAATTCTCCAGAATAACGACGATTCTTATTGGACTGATAGCAAGAGAAAAAGAAAACTTCGCCAATGCCCAGCAATTTTAATAGATAATCAATACACGGATGGAATAAGCTCTCCTATTCTCGTTCAAGAGCTTTGCGATCAAGGATTCAACAACCTTCCCATACTTCAAATGCCTCAACGTGCAATCTATAAACTAGAAGACGAAGTTGGCGCACGATTACATGACTATATCACTCGCACAAGACCATTGCTCTGACGATTTACAAAGTCAGAAGTGTATGAGCATTGATTAAGGAGTTCATTAATGAGACTAAGTGATGGATTGTATTTCGCCCCCAACATAAAGTTCTCTGATATAGATATAACAGGAGCCAAACTAGTTAATCAATTCAAAAAGCGAATCTGTGGATACTATCTGAACCCTGCTTTGGAATCAGCGCGAGCGGGACACGCTTTTGCATCTGGGGTTTTACTTGTCACCTGTATAGATGCTTTAGCTTATTATTACTCTGGAACTACTGTAGTTGGTAATAGATTTATTAACTGGTGCATAAAATATCTATCCAGCTTCAGTGATAGAAAATGTGCTAGTCTTTTTTATCATAACTTCAGGAATGGTTTAGTACACAATGCCAGAATAAAAGATGGTGGTGAATTCTCACTCGATACTAAGCACACATTGGAATTCAAAGATAAAGCTATGTCAATAAATCCGATACATCTTGCAACAGAAGTAAATGTAGCTTTGAACAAATTTCTCCCATATTTAAGAAATAACAAGAACATGAAATCACGATTTGTTAGAATGATATCACAAGATTTCAATTATGAACTTAACAATTAACTCTACCTATAACTTCATCAGTTAAGGAGAAAAGGAAGATGTCCAGACCACTGATAGAAAAGACTTTAGAATTCAATATCATTGCTGAGTTGGCTTATCTCGGCCGGTTAAAAGGATATCGACCTTATTTCATCGGATTCAGCCAGCTAGATGAACTAACGCATGGTATTGATGCCTTCTACAACGCTGGTGCTAAAATAGGTTTCTTTCAATTTAAACGTGGATACCGCAGGTCTTCTTATTTCACGTTCTATATAAATGATAATAAACCACATTATAACCAACATAGGACACTTTCTGATTCAAATGCACTTGTAAGTGCTTGTAGATATATATTTCCACTTATTAGCACTAATGAAGAAGTGTTTAAACTAAGAGGATATCTACTACATTGGACTCTACAATTCTCTCCTAACCTATTTAATCCAATAATACCTGATAACGTTAAGCATATAGTAAGGATTTTTGATGATGGAACTTGGACCAGGTATTCTGATACGAAAGGCGGGACGTGGAAGAATATTTTCGGTAAATCACCAAAAGAAATAGATATTGAAATAGAACAGTATGAAAATGAGTCTATATGGATACAACGTGATTTGGCAGAGATAGCATTTAGTAATTTGAACCTACCTAAGTTGGAGGATACGTTGAATAAGATGAAATTACCTGAAGTAAAAATGATATTCAAACAGCGCAGTTCATTCTGCATGATTTTCGATAAGTAAGGTTCCCGGATCTAACTCATTATATGAAGATTCAGTTTGTTGCAAACGGTTTCCCACCAAAGAAAGATGGCGCTCAATCCATGTGGGGCAAACCACTTGAAGCAAGACGACTGGCAACCCTTCGGCAGGTAACTCTACAAGCACTTAAAGGACACCCGCCACTGAAGAGTAATATCGAGCTAACTCTAAAAATTCACGTCGGCCCAGTTAATGACCGCACCATTGGCGATTTGGACACGTTCGTCACCGGCGTGTGCGATGGCCTGATGGCGGCGTATCCCGGCGGGAAACTAGACCCTATATGGGATGACCCGAAGCTAGAGCATATCCATCCCAGTAAAACAATTGCTGTCGTGGATGATAGCCAAGTTATCAGTATTCAGGCTGAGAAGATAATTGGTAATACTGACCACCAGTGGTATGAGGTGATTCTGGAAGGTGAATAATGTATCTATCAAATCTAAAATTGTGGAATTTCAGAAAATTTGGCTCAGATAGTGACTTCAGTCTTGATGAGCCCAATTTAAGTCTGAATCTTAATAGAGGTCTAAATGTTCTTGTCGGAGAAAATGACTCTGGGAAAACAGCAATTATTGACGCAATAAAGTTAGTTCTTAAAACACACAGTTATGAATGGATAAAAACAACATCTGATGATTTTTATGATAATAAGGATAGGTTTAGAATCGAACTTGTATTCAGTGATTTTACTGATGAAGAAGCAAAAAATTTTCCGGAATGGATCGGTTGGACCGGCAGTGGTGAAGAGGCAGAACCTTATCTACGACTAATATATGATGTAAAAAGGGATATTGAAGATGATAGAATGTTCCCTTCTGATGTTAAGGCTGGCGTGGATGATAACGGTTATGAACTGACAGCTGAAGCTCGGGAATACTTAAAAGCAACTTATCTAAGGCCTCTAAGGGATGCTCAGAACGAGCTTATACCTAAACAGAAT
>SDBT01010496.1_pt1 | contig 14948 bp, 21 predicted proteins | sample 2277101 | NCBI WGS metagenome assembly SDBT01 (sample SAMN10404973, study PRJNA504765) | marine sediment metagenome | isolation source: marine sediment core GS10_PC15, 103 cmbsf | place: Arctic Ocean: Southern Knipovich Ridge | collected 2010 | reverse complement strand
CGGTTGTTGTTTTGGCATGATAGCGGAAGCTCTTGAAAAAGTCGGGTGCTGTCATGGACACGATATTGAAAGTACACCCCCAATGTCCTATGACGATATGATTTACTGTGCGGTTGCAAAGCGAGAAAAGCAAATCAAACTACTCCAAGCTGAACTTGAATCCTTTAAAGCGGCTAAATGTCCTCACGGTGAGGTTTCTGGTTGTAGCGGACTTTTCAAACGGCAAAAACAAATTGAACAGCTCCAAGCCGAAAACAAGCAGAAAACAGAGGCGTTGGAGAAATACGGAAGCCACGAAATAGGTTGTATGCACAAATTTAAAGTTGATGGGTGGACAGGATGTGACTGTACTTGTGGGTTTAAGCAAGCTCTGAAACCCACAGGCTGTCATACCTGCAAAAGCGGGCATGATTGTAATTTCCCTGAACACAAAACAGGTGGGCCGTGTTCAGGCCATGTAAACCTCAGTAAACAGAAAAGCACACTAAGACCCTGTACTTCTATACACACTTGCGTAGGTCAACTGGACGGTCTTTGCACTATAACAAATAGCGAGTATTATCGTAAACCTTGCCCTAAATCGAAAAAGACAAAACACGAAAGCACATTTAACCCTAATCATGGTTGTAGTTAGAAAGGTGGTGAATATGAGTGAGAAATTAAAACCGTGTCCGTTTTGTGGTGGAGAAGTAGAAACTATTGAGCAAGATGATGGCAGTTGGGCAGTAGAGTGCTATTTTGACCGGTGCTACATAACGGTACATTTTGGCGTAAGAGAGCAAAGGTCGGAATCAGGAATTATTAAAGCATGGAACAAACGAACGGAGGCAGAGAATGAAAACAAAACGACAGATTGAACTCAAGGCAAGTTGTGATAATTGTAACAAAGGGCCAATAGGTTATTGCAATGTTGATGAGTGTTGGCAAGACCCGAATACTAAACATATTTCCCACTGGAAGCTAAAGAAGAAATTGAGTTTTATAAGGAGATAAGCATGGCTGATTGTAAAATACGTAGTTATAACGCCGTAAGAGCAGCGATGTTCGGGAAAAAGCTGACGAAAACACAATGGCTGATACTGAGACGGTGTGGATGGTGGACTCATAATGAATATCAATACTCTGGCAGGTACAACAGCATAAGCCATTCAGCGACGCTGGCAGATGGTGCTAATTGCTCTAGGTTCAAACTAATAGAATACACGCACCCTGAACGATGGGACACCGTAATCGTACCAATGACCGACGAGCAGGAGGATAGGGCTTTTGCCAAGGCAATGGCTTTATCTGGTATGCTTGTCAGTTGGGATGATGTCGTCCAGATGTGCCTCGACAAAGAGCCTGTATACGGAAGTAAGGCGGTGAAATACGATACCGTTGGCCAGCTATGCCATATTTTCACAGGTCTAGAGATATGGAAGCCGACGAAAGGCAAGATATGGTGTACGCTTGATGTTGGCAAGCAAATATATGCAGGTGGGTTTGGCTTCTACCATTGGCTTAAGCAGTGGGTTAAGACCACCGAGTTACGACCTGATCAATTACACATGATGGCAAAGCACTATTTTAAAACACGGAATGGGGTTATAACATGAAAGATATAATTGAAAGAATTGCGGAGCTAAGAGAAGCTGGACTTGACCGTCAAGAGGTTTACGAGAACTTGATAGTTGAACTGCAAGCCGAGCAGAGACAAAGGCAGAGAGCTAAGATCGCCGAACTCCAAGACGAGCTTGAACTCCACAGGGACTATGAAAGTTTTCTGCAAGGGCGTGATCACAGTCTACCAATGCCAAGTTACACAAGTTGGAAAGACTCCGTTCAGGAAGTCATTGACAAGAAAGCGGTGAAGCCATGATATTAGGGTTTAAGAAACAATTTATAAGCCCAATTTCAAAAGGAACGAAAATCCATACGATACGAGAAGATAATCACAATCGGTGGAAGAGTGGTAACGAAATACATTTTGCCACAGGGGTAAGGACTAAACATTACAACCAATTCTCACACGGCATATGTATTTCCGTTCAGCCGATTATTTTGGTCAATCATGGGAATCACGTCTATTGCAAAATACAGACGGGCGTAAACGAATACATCCACAATGATTGTGTTGAGTATGAGCATATCAAGTATTATAAAGGCAAGTCTGTATGGAAAGTTGGTGAGCCGCGATTACTGGACGACTTATGTAAAAACGACGGTTTGAGTTGGGATGATTTCAAGAAGTGGTTTACCCCGAATGAAGGCAATAAATTCGTAGGCAAGATAATTCATTGGACTGATTTTAAATACGACAAGAAAGCGGGTGCGAAATGAGTATTGATTTTGACGACGTAATTGAAATAATGATAAACGCCTCGACATCGAACAGACAATGGCGTTAGCTGATCGGCTCGATGTAAGCTATCTCACACCACACGATGACGCTTGGCCTGACTGGGAAGGTGAACTTAAAGAAGAGGTCAATGAGGCACTGCATCTATGGCTTGCACCTACACCACTAACTAAAAACCAGCGTTCCTGCCAGCACTGCGGAAGTTCAGAAAGAGCTTGGCATAGCCCAGACTGCTGCCAGCGTTGCCATGAGGGGATCGAAGAAAATGGGACAGTGTAAAACCTTTAACTGCAAAGAGGAAGCTGAACCCGGCTGTATGGGTTTTTGTGGAGATTGTTGGATGGAACGCAAAGAACATACTGAATACGAAATAAGATGGTATGGCTATTGGAATCTTAGGGGGAAAAATTATACTCCAGAATTTAAGTATCCAGAGTTTGTTGGTATCTGCACAGGGGGCACTAAAGCATAGCTACCCCGCCGCCCTCTTCAAAATCTTCTCCACCAGCTTGTGATTGATCATACCGGTACGGGTAGCAATAGGCTTCTTGGTGTGCTTGTTCTTATAGCGATGACCCTTACCGGCCTTGACCTTTTCAAATATCCAGTCACGCCTGCCGTAAACACCATCATCCCACAACCGCTTAGATATAGCTCTGTGCGATAAGCCCTCATCGCGGTACTGCTGAATGAGGGCGATTATCTTGATCTCTCTTTCGTAAGGTATCATCATCTTGGGGTTATCGGGATCACGTTTGAAGCCGTAGGGTAAACGAGAGGACATAATGCGCCCTTGGCTCTGATAGAACAGCATTGCTTCTCTTGTACGCTCACCTATCTGCTCACGGTTCAATTCAGCCGTAGCAGCCATGATAGTAAAGAAAAACCGACCGGTGGAGGTATTGGTATCAAAACTCTCTTTTATCGAAGCTAAGTTAGCACCGGCCTTACCAAGAGCCTCAGAGTAAGTAAGCGCGTCCGCCGTACAGCGAGCAAAGCGGGACAGTGAATATACTATCATCGTAGCCTTTTGTTTGAGGGTAAGTTTTATCGCAGCCTGAAAGCCCGGACGGTCATCGTTCTTGCCAGATACCCATTCATCCTTAAACTCACCAATGACCTCCAACTCGTGAAGTTCTGCATATTTCCTACAGCTATCCAGTTGGGCTTCTGCTGAATCACAATTCTGCTTTGCGCCGGGGCTGAAACGAGCATATAATACAGCTTTCATGTAACCTCACTTTCCTTTGACTAACTTAACAACATCTTTCCAGTTCCGGGCAACTGACTTTAGTTGGTTTCTCTCAACGCGCTGTCTATCAATAAGCACGTCCCGTAAATCCTCATCGGTCAAATCTTCAACAGCATCTTCAATCAACCGCGTTATCGTCTTTGGGTCAAGCGCGTCAAGTTCCCATGACTCATCGCCATATTTCGCCATATAACCACCACAACGACTGTCTGTTAGCTTGGCGGGGTTTGGTGGAGGGCTGTACTCATCAACCTGATCCATTGTCAAAGCTATCCGGTTCACTTCAATATCGCAACCACAGAACATCTCCATTCTGTCGGCAATGTCTCTGGTCATATCAATACCCGATGGGTCGTGATCTCCAAGATGAATAATAGTCAAGCGTTTATCAGAATCAACAGCGTCCCTGAATCTATTACCAGCCTCATACATAGCCGTCTGGCTTACATAGCCTCTGCAAGCAAACCAAGGAACGTCCACAGACCGACAAGCCCTCTCGACAACACCAGCCAAGGCCTCTTTTTCGACCCAAACCTCAACATACTCCGGTTGATCCTCACGGGTATCAATCTTGTAATGTCGAGCAGCGTTCCTGATAGGCTCTGATGGGTCGTCCCAGTGAAGATTCTCCTCCATTGCACGGGTTCGGTCTTTAATGGTGTCCCAGTCGATAAGACCTGCCAGTCGCGCCTTATTGATAACACTGCCAAGCCGCTTATACTCCGAATCCTTATTGGCAATAAGACCCCTTGCAACAAACTGATAATACAATTGCCTCAGCGTCAAGTCGTAGCCATCGTTGACATACTCTTCGATAATGAAGTTGGCCTTGATAACCAACTGCATACTTGCTTTCCTGAAATTCGTATCCACAAAAAATTCTGTACTCATAACAACCTCACTTTCTTATAGTTTCCGCAATGTCTCTGCAATAGCCTCGGCAACGCGATCAGCGTCCTCACGCTTGGCATAGTCGATAATAGCTATGTTACAACGCTGGGTAGTTTCGGTATCTTTCCTAATGACCTTGCCTGCCTTGTTATATATGGGAATCGATTCCGTCTTCTCATCCACGACCAGCCACACAACGCCCTTTGCCTTATTGCCTGCTTCTATTCGTACTTTCATAATGTCCTCTGCTTTCCGGCCTTATGACCTATCGGAGTTAATAAAATCTATTGCAGCGTTACATTTGTCGTTATGGGCGATGTACCCGTCAAGTATAGATTGGCGGGTGCGTCCAGATTGTCCATGCAGCCCACTCATATCTAATCCCCTGAAAGATAACTTGGCTCTTTGTAAATCATCGCCCCTTGCCTGCTCAATACATCTAATAATGAATTCTTTCATTCTCAACACTCCTTAATTTGGGTTAGTATTTGCACTTCACGTTATGAGACTATTTCAAGCATTATCTCACAATACCGTGTATTAACTATTTTCACGACTTCATCAAATCCACAACTATCCTCGACTTTCTTTGGGTCTAATTGGACAACAAGGTGGTTGACAATTGCCTCCCTCAGAGCCAGCACGCTTGCACTGTACTCCGCTGAATTAGTATCCCCAGAATAACCAGCTATTACATCGACGGTGTTAGAGTCCATTGCCAAAACAGCCTCCTTTAAATCAGTTTGAAACGTCCCACTTGTTTTCATGCTTACCTCACTTTCATTTCTTAGCGACACGGTATTGTTTAGAACAACAGACACATTCAACTATTCCGGGGTGCTCTCCTGATGAAACCGCAAATACAGCCTGCCTTTCATTACACACAGGGCAATCCCAGAACCATCGACTCGGAATTAACTGTATGCTTTTCGGAATCTTAATCGTTTCATATTCCTCTGCCATACTTACCTCACTTTCATAATCTCAACATCAATAATTCTACGTCCCCAGATTAACGCCTCACGGTGAGACGGAAATAACAAATCCAGCCTGTTGTCAACTATGCTACCGCCACGATCCTCAACAGCCACCACAGCACCCCCAGCGTACCCGTCAATCACCATAAGAGTACCAAAGGCATACTGACGGGGTGCAGCAACCAAAAAGCCAACAGCATCAACACCAGAGGCCGTAATGCCATCATCGAAGTTACCACAGCAACAGCTCCCCTTACAATATGCGCTCACGTTCATAGTTCTAATTACCCACTCCACCTTGACGTCGCTACCGCCGATCTGGCAGCACAGCAACACGGCCATCCATAGTCTAAGCATAATAATCCCTTACATATTACTATCGAACTGTAAATACTCAATCCAACCGCAATTCGGGCAAACATGCCCTGACAGCGAAAAGCTTATATCAATCTCATCAATATCACTACCGCCGACAATTACAGGCTCAACAACATCCGCCTTATAAGGTTCTTGGTCAAAGCCAACCCTAACGTCGTACAGGCAAGCGCTTATCAAAGCTACCCTGTAACCACACTTCGGGCATTTTGTGTGTTCCTTGTTCTTCTTACTCATAACAAACCTCGCTTTCTATTCTAACATCGAACCGCTTTCAATTTCCTTACCAAGTGCAAGCCCTATCACGTTCTTTCGCTCCACTTCACCGATCGTAGGCCATTTAATCAGTTCCACGATGTTATTTGTCTTGGTGTGGTTCTTGTGTATTTCTTCGACAAGCCTATTGATAACATTGTGGGCTTTTACAAGTTCCGCCAGCAACTCCGGCGCCGCAGCGATCAAGCGGGCGTTAGCTTCAGCTTCACCCTCTTTGCAAAGCACACGTGTTACCCTTGCAACGATATTCTGATTGTTGGTAATCCAAAACTCCCTGTCTTTGGGAAAGCCAACTTCTTTTATCTCCCATTTGCCTTTTGTATGCTTATTCATAATAAAACCCCTTAAACAAAAACAATAATCAATTAACCCAAACACTCATACCCAACTAACTATAATAATACTATCGACCAACAACAACCATGTCAACAACTATTTTACAACAATTTACAAAACACCCCAATAATCCCCCCTTACACCACCAACAACACAACAAAAAACTGTACAAAAATAAAAGAATAATAACAAAGACAACAAGAAGGCAACACGTTTGTAATTATCCCAACATAAGAACATAACACCAAAGAACAGCAAACCAACCCCAAACACCCAACACCCAACACCACGTCAATCCTAAGACCTTAAACAAACCCAACCAATACCAAACACCGCCCAATTCACCAGCAAACAACCAAAAGAACCGACAACCCATAAACAACTACAACCACCACTATCAACATACAACCTAAGCAGTAAGGTAATAACACCTAAACAGTACGTAAATAAGAGTATGATAGAGAGAACATAGAGAGAGGGGCTTCAACACCCCTTAATCCATGATTATAGCACAGTAACCGCGTTTCAGGCCTGAATAATGGGTATGACCGAACACTTGAGGGTATGACCATTGATACTAGGCCAATACAGCAGATACCCGCAGCGTTGATACTCCTAAACACTGTTTCAGGCCTATTGCATAGCTATTTCAAGCCTGCCTGCATAGCACAACCAGCACCATTGATCCGCAAAAAAACAGCCCTCAGAGCCAAAAACGCATATAAAGGGGGTGGCCTCGCTGAAACTACACAAAGCTCTCTCGCGATTTTCCCCCTCTTTTGCCTTTTTGTGTTTGCCATATATTTTTTGGATATGGATTTAGATCTCTGGAAAACAGTTGTAAGTCCTTTATTTACGTTCATATCAGGGTCATGTTTCGTGGCTGGATTTCGGAAAGTGTTTTGCCGGTGATTTGGGATAGTTTTCTGGATTTTTGGGCTTTAAATGCGGTTTGTGATTATCGTGTAAAAGTGATATAAGTCCTTATTTTACGTTGGAATTATGGTTGGATTTAGAAAGTGTTGTTTTTTATCTCTCAGGGCGGATTATATAGGGTGGTGTGTGAGGTTTTTTAGGGGAGGTGCGATCTGTATATATTTTGGTCTTTGCTTTTGGGCTATGTAGCAGCCTTTTGGATATTCCGTAATGTTCCTTTGGGTTTGATTTTTGGTGGATTCTGTGCGAAACGACAAGATGGGGGTTCTTGTGGGGGGTGGGCCTTACTACTGGCATTGCTGTGTGAGGCGTGGTGCTGGTTGTGAGCGGTTTTATTGTGTTTTAGGTATGTTGGGTACTACCTTTTGGTTTGGAGGCTTAGAATGGCCGTGAGAGGCTAAGAGACCAAAGCCTATCCCGATTAAAATTCCACCTAAATAGCACGGTGGAAGCATGTGCGGGAAAGCTGAAAGAAAACAATCCGGCCATTGCCCTGTTGAGATAAAAAACCCAGCTAAAAATAAAAGCATCACTTTCATAATTCATTCCTTTCCGAGTGAAGCCCCAGAGCGTTCGTGTGGTCACTCCGGGGCTTCTGGGCGAAGATGAACCTGTTAGGGGATTGGTTTAAATTCACATTCATCGAGCGGGCAATGCGGGGTGTCGTCGAGGGTTGTCTGGTGATCACAATCGTCGCATTCACCTGCTGTTGGTGACCCAGGTACGTATTCCTTGACCTCACCGGCTGAGTTATCCAGTTCAGAGACATCACCATTAACTATCACTTTCTGCTCATCCACCTTTGCTCTTCTGTCGCATTCCGGGCGGTTGCACATTAACTTTTCCGAGCTTCCGCATAGGTGTTCGCAAGCAGTACAGGCGAATGCGAATCCCTCGAACACTTTGACAGCACCCGCCATAGCGCATTCCTGCTCGAAGATTCTGCCTTGTTGCTCATCAGCCTTTGCCTGAGCATCGGTGCACATCGGGTCTTTTTCGCTCGTTCCTTCGATCCCCGCAGCGGTACGGCGTTGGGTGCGGTCTTTGAGTCGCGATAAGGCTCCTTGCAGGTATGTCAGGACGAAATCGTTCTCAGGGCAGGAGTATTCACCCCTCTGGAAACCCTCGAAGCGATCTATCAGAATGCACAGCAGGTCTTCGTGGTGGATTCCATTGACTCCGTGTTCCTTGATAGGGCCTTTCTGGAAGTTTACACGGAGTAATATTTGCGTAGGTTCACCTACTTCTTTTGGCACACTCATTACTTCGTAGACATGGCAAGCTCCGCCGTGACTGGGTTCGTCCACTGCCGCTACTGTGGTGTGGATTGACGATCCTGTTAAGAGTTCTCGCATAATTCCTCAACTTTCTTCGCCGTAGCGATTATCAATTCTACAATATTGTCCATATATTCTGCTCTGAACAGCTTATCTTCATGGGCACGTATTTGTGATTTTCGCACGTTGTCAATAAATTCTTTCGTACTATAGCCCCTTTTTGTTTTTTGTTTTGGGTACAGATCTTCATAATAATCAATATTCTCAGCAAATTGACCTATTATCATTTCTTCACCAGCAGCACAACAAAATGCAGCAGGGTTTGGTGAGTCCAGTCCATGTCCATCAGCTATGAGAAAGGATGCACATGAACTATTGCAGGAATATTCAGTATCTTTGTACGGGCATGTTATATGCCTAGCAGTACCACTTGTTACAAGACACCTGTTTCCTTCTAAAAAAGTAATAATGCGAACCTTGCTCATGTTTCCTCGCTTTCTTCGACCTTTTCATAAGTCAATTTAAAAATGTCAGGGTGGATTGGATAAACTTCGGCTTTCACTCCCTGTACGACGTAATCACCGACGCAACAGTACATATTGCCCTCCATCGTGTTTATGACAAGGGCTTTGCCTGCTCTGCGGATATTACCATTCTTCATATTGTTTTTGAACCATTCAGGGGCTTCAACGTTATCGACATCGCCAGTCCACAGGACGGCCTCTACGATGATTGGCTTCTTTCGGTATTTCATTTGCCAAACCAGCCTTTCTTCTTTACAGGCGTTGCTTCGATGTGCTGGTGTGTCAGTGTTGACTCCATCTCAGTTTCGAGCACCTCAACTCGGCAAGTCAGGCTGTTCGGATCGTTCGGGTCAAACGAAGTTCTGTAGAGGTATTTCATGCTCTCTTCCATTTTCCGCCCCCATATCTCGATGTTCTTCATTTGGTTAGCTGTTTGAGGTGATTGCTGTTGCTGCTCTTGGCAGCCTGTCAGTGCCAACGCTACGAGCATCAGCAGTAACGTGAGGGGGTTGTTCATAATTCTTCCTTTCTGTTAAATTGGGTTAATTGCTTCTGTACTTCACCCGGCCATTGATCTCCAGCCATATAGTCATTGTACGCCTTGACGTGGCGTTCGTGGTCGTCATACTTTGCCGGAATAAAATAGTCATAGTCCAAGAATTCGGTGCCAAGCAATCGCATATTGCCATTGTCGTCCCGGCCATAGAAATCAGCCACATAAAAGAATTTGTCGGATTTATCTGGTTTTGCCTTCACTAATCCTATTGCAGTGACCAAACCTACAATTACGCCACCGACTCGTTTTAGGAATGTTCGCCCATTCATTTGATTCTCCTTGTTAATAGGTATATTGGCCTGCCGATAATCCAAACAGCGCAAAATGCAACGCATAAGATCGCAGATACATTGACCGCTATCAGGAATAGAAGGAGGTCTTTTAATACAGATATGAGATTCTTCATATTCTCCTCCCAAATAGCGTACTAAAAATCCCCATTCTCTGCTGATCTTCTGTACTTTGCTTTCTCATATTCGCCTCATGTCGCAGTATCGCCTCTTGCGTTGCCGTACGTTGCTGCTGCATTCTGGCTCTCATCTTCCGTAATTCGTCCACGAAGGAGGGGTTGAAGGCGGATTCCTGCCTCATCCGTTGTGCGTGAGCGTAAATGTCATAGAACGAATTACGACCTTGAGGTGTGGAGGCAACGTAAACCTTCCTCTCGTCAGCGGTAGTCTTCGTTCCAAATCTTACAAGATGATCTCTGGCGGTCTTAACTTCAAGGAATGCTTTTATTCTACCACCTTTGTCTGGGTGTGTTAAAACAGCTTTCTTATGATATGCTTTCTGTAATTGAGCTATCGTTGCGCCCGGCTTTAAATCCAGAAGCTCTAACGCTGATTTGATATTCATCTTCTTCGCCCTTTCAAATTCGCCACTTCACCATTTAACACTTTCGGCAGAGTTGTCAAGGGAAAAATAAAAAAATTACTTCCTTTTAGGTCGAGTTGTGGATGTCTGTATGCCCGCACTCTTAGTGAGAGCATCGAAAGCATCCATCTCACCCGCCAGAAAAGCAAGTGCGTTCTGTACCTGAATAGGCTGCGCTGCCCTCAATTCAAAGAATATGAACGATGGTATCTGCTGGAACTCAAGAGGTTCTCCACCGCCTACGCTGAATTTGACGAGTTTACCTTTCAGTCTACCCTTTTTCCCTGTCTGGTAGAATCCGTGTTTCTTGCCTATGCCAGTCAACTCATCGAAGTCGGTAAAGCTCCTGCCAGCCCAGTCCTGACCAGTAAAAGCATCGAATAGTATCCGGGATAAAACGCTACCTTTGTGTTTTGCGGACCTAATAGGGTGAAGGATAAACTTGAGTGGGTCTCTGAAATGACCTATAAGAGAGAAATACTTGCGTTTATCAGGACCACCGCCAAGTCCGCGGTATATCGGAGTTACATCAATATCCAACCATCGCATTTTCCCTTCCTTCCAAGCTTTCTGGTATCTCTCTACGAAGTCATCATCGTCGAAAGCAGCCATAAGGAAATTAAAAGCAGCCGTTGCAATTCCCATCTTAAGAGCTATTCGCCCCCAGAACGCTCGATACATAGCACCTTCATCACCACGTCTGAAAGCCTTGACCATTGACCTGACATTCGATTCGGTCCAGTCAGGAGCAAGTGCAATTAGCCTGAATAAATGTTGCAATGTCTGGTTACGGCCTATTCTACGAAGGTTAAGACCACCAAAATCGTCGTTTATAAGATCGGCCACATTCTTTGCTATATCATGCTGGCTGACCTCGCCACGTTCAAGTTTGGCGTTATTCTTTTTCAGTTGATGTCGGTATTCCAGTAAGGCGGCTTGTACCTTCAATTGAGGCCCCATTTTCTTGAACAGGAAGTCGGTTTGCTGTTTTCGTATCCTCTCGACTACATCCAAACCTTTTTCACCGACCTTGAATTTACGGGCAACTCTACTGAATACGGTATTCTCTCTTTGCAGGTCAGCCTCGTCCCAGTCCTGTATCTTACCTATTGTGAGTCCACCCCTGACAAGTTGCTGTACTTCCGGTGCGAAATTACGTATAGCTTCACCACCAGCTTTGTATGCTTGTTTAGGGTTAAGATTCTTGAGACCGGTCTTACCACCGGCCATATATGACCTTAAAAATGCCTGATGATGGAAGAATGAAGTCATAAGGACATTCTGCTTGATTATAGCATTCCATTTTGATAAGAAGTCAATGATCCCGATACCTCTCAGCTTAGAACTTGATAATGCGGTATTTAACTTCTTAGCCAATTCAGGTTCGGCATACATGGGAACTCGTTCAAGAAGCATACCATCATTTGTTTTGAAGAAGTTTCGGCCATATACTTTTCCAGCAACAACTTGGCCGGCAAATTTCCAATTCGTGAAGTTTGGGTGTTCAACCTGAATCCAGCCTTCATGCCGTTGCGGACTGATAAGCCCCCAGTCCTTCGCCATTTTCATAACCTGCTTATCGACGATAGCCTGAGTAACCTGCTTGTGGGCGACGTTCTGGGCAGAAGTAGCTCCTTTGATCCTTAGTGTCTTACCAAGCGACCAGCCGTGAAGTATCCCTTCCAGCGTCCTGCCCTTAGCCCGTGCGGTAGTAGTACCGAATTTTTTGGTTAAGCCTGCCTGTTGCGCCTTAGGGTCTGCTTCCCACAGACGGGCGGTGTAATTCTCCTTGAAATTCCGTATAACCTCTTCATCTACGGCAACTTTACCAAATTCCCTATTCTCTGCGATCAGCTTATCAGCGAATGCTTTGATATTTGGAGGTAAGCTCTGAGCGGTATCCACGACCTTCTTTTGCTTTGGAGTCAACTTTTCATAATATTTGAGTTGGTCTGGGTTATCTTGGAGATCAATATAGACCTGAATAGCCTCATCCCATTTCTCGGTGACTGCACCAGCCTTTTTAGCACCTGATACCCGTGTCAATTCGGCTTGATGTTGCTGTGTGGTAACGTCAACAGCGGTTTCCTTAATATCGCGTTCTGCAAAGAAGGTGTCGAGTAGGGTAGAAGTGTCCTTTGATTCCGATGTCAGCTTGATAGGAGCTATTTTAGCCTGCTGAGGTAGGCTCTGCTGAACTTCCTTTGCGACATTTGGTTCTGGCTGATCGCCAATGAATTCAGTTTTCTGGACAGGTGTTGGAGTTGGCTCGATTACCGTTGGCTCTGTGGTGGGTAGCTTAGCCTCCACGGCCTGTTTTGAAGGCTGAGGGGTGGCAACAGCACCCTCTGCCGGAGTTACAGCTTCTATCGCCGGTGTAACGGGCTTGATGACAGGTTTAGGTGGAGATATACCTATACTCTCCATAGCAGCGTTGATTTGTTTATCCGTAGCTTCCGGCAACCCCTTCTTGAATACTTTAAACGCTTTTTCAGGGGTTTTAGCAGCTTTCGCTTTAGCGAACGTTTTCACCGTCCTTGCAGTTTCCTTCTGTTGCTGGCGAACGAACTTAGGAGTTGTCAATCGCTGTGCAGGGTCTTTGAATCCAGTCTTTGCGAGCTCAGGTTCTTTCTGGCTAACCTCTCTGGCTTTCTTTGCTTTAGCCTCACTGACCTGCCGTATTGAACTGTTTACTTTATCCATCTGCGCATTGATAAGTTTATCGGCACTGCGGGTCTCACGTTCGATAAGGCTTGAAATCCCTCTAATTAATTGCCTGTGCCGTGTTCGTGCAGCTATTTTTTCAGTTCTAGTAGTAGCGGCTCTCAATTCATCCCTGAGAAGTCTATCTGCTTCGGAACGCATCGACTGTGTTTTTGCAGTCACTTCATTGAAAGCCTGTTTTCGCAGTCCGGCTTTGTAGCTTTTAACGAAATCGTTTTGTTTCTTGATCCCCCACGCCTGATAACCAGCACCAATAATGGTACTGACAGTGACATCAACAAAATCTCCACCCTCTAATGCTGTCAGGGTTCCAAAGAATCCACCGCCTGCCGCTATTTTAGCACCCTTACCTATTGCTGTGAGTGTTGGTATTGTTTCGATAACACCTAAACCAGCACGAACACCTGCCCCTTTACCAACAGGGCCACCTTCGGCTAAGTTTCGGGCTTCCCAGCGAGCCACCGCAGGAGCGCCGCCAAAGGCTTTTTTCAACAAGACTGTTTTCGTTATGAATGAAGCCACGCCGACAGCAATATCTGAGCCAGCTTCAACTCTTCCTCTGGGAGTTAATATGCCCTCAGCATCTCTTTGGGGTGTTTCAATCTTAGACCCTAGCGGTTCTTCCGTTATTACGTCAGGTATGGCACGGAGGTCATCAGCCTCTCTGGCTTCTGGGCGCAAAGCAAGTTCTCGCTTTATATCCTCGAATTCACCTGCCAGTAATTCCTCCGAAAATCTGCGACCGCCTTGTTCTTTTCTTTGTTTCATTCGGGTAAATTGGATGTCGGTAGCGAAAACATCAGCCGTGCGAACTGTTGGCGGTGGAGCGAATGCTTTTATGGCCTGCCTGCCTATTCGGTGGATAATACTGCTGTCAATACTTCTTGACGGTGAAGGTGGCGGTAAAATATCTTCTTGTAACGGGACGCTTTGAATACCAGTTGGGGTTTGCCCTGCGGCGATATCTGCCTGCGACAAACCTGCTGGTTCGGCAACCGCATCAAAGATGTCTGTTTCGACGGTATCAAAAACATCTCCCGATTCTGTGATGGTATCGAATATATCAGGCATTTAGAATTTCAGTCCTCTCTGTCTTGCTAAATCTCTGGCCTTTTCCCTATCGCCACCGGCTTCCTGAATTAAAGACCTCGCTAAATCTTGGTCAACTTCCGTTCCCGGAGCAGCTTGGCTTGGAAGTGATCTGAGAAAGCCACCTTCGTCAGACACCAGTTCGTCATATTCCGCCTCCGCTTTTGCAAGTGCCTCTGCTGGGGAGAAGCCGCGATCAATAAGCGTGTCAACGTATTCGTCAATTCCTTTTCGTGCATCTTCCGGACTTATAGTATCATCGAGAACCGTCCTTTTGGTCTCTTGGTCAAATTTACCCAGAATCTCTTTCAATGAAGATACTGCGCCGGTCCCTATGTCCTGTTCAAGTGAATAATTACGAGCAACTTCGGAAGTGTTTTCACGGATACGTTTCTGGGTTGCTTCTACGACAGCCGGAGGAAGTGTTGTCGTTTCAGATTTATGTTCCTCCAATGCTTTAATATCTTTGAATGCCTGAGTTTCATCCTTTTGTGGTATCCCCGGTACGTCTGCTTTGAACTTCG
>SDBT01010495.1_pt1 | contig 14948 bp, 18 predicted proteins | sample 2277101 | NCBI WGS metagenome assembly SDBT01 (sample SAMN10404973, study PRJNA504765) | marine sediment metagenome | isolation source: marine sediment core GS10_PC15, 103 cmbsf | place: Arctic Ocean: Southern Knipovich Ridge | collected 2010 | reverse complement strand
TTATGTTGGAGCCTGGCGAATCAGTGGACCTTTCCATGTCCCTTGTCGGTGATCTTACTTCTATTGGGTTCGTGGTTGCTACCGGCAATGAATCGCTTGATGCGTACCATGTTTCGGCGGCCGCCCATACCCCTGCTCCGGGTGCTATTGCGCTCGGCAGCGTTGGTATTGGCCTTGTTGGATGGCTCAGAAGGCGCAGAACCCTGTAGCTGAAACTAAAACTGTGATCAGAAAAAAATAGCGGTTGGGAATCCGACACAGGAGTGTGTCGGCCCAGGGATGACGCGTGCGGATGCATGGTGTCTTTGCGTCTGCGCAGCGTCTGCTCTTGCGCATAGCGCCATTAACTCCGCATAGAGAGTGCTTTTGTGCGTAGTATCATTTGGTTTGCGCTGGAGTTGTTTTTATGCGCCCGCTACTGGATTTGCCAGAGCCAGTTATATGCAAGGATGGCAAGATCGGTCGAGTCAACGTTGCCGTCGCCGGTCATGTCTTCAATACATGTCACTTCACTCAGCCATTGCTTGGCAAATTCAGCAAAGTCAACGAGGTTAACAGCTCCGTCAATGTTGAAGTCGGCCCTGTTGCCGTTCATGCTGGCCTGGCGAGTTCCCCCATAAGCCCCCATGTTTATGTGCCTCCCGTGCGGCCATGGTTCGCTGGCATAGTCAGAGTTGGGATCACCGGCATCGATGCAGCCGCTTGTGAACTGATCCTGTACCCAATCTTCAATACTCCCGTCCCAGCGTCCGGCGCTGCTGCTCAAATGAAAATCCCACAGGTCCGGTTCTACGCCGGGCCCAAACAACGCGAAGTTAGGATCTTTTGAGATATTACTTTCATCCCAGTTTAGCGTACTGCACGGATCCACAAACACACCGGATTGGCCTTCTTGCACGTCGCTGTAATAAACCGAAGTGCTGCTGCCGAGACCGCCCATGAGGGGCAACGCAATCTGCGTACCTTGGCTTCCTTCATTTGCCCAGAGAATGCTGTTTCTTACCTGCGCAGTACTACCATACTGACAATACAATGCACCGCCTGAATCAGCAGCAACGTTGCCGGTCACTGTACAGTTAATCATGCTCAGATTGCTTGAGTCGAAGCAGTTAATCCCACCTCCGTTCGATACGGCCTCATTATCGGCGATTACACAGTTGGCCACCATCGCACTGCTTCGCCCCAGATCAAGAGCACCCCCTTCCAAACCGGCATCATTTCCGGTAATTCTACAATCAAGTATTACAGGTCTGTCAGGTGTATCGCAGAATACAAAACTTGCGCCACCGCCATAATACGCGGCGAAATTGTCGGTTATTGAACAGCCGATGATGTACGGGCTGCCCCCTTCGCAAAAGATGCCACCGCCTGTGCTCTCTGCCCTACAACCGACGATTACACAGTTACGAATGGTCGGGCCACTGCCTTGAGTGCACCTTATGGCCCCACCGTTATAGCCTGAAGCAGTATAACCATTCCTGATAGTCAGTCCTGCGATCACACAGTTTCTGCTTTCACCACCGTGGAGGTCAAAACCTCGACCGGCGCGGTTGGGGTCAATTATTGTCGATGCCACAATGTCGGGGTCGTTAGGGTCGCTGCTGCGAATGGTAATTGCAAATCCGTTGGGATCTATATTGTAGTTGCCCGGCCCCGTATATACGCCGGGCTGGATTTCGATTACATCCCCCGAGTCGGTGTCATCGTCATCGATGGCATCCTGAATCCGCCGGAATGGGTCCGAGAATGTGCCGGTTCCCGGGTCGTTGGGGCTGTTTGCGTCAACATAGATGACCTCGGCAAAGGTAACAGATGCAGCCGTAAAAATCAACAGGACAATGAGTATTAAACCGTTTGGTTTAGCCATCCTCTTTTAATCCTCCCGCTTCTGATCATACTATATACTATTATAATCCTCATTGCTCGAAATTGCAAGAAAATTGTGCCGTGCTGCAATGTATTTTCACAGGCTCGCCACTGCAAAACCACGAAAGCGAACGCCTTCTCAAAGACAAAGTCAGGCCGTTTTGCGCAAGGTTTCGACCAGTGTTGGGGCGTGCCAGTTGCCGATGCCGTCCCACCAAATCGCGATGTGGTCGATGATATGTCGGCTTTGAGAATTTTTTCTGTGTGTCTCTACTGCCATTTCATGCAGTTGTCTCATGCAGATTATGCCACCCAGGCGCCAGGCACGTGCCCCGATTTGGACAACCTCTTTTTCGATGTGTCTGCTGTCGGTGGTGCAAGTCGCAATGAGCTCGGCGAGTTTCTCGGCAACAAGTGGGAGGAATTCGTGCAATCGCTGCTGCTCCAGTGCTTCTTCTTCCTGCAGCTTGGCAAGCAACCGCTCATTGTCAACCTGCTGTTTCTCACGCATCGCCTTGATATGGGCCTGGCGCTGCCGGCGAGCCGCTCTGCTTTCCGGCAGCACCATTTCAACCGAACCGATAACGGGATCCAGGACAATCCAGACGAAAAAAGTCGTAGCCAGCGAGCCAATACAGATTGTGGCCAATTGCTGGGCCGTGTTACTGCCGCCAGCTTTACTTATTACACCCGCAAAAGCGCCTAAGAACGGGCTTATATCATAGAACGTCATGTAGTAAATCGAAGTGGTTAGCGGGTGTTCTCGCTTGGCAGGTTGCACCACGCCTCTGAAAATCGCGAACAGGTACAGACTGATAAGCAGGAATATCAGTACCGCCGAATATCCTGATAAGGAGAATATAAGCCACCAGCCCGCCCCGGCCTGTCGCAGGGCCACAATAAGCAGAAAACCCGCGCTGGCAACAAACCACACGGTGCTGCTAAAATGAAAAAGTTTCAATATCCGTTGAGACGACATGGCAACGAGTCTCTCTTCACGCAAGATGGAGAATCTTAGAATCTATCCCGATCAATCATCGTTGTCGCTGATCACTTCTATATCCGCAAATATACTTGCACCGCCTCTGAGAGGACCTACGATTTCCTGCAAGGTTAGACCGATAGAGGCCAGAATCGTAGGTGGAATATATATAATATCGCCTTCCTGCAGCAGTACGTTGCCACTCATGTCGCCGTGTTCTATCATCCGCTTGAAGTTCAGCTTGAAAATCTTTGGCTTTTCGGTCAGAGCAAGTGAAGGTCTGATTATCTGAGTCTGCTCTTCCCAGGCCTGGACATTAGGAACAGCCTTGGCAATAGCGGAAAGCGTTGTCTCGCGGCCTGTATAGATCTGAGCTCCGGGATTCGCGATCATCCCGATGATATAATAATATTTACTTTCGTTTCGGGCCACACGAACATCTACAGGGTAATCGGTTGCAAACGTGTAGAGCTTTTCCAATCTTTCACCGATTATTTCGGCCACTTGACGCGGAGTTTTGCCAGCGACATATACCTCGCCGACAGTCTCGAATGATATATACCCATCCGGCCGAATAGTCTGAGTAAGCCCTACCGTGCGCGTGGTGCCCGCCAGTTCCGGGACCTTGGAACTTATCACTGTAACCATGTCCGGCGGCTGCAACAGGTAATCATCCGCGGTCACCTGGGCCTCATCAGGCCTCAGGAACGCTTCGATGTCATCGGGCCTCGCTGAGAAACAGCCCGACAGGATAACTATGAGTGTCAGTAAAACACATCCGACAAAATTCTTCTGATATCGCATCCTTAAATCCTTTCCTTTGTATTGATATTGAAAATGAGCACTATTACATTATATCGAAGTTCCTGAGTGAATGGATAAGAAATTTTCTTGCAATATCCATTTTTTCCATGTAAGCTCTTGTCCTTATCATTTGGTCCGGTAATTTGTGCCGTATTACGGCGTTTTAGAACCCGGCTTCGGGCGATTAGCTCAGTTTGGCAGAGCAGCTGACTCTTAATCAGCGGGTCACAGGTTCGAGTCCTGTATCGCCCATTTGTTCCGTGGCTGTTGTCAGGTGATGACATCGGCTCTTTTTTTGCGCCTAATGGTATTGATTTCAAGGACTTAGAGTTACTGAGATTCAGGCTTTTCTTGTTAATTCCAGATTGCCAACTGGTCACAACCGGATTGTTCCGATTCCCATCAAAGTCAGATTTTTTTGCAAGTTTTTTGTAAGCGCCTCCGGTAGGCTCTACCGTTTTGCCATCGGTCCCGGTCGATACTTGCGCCACTCTGCTTGGGGGGGATAGGTCTGGGAGGTTTGCGATTGCTTCTGATTCTTGGCCTCGTAGTGTATGCGTATAAATCGACATGGTCAGGTTTATATCACTGTGTCGCATAATGCTCTGAGCCACTTTCGGGTGTACTCCGCTTGCAGCCAACAGGCTCCCTGTGGTGTGTCTCAGTGCGTGAAAGTCGGCATACCGCCCGGATTCATCGATATAATCAATCCCTGCATCGGCAAGGTCGGCTTTGAGCATATCTGCTGACCTTGCAGGCACTTTGAATGCCTGAGCTTTTGGCAGCTTGCCTTGTAATAAGTTTTTCAATTCCTTTGCTGTATCTGGCCTCAGTGGAAGTATATCCTCTTTTTTGTTCTTGGCGCTTGTAGCTTTTACCGTAACAGTACGATCATCGAAATTGAACGATGCCACTTCCAGCCTTCTCAATTCGTTTGCCCTCAAACCGCTTTCAGAAGCCAACTGATAGAGCATCGACCGTTCGTAACCTGTCATACCAAAACGCTTAGGCCCGGTTCCTGTAACTTCCAGCAGTCGGCGTATTGCATCCGGTTCCAAGGGTCTGCGGTTTCTTTTGCGTTCGGTTATGGTTTCGCACTTCAGGTGGTTCAATGGAGATTCGCTGGCCCTCTGGTCTTGTACCATCCACTTGCAGAATTGCTTCCCGGCTTTCAGATAAAAATTGAAAGTCCGCTGTGATAAATCGCCTGAATCCTTCATATTGTTAAGGCAGTTCAAAAACTTGCTGGCGGATATATCGTTCCATATACAGAACTTACAGGCTTCAAAGACCCTTTTAATGGTATTGTGTGTTTGCAATGCGTGTTTGGTTGTGTCCCCCAAGGATTTGCGAAAGTCCTCAAGGTGCTCTGTTAGTGGTCGTTTCCGGTGCTCTTTGTACTTATCAACCAGATCTGTCTCACCACGTTCGGCCTCACGTTCCAGCTTTGCAGCAAGTTGAGCCGTTGCCTGTTTGTCCTTAAAGCCCTTGACGCGCTTTCGACTGCCGTCAGCAGCTTTGTAGTCGATGTACCAAAACTTAGATTGTTTTCGAATCCGCTTTCCGTTGTTACCAGCTACTGTGTACTTTTGTTTGAAAATACTTGCCATGATTTCACTTTGCCCTTTTCTTGCGTTTTTTCTTAATTGGTCTTAATTCCAACTCAAGAGCTTTCATTAACGCCGATACTACTTCTGTCCGAGCATCCGTCTTACCGGACAAGAAGTCATATATCGTTTGACGTGGTATCCTGCCCTTGAGCATTTCTGATAACCTGTTAGGGTTCAGATTCAACTCATTCATACGTTTGATAATTGCTTTCCTAATCATTGTCATATACTAATTATACGGCATATCGTATATCAGTCAAGCACAAAATCCGGAAATTCTCACTTTTTTTCAAAATTTTTTCAGTTCCCAATATACCGGTATCTGGGCGCTCTATTCGGCGTATGCTTTTCGACAAGGCGCAGAATTTCGTCAGCAACCAGCATTTCCAGCAGCTTGTACGCGGTTCGGTGCGATACACCAAGAATCCCCCCGGCAGTACGGGAGGCCAGAAAAAACGGCTTGTCACCCATAATCTGCTGCAATTCGTGACAGATTCTGACAAGCAGGTTTGCCTCCTCTGTATCGTATTCCTCAGCTTGCGGAATTGTGACACTTGTATCCAACGCTCTTTTTACTGCTTGGTCTAACATGACATCTCCTTTCGGCCATTTTACCCTTTTCCAACCATGCACAAAATCAGCCCACGTATCAACAAAGGGCTTGGTTCCAATAACATCATACGCTCGCTTGTGCCATTCTTTTACAATAGGCTTGAGCTGTATGGCAGGCAAGTCTTTTAGCTCCGGTATCGCCTTCAACCACTGACAGAACGGGAATATGGCAGTGTTGCGCTCACCCACTTTTTCAGGGAGAGTGTGCTCAATTGCGTTTTTGACCTCTTTTTTTATCTCATCATCCGAAGACAAACCACCTACCCCCCTATGGCTTCTGTGTCTTTCTGCGTCTTCAGAGTCTTCTGACTCTTCTCTGTCTTCTGTCTCTTCTGGAAACTTTCTTTCCGTCTGAGGTCTTTTTATGCCAAACTGCTCTAATCCCCACTCAAACGGGTCAAGCAGCGGAAGTTCGCCGTCAAGCGGTCGAATCCATTCCTTCTCCGGTGATGGTGGCAGTACAGCGTACGCGCCTTCACACAGCAGATCCACTTCATCACCGTTTCGTTTTCTGAACGGCTCAGACCGAAAAAAGATATGTAGTCCGTCTTTTGTCCTTGAAGTCGGCAATGTATCCGCAAGTTTGGGATGGGTATTACGCCACCACTCGCAGCGGCGTTCCGAATCCAAGTCTAATACAGCCAATCCACCGGAAACAGCGCCACATACAACGGCAAGGCTCTTATACTTACCATCTGCGAACCATTCCCGAAGTTTGGACTCGTCCGGCCGTTTGGTTTGGTACGGCTTCCACTTGAATCCCTTTGGGGGCTTCCTATTGAATCCGATGGGGAAAATGCACCAGCCCCGTTTGTAGTAAGCCAAAACACGTTCTAAGAGGGTTTTTTCGTTTTGTCCGACCATGACCCTACCCTAACACGTATTTTCCGAGTTCGTCCGTTCTTCGCTGCTCAGGTGCCTCTCATGGCCTCCCACGTCCTGCGGTCTGGCGCACCCGCCTCCAGCCAAGCCGATATCTCACTTGAGGACCATCGCACTGAACCCCCGATTCTTAACGGTGCGGGAATCTTACCGCAAGAGTTCAAGCGAAAGACCTGCCGCTTCGACAAGGCCATAAGTTGACCCAATGATTTTGCGTTAAGTAACTGTGTGATTTGATTTGTTTGTTCGTCCATGTCTACTGCTCCTTACAATTGTTATCATATGGTAGTTCAAGGCTTGAATAAGCCGCCTATTTCACCTATAGGCAACCGTTCATATGAACGCGCAGAAAATCACACTCTGGATAAATGTGTGGTGGGAATTGTGTAAGATTTGTGCTCACATCGTGTTCACAACGCTTATGAACATCTCATGAACACTAAGTCACTATGGTTTTGGCCGAATATTCTTTCTGAATCGCACTTCGTCCAGCTTTTGGTCGGCGTCCTGTTCCCCAATTAATTTCTTCAGAGATTCATCCTCTTGTCCCAATGTTTTCTCCATTTTGTCCGTCAAACGAACAGCCTTAGGAACTGCTGGCTTTCCATGCTTCTTACGTTCCTCAACAATAGCTTTCCAGACTGGTAACTTTGACACCAAGCCAATTGAACATGGTATCTCTTTCGCCAATTTGCGAATCGTCAAATTAGGGTTATCCTTCAATAACTTGCGTGCGCAGATATTTGCCTCTTGTCTACTGATGCGATTTGTTTTGGCTTTTGGCCTTGCGTCCACGTTTTGTTCCCTAATAGCGATACCTGCTAATTTGTTGCCTACGTCTTTGAGTACCTCAACAATGCCTTCCATGCAGTCTAAAGACTCGCGCTCGCCGCCCAGTGGGTCATACCATGGGGGAAGCAAACGCTGTAATGGTGTCAGAAAGTCGTCAGGCATTGGCTCGTCCTCAATTTTGCTTTGCTTAATCAGTTCTTCTGCACCGACCACCTTCCTCAGTATATCCTCCAACATTTTTATACACCCATCCACTATGAGTGAGAAAGAGATACGGTTGTACTCGTAGTTCACAGATTCATCAACGTCAACAACAGCCCCATGTCGACTCTTGACCGCCATCTGTTTCACCGAGTAAAAATCACAAAGCAACTGGCATATTCGGTCAAGAAGTTGTTCAGGATTTTCCGGCTCTTCATCCCACTGGAGGTCCCTTCTTTCGTCCTCGTCGAAGTCGCTCACATACTCTGCTTCTGATAGTTTTTCTTCAAATTCCTCAAGACCTTCACAGATACTGAACAGTGCCTCTGCTATTTTTATCAAACTTGATTCTTTCTTATCTTCCATATTTTATTCCCATTTCTCCCGAATATGCCTCTTTTTCAATTCCTCACCGCCACTCGTTACAGAATCCCATCCCTGCACAGTCGCGCTTCGTATTCGATATTTGCCAACAGGAAACGCAAATCTTCCTTCCTACACTCGGCATCTTCCAAGTTTTCAATTTTCCCCTTTTTCATTTTCTCCATCCGCCAATTTCTAAAATTATGAACACAATTAAACCAAGGGCTAACAAAATAAAACCAATCCAATGGCCTGCATAAATCATACCAAATGCTATCACCATAATCAGGCCGGACAGTGTCACCAGGATTCGGACTATCTCTGATTCTGTTTGCGGCTGTTTTATTTCTTTCTTGGCCATATGTTAAATTGAGATTATTGCTTTTTGTTCATTACATGTCTTATAAATTCATTAGTACTCATTTCCTTTTCGTCCTTAGTCAAAGGATATTTTTTCCCCGTCCATATTGTGTAGTGCCTAAACAAGAACTCGAGCATGACTCCAAGAATTAATAGCCACCAGATACGATATATTATAGCTGACACACAAGAACCTATTAATATTATAAAAGATGTTAAATGACATAGACGTTGACCAGTTTTAACTTGTCCCTCTTGGTCATAACCTATAAGAATTGACAACAAATGCCGTAGAGCCAGCCATACAACTATTACCACTCCTGCCCAAAATGATATTGTTTTCATAATTTTCCCCTTTCTATTTCTCCGTCTGCTCCATTCTGAACTGATCAACTGATGATTGTTTTTGCTCCTCCTTTTTCCCCACCGGCTTATCGACCGTTTGGAGCCATTCTGCTATCGCCTTTTCTTTGGGGTCTTGTCCCATATTATCAATTCCTCACAGCTACCCGTTCCCAAATAGTATCTCTACACTGTCTGACCTCATGCTCGATTTTCTTCGGTTGTCATTTTGCCCTCACAGACCAAAATGCCTTTTTCCGTCAATGCAAGGTTGCGCCCCCATTGTATTGTCTCGGATTTCCTCAGACAATCATGTTCCAATATGTAGAATATTCGGCTGGCGGCGGCGGTTGAAGAAATGCCGAGAGCTTCTCCAATTTCTTTTTGGGTCGGAGCACAATCATTGCTTTTGATATAGTCATATATAAAGCGCAAAGCTTGCATTTGTTTGTCTGTTAATTGTCGTGCCATACTACACCTCATTTACAATAGGCCGGGGATTATGAAAAATTATTTAGCTGACTAATGAGCCCCCGGTTTATTGAATAAAAGAGCTCCTATGAGTCCCAGAGCCAAAAGTCCAATACCTGCATAGATAAAAATGTTGAGACTGAACTTTTTTGGCTTCTTAGAGCTTCCCTGAACGCTGGTAGCTGCTATCTTTTCTCTTTGTTGGCGATCTTGTTCTACTCGCTGCTTCCTTGCCAACTGCTGTTGCCTGTTTTCTTCTTGTCTGAGTTCTGCCGCCTTGCGGGTCTGTTCAAGTCTAAGAAGTTTAGCTTCTGCTGCTGCGGCTTTTGCGGCTTCTTCCCCAGCAGCTTTGGCCTCATCTGTTTTCTTCAATAGCTCCCAGTCCGGCTCCATCCAATCGTACACTTGGAGCACCGGACGGTTTGAACCTCGGACCCTTTTGGCCCTCAACCTCACAATGCCACAATCAGGACGGTGTGTAACCTGCGCGTTGATGCGCTCAATAGGCTCTTGGAAATAAAGTATCATTGTGCGCGGATTTGTTTCCTTGTCTTTGGGTCGCCCAAGAACTCTAACGACTTCCTGTTCAGTCATGCCCCTTTGGAGTTGGTGCCGCCACAATTCGACCTGAGTCCATTTCTCAGCGGCAGGAGCGGCTGACAACATACAAAACAACACTATGGCCGGAATAATTTTTCTCATGCCTGTATTTTAACGGAAATTGGGCCAAATGGCAAGTTCTGGCTACATATTTCCTTGCCTTGTCCCCGTTCGGATGTTAGTATTACGGACAATAAGCACTTTATATAGCAAAGGGAGGCTTAAATGGCGAAAGATACAAAGGGAAGAAATTCAAAGCCACTTTATGGGCCGGAGAAGGGCGATTTTATTGCGCCGCCGGAGGTGGATGAGCGGGACGAGCGGGCGGATGCGCTGCCCGCGCAGGAGGAGTTCTGGCGTCCGCCGACTCGCTTCGGTAGCGTGCCGGTGGAAAAGGAACCGCTGGGCTGGGACCGCCGGAAAGGGTTTCGCAAACTCTTCCCGCAGGTCATGCTCCCATTTCAGGTGGTAGAGAGGGTTCAATTCGGCCATCCCGACCTTGAACCGAACCGCCTCTTCTGGGGAGACAACCTGCATGTCATGCGCCAACTTCCCAGCGAGAGTATTGACCTGATCTACATTGATCCGCCCTTCTTCTCCGGGCGCAACTATAACGTCATCTTCGGCGACCAGAATGAACTGCGCTCCTTCTCGGACATCTGGGAAGGCGGCATGCCCGGCTACCTCATCTGGCTCAACGCGCGGCTTTACGAGATGAAGCGGCTGATCAAGAAGACAGGAAGCGTCATCGTTCACTGTGATCATCACGCGAGCCATTATATTAAGGTCGAGTTAGACAAGATATTCGGATACGACTCCTTCTTGAACGAGATCGTCTGGTCCTACGAAAGTGGAGGCAGGTCGACAAATTTCTATCCAAGGAAACACGATATCCTTCTGTGGTATTCAAAGAAGAATGCATACTTTTCATCGGAGGCGGTCGGGATTCCGAGAAATGTGTGCCCTCAATGCGGTCTGGCACTTGAGAAGTGGAACAACCTAAAGAAATGCGTTGATGAGAATGGACGCACGTACAGGACAATTAAATCCGCCGGTAAGATCTACAAATACTACGATGACGAACCAACCACACCTTCTGACGTATGGCTCGGAATCAATCACTTGCAGCAGAAAGACCCGGAGCGGATAGGTTATCCCACACAAAAACCGGCCAGACTTCTGGATAGGGTCATTTTGGGCTGGTGCCCAGATCAAGGAACTGTCGCCGACTTCTTCAGCGGCGGCGGGACAACAGCGGCGGTGGCGCAGCGACTAGGCCGGCGCTGGATCGCGTGCGACCAGTCGCGGGTGGCGGTGGCGATCACGGCGGACCGGCTGACGCGACAGGCCGAGGGCCAGCTCACGGGAATGTTCAAAACGCCGGACTTCACGGTCGAGCATTGGGGCGTCTATGAGGCGCGGCGGCTGGCCGAGGCCCCGCCCGAACAGTTCCGCGGCTTTGTTCTGCGTGCCTTCGGCGCGGTGGTGGAAGAGCATGAAGCGGGCATTCATGGATACAAGGGCGCGATCCCCGTCTGGGTGGGTGAGCCGGATCAAAAGAAGGCGGTGACGGCGGTGGATGTGCAGGCGTTTGCCAACGCCATGCGCAAGACGCTGCGCTACAAGCAGGACAACCTGCGCGACGGCATCATCCTGGCGTGGGCGTTCCGGCCCGACGCGGTGGAGGCTGCGGAGCGGCTGCGGCGGCTGGAGCAAACCGACCTGAACTTCATCCGTCTGGACATGATCCGCGTTGACTCGCCGCGATTCCGCGAGCACGTCGTTTCCCTCTCTACAGAAAAGGCCGACTATGCTAACTTCCTGACCTTCGTCCAGCCGCCGAGGGTCGAGGTGGGCCACAAGCGTATCGCAGCGCGGATTTACGTATTCGACGTGAGCGAGACGGCGATCCTGAACGCGGGAGCGAAGATCATCAACGTGCAATGGGATTTTGACTACGGCAAGCGGTTCAGCAGCACGCCGGGGTATTCCTTCGTGCGCGGGAGCAAGAAGGAAGTGGCGCTGCAGGCGCAATACGAGTTCCCCAACGGAGGCAAGAAGCGCATCGCCTGCAAAGTGCAGGATGACATGGGCGGCGAAGGAATGTGGACCGCCGAGATCGAGGTGAATTAACACATGTTCAACCAGTTTGCCAAATATGAGGATGCCTTCCGCGACTGGCGGCGCGATGGGATGCCGGGCCTGAAGGCGGACTCCTACAAGTACATAGAGTTTCTGACATCGAAGGACGACGACCAAGTGGCACGGGCAGGCACGCTCTGGCCGCATCAGTGGGAATCGTTCCTGCGTGTGGTCTATGCGCACGAGATTATAGGCAAGGCGGAGCTTGGCGCAGATGGACTGCTGCTGAACATCGTGACGGGCGGCGGCAAGACGGCGGTGATCGCAGCGGTGATCGCGTGGCTGCGCATCGCGCACAACGTCCAGAAGTTCGCGATGCTTTGCCCCAACCTGATCGTGCGGGACCGGCTGGAGGACGACTTCCAGGGGGGCAAGGTCTTCAAGGACCGCGACCTGCTGCCGGATTGGGGGCTTTGCGGGCCGCAGGATTTTGTGCTCACCACGCTGGGCAGCGGCAAGGAAGGCGGCTGGGCAAGCCTGTTCAGTGCCAGCGTGATCCTGGGCAACATCCACCAGTTCTACCTGAGCAATAAGAGCGGACAGAGCAACCTTTCGGCGCTGATGAACGGCCCTGATTTCGCGCTATTCAACGACGAGGCGCACAACTCCCCCGCGCTGGAATACGAGGCGACGCTTAAGCGGATGCGCGAAAATGTCGTCTTGCGCGTGGACACGACGGCAACGCCCGACCGCGCTGACGGCAGAGCGCCGGACAGTGATATGATCTACGAGTACAGCGTAACCGACGCGCTGGCCGATGGCATCATCAAGACGCCGGTGGTCTATCAGCCGGACATCAAGACCGTGCAGTTGACCTATACCGACGCCCGCACAGGTGAGCAGCGTAAGATCGAAGAGATTGACTGGGATGAGGTTGACCGGCTGGGGCTGAACGCTACGCAATGGGTGACCGACGACGAGCCGATGCGCCAGCAGATGGCCATTGCACTGCGCCGTCTGGAGGAACAGGAACGGCGGGCGAAGAAGCGGTATCAGCCGATTCTTTTCATCGTGGCGGTGTGCAAGGCGGATGCAGAGAAGGCGGCGCAGACACTAAACAAGTATTTTAAGGTCAAAACGTTGCTGGTCACGGAAGACAGCGACGAAGCGGACCGACAGAAGGCGAGGGAACTGGGCAGACAGAAGAAGGCCGGGACACCTTATCGGGCCGTGGTCAGCGTGCTGATGTTGCGCGAAGGGTGGGACGTGCCGGAAGTGGGCGTTATCCTGCTCCTGCGCAAGTTCGGCAGCAAGGTCTATGGGCAACAGGTGGTCGGTCGTGGTCTGCGCCGCGTGCGGGTGAAGGATGTCGAGCCGACTGAACCGCAGGTTTGCGCGGTGGTCGATCATCCCAAGCTGGAGCACCAATGGCTGTGGGACATCTTCAACGCAAAAAAACGCACGGGCGTGTTGATTGACGACCAGTTCGACGAGACCGAAGACCTGCCGCCGCCTCCGCCTAAGCAGGAGCTTGAGAAACCGGACTTAGTGATTGATGTCCCGCCGGTTGATCAATCGGTGATAGACGACGGCGAGTTTAACGTGGGCGACATCGCTCCGCCGCCGAAACCGATAGAGAACTGGAAAGCGGCGCTGGACGCGATCCAATACGATCCGACGGTGGTTGAGATTACGAAGGTCGGCATTGCAGGGGTAGTTGGGCAGGAGTTAGGCGGCCGGGGCTGGAAGACAATCCATTCCGCGCCCGACGAAAGCGCCCCCGGTGGCGCGGTAGCGCAAGTCTCGGATGAAGCTGTGCGCGAGGCCGTGAAGGCGGGACTGCTTGACATGGCCGAATTGTTGACCGTTGAAGCGGGCTATGCAGCGACGTTCAAGGATCAGGTTTATAGCGCCTTGCTCCATCATGCCCGGGCGAAGTTTCTCAGCGGCTCTTCGCTTGGCTTGGCCGAACGCGGGGATGTGGATTTCGCCTGGAAAATGCTCCGGCAGGTGAAGGTAAAGGTCGAAGCCATCCCAGGATTGATAGCGGGGGTCATCGAATATGGCAATTAGCATACACGGCGAGTACGCGAATCCGAAGAAGAGCCCCTGGAGCTTCGAGAAGTACCAGAGCGACCTCGAACGGCGGATGATGGACCGCCTGGAACGCGATCCGTATGTCGTCAAGTGGATGAAGCGGCACGGCATCACCATCCCCTGGATTGACGGTCAGAAGCATCAACGGCGCTACGTGCCTGATTTCCTCGTAGAATACGATGACGGCGGGAAAGCCGTCATCGAGGTCAAAGACCCGAGCCGTGTTGATTCAAACGAGGTCCAGAGAAAGCGCAAGGCGGCGGAGATGTGGTGTAAGCAGCGGAACATGGAGTATGTGATTGCTACCATTTGAAACAACCCGGCCCAGCTTGAGGAAATAGACCGCCACCAGCTCGACCTGCACGAACCAGATCTCGTGTTGAACACGAAGTCCTGGTAGAGTTGGCGCGGATAATAAATTTTTGCTGACGATGTAAAAGAAAAATGCAAGAAAAGTCCCCCGCATCGGAGCGGGAGGAAAAAAGACCCAGGAGTCTTTTTTGAAATACAAAAACAATCCGGCAACCTTGTAAAACTCGCAAAACTCAGAAAATATCGACACCCACGGCGGCTGGCCAATAAAATAGAAGGTATATAATGAACCAGTTTTTTGAAAAGAAACGGTAAATTATGGGTTAGGAAATGACTAAGACACAGATTAAACAAAGTACACGGTTATTAATTCTTGCTGGTTACATAGCAATTTTGTTTGTTGCAAGCCGGATGGCTTTTGGACGATGGATTCCCCCTCTTAGTCCAAGCGGATTTTGGTTCTACATAGGATTGTTGAGCTTGTTGTTAAGCAGTCAGCTAGTAACACCCTTTTATACTCCTCCAGCTTCATCTATAACTTACGCTATTTCTGCCGTTATAGCGCTTCTATT
>SDBT01010494.1_pt1 | contig 14948 bp, 14 predicted proteins | sample 2277101 | NCBI WGS metagenome assembly SDBT01 (sample SAMN10404973, study PRJNA504765) | marine sediment metagenome | isolation source: marine sediment core GS10_PC15, 103 cmbsf | place: Arctic Ocean: Southern Knipovich Ridge | collected 2010 | reverse complement strand
TGTATGCAAACAACGAAACCGGTGTGGTATTTCCGGTAGCAAAAATCGCCGAGCTGGTTACGAGCAGGGGAGTAGTGTTCCACACCGATGCGGTTCAGGCGGCGGGCAAGATTCCGCTGAACGTCTCGAGGAGTCATATTGATTTGCTTAGTCTTTCGGGCCATAAGCTGCACGGGCCGAAGGGGGTAGCTGCCCTGTACGTGAGGAAGGGGACGCGAATATCGCCGTTTATGTTGGGCGGCCATCAGGAAGCAGGAAGAAGGGCAGGCACCGAAAATGTTCCCGGCATCGTCGGACTGGGCAAAGCCTGTGAGTTAGCTGCCAAGAACATCGAGCAAGAAAACAACAAAGTCAAGTATCTGCGTGATAAGCTTGAAGGCGCGATACTGGAAAAGTGCCCTGGTTCTATGCTTAACGGTGATAAAGATAATCGCCTGCCGAATACGAGTAATATCAGCTTCGAGTATATCGAGGGCGAGGCAATTTTGCTTATGTTAGATAAATACGGGATATGTGCGAGCAGCGGCTCGGCCTGCACGTCCGGCTCGTTGGAGCCTTCTCACGTATTACGTGCGATGGGCGTGCCGTTCACTGCCGCACACGGCTCGATTCGTTTCAGCTTAAGCAGGTACAACACCGAAGAAGAAGTGGATTACACAATCGAAAAAACTCCGGGCATCATCAACCGGCTCCGCGAACTGTCGCCCTTTGTGGCCAAATAAGAGGTAGATTTTTGCGTGCTGCGCATATCGTATCCTTTACACAACACTCAGTACGCACAACGCAATACGAAGTTAATTGCCGAAGGTGGGAGTCCGGCCTTCGGCCTAGAACCCAAATTTGCTAAAGCAAATTTCCATAGGGGCTCTGCCCCTCTGGCGGTCGCTACGCTCCCTGTCACCCCAACATCGCGGAAAAATCCTTTTTCCGCACCTTTTGTGGGTTCGACTCCCTTTTTTTGTATTCTAATCTTTAACTACGAGACACATTTCACAAGCTGTGAGCCACGAATTTACTGCCGAAGGTGGGAGTCGAACCCACACCCTGTTGCCAGGACGGGATTTTGAGTCCCGCGCGTCTGCCGGTTCCGCCACTTCGGCCGATTGAATTGATTATTGATTATTGACTAATTCTTGTCAACGCCAAATTCCTATTCCATGCTTTTGGGAAATTTTGATTGCTTTGCCGGCCTCAGCCGATTAGTATAAAGCTGCTGAATGGATCTGCTTTGTCAGCAGATTTCGGATTTGAAAGGCACAAACTGGAGAAACGAAAATGTGCAAGACTTGTGGCTGTAGTGCGGGCAGGAAACCTAAAACCAAAGCAAAGGCAAAAAAGCCCACAAAGAAAGCCGGGAAAAAGAAATAACTGCCCGTGGTTATCTGATTATCAGAGCCTCTCACATACTGCTGTTTTAGTTATTCGGCTGCACACCGAAGTAGGGAGTTTCCCGTCTCAATTTTTCCGCTTGTTCGTTCCCTTACCCCTATTTAGTAATCGAGGAAAACTATATCTTCGGGAATTGCGACGACGTCTCTGTGGGCTGGGCCGAGAAGCTTTTTTATCTCGGTGCTGTGTTTGCCGGCTAATTGTTTCAATTCTGCGCTGCTCAAATTTGTCATGGCCTTGGCACGGTCATTTAACATAACGACCGAGCCTGTCTCGAAAGAGCCTTTGACGGAAATTACGCCACTTGGCAGAAGGCTTTTGCGATTCTTTACAGCCCGCATCGCACCATCGTCAATGTTTATCACGCCGGCGGCGGCACTGTTTAGAATCCATCTTTTGCGGTTGCTGAGCTTTCGCTTCGGCATAAAGAGGGTTCCGATTTGCTCGCCGGCGATAATCCGGCCAATAACATTCTTGACTCTGCCGTTGGCCAAGACTATTCTGCAGCCGGCGTTAGAGGCAATCTTTGCAGCTTCTATTTTGGTTTTCATTCCGCCGGTGGCGTACCTGCTGCCTGTGCCTGCGGCGTTTCGCACAATCTCTTCGGTTATCTCATAGACAGTTGGTATCAGTTCGGCGTCGGCGAATTTTCTCGGGTCTTTATCGTAAAGGGCGTCGATATCGCTTAGCATAATCAGCAGGTCGGCGTCAATTTTGCTGGCGACAAGAGCGCTTAGTCTATCGTTATCGCCGAAGGCTGAGCCGATTTCATCGGTGGAGACACTGTCGTTTTCATTCAGGACCGGCACAACCGACAGCTTTAACAGTGTCTCGATGGAATTTCTAAGATTCAAATAGGTCTTTCTATTGTTGAGCACTTCAGCGGTGAGTAAAACCTGGGCGACAGTGACACTATAGTGAGCAAATGATTTTCTGTATTCGGCCATCAAGAGAGGTTGTCCGATAGCTGCACAGGCCTGTCGCATCTTTGTGTCTTTTACCCTGTCGGCCAAATCCAGCTGGTCAGCGCCCATACCAATAGCTCCTGAAGAGATGATGACAACCTGTCTGCCGGTTTCGAGCAGTGAATTTATCTGGCGGGCAATTCGGTGGACATAGCCAGTATCAATTTCAATAGTTCCTTCTTTTGTAAGCGTGTTGGTGCCTATCTTGATGACTATTTTTTTTACGTTTTCAAAGTTTCTCATCTAAAGTTCGCAATCCTTATTCAGTTTTTTGTGAGTGAATTTTTTTGCATCGGGGCCGGTATAGTCTGCAACAATCTGGCCTGTGCCCAGCAGCTTCCATTTGTAAATCACAAGGCCTTCCAGGCCGACCGGCCCACGGGCGTGTATCTTATTGGTGCTTATGCCCACTTCGGCGCCGAGGCCGTAGCGAAAACCATCGCTGAAACGTGTGCTGCAGTTCCAGAACACGTTTGCAGAATCGACCAGGTCCATAAACCTGGCAGCCTTCTCCTTATCAGCGGTAACAATAGTGTCCGTGTGCCCCGAGCCATACCTGTTTATATGCTCGATTGCCTCATCCAGACCGGAGACCAGTCTTATCGAGATTATTTTGTCTAAGTACTCCGTTGACCAGTCCTCTTCGGTCGCCTGCTTCGCATCTATTATTGAAAGCGTTTTTTCGCAGCCACGCAACTGTACGCCTTTTTGCTCGAAGGCGGTTTTTACTCCTGGTAAAAACGCCCGTGCAATTTTTTCATCGACAAGCAGAGTTTCGGCGGCATTGCAGACGGCAACATACTGACACTTGGCATCAACGGCGATATTTACAGCCATATCCAAATCGGCATCGGCATCAACGTAAACGTGGCATATCCCATCGGCGTGTCCGAGGACGGCTATATTTGTGTTATTCATAATATAGCGGACGAATTCATTCGAGCCGCGGGGAATAATCAAATCGATGTACTCATCCATTTTTAGCATCTCAGCTACGTCCTGGCGTGTTTCCAATAGCTGAATCCACCCTTTGGGCAGGTTTGTATTTTCGGTGGCCTGGGAGATTAGCTGTGCTAAGACACTGTTGGTATGTCGGGCTTCGCTTCCGCCTTTTAGCAGGACGGCGTTGCCGCTTTTCAAGCAAAGGGTCGATATCTGGACAAGTGCGTCGGGGCGTGATTCAAAAATAACGCCTATAACGCCAATCGGACAGGTGATTTTATAGAGCTCCAGCCCGTCATCGAGTCCGGTGGCGCTTATCGTTCTACCCACAGGGTCATCGAGTTTAGTCAAGCTTTCAATACCTGCAAGACAATCGGCTATTTTACTTTCGTCAAACGCCAGGCGTTTAAGCAGAGGTGGGGACAGACTGTTCTTTTGGGCGGCGGCCAGGTCTTTTTTATTGGCTGATGTGATTTCACTGCTGTTCTGCTTCAGGACTTTGGCGATTTGGGCCAATGCGTTGTTTTTTTCATTGGTTTTTAGAGCTGCCAATCGGATTGAGGCCGACCTGGCTGCTGCGGTTAGTTCTGCAATACCCATTTTGATTGACTATTTTCTATTTACTATCGACTATTGATAACTTATAATACGAGCATCAATTGTAAATAGTCAATGGTCAATAGTCAATTGTAAGAGCGGGTGTAGCTTAGTGGTAAAGCCCCAGCCTTCCAAGCTGGCTACGAGGGTTCGATCCCCTTCACCCGCTTTTTCTTTGGGGCTTTTTGCTAAGTTGCTCAAAGAGAGGCCCACCATTTTGTTCCAAGCCTTGGGTCAGCCGTTGCAAAATTTACAGGTCCGTGTGAAAAACGGTTGAGAAGCGTAAAAAAAGTGGTCAGCCTCAAAAAATATCGTATTTTCGTAAACACTTCTGTTTGCTTCAATTAGCTGCTTTCAATAAACGTCCTATAATAAAATTTTTTAAAAATTTTGGGGAAATGGTTTTTATGTGTTGACTTGGTGGTAAGGAGTGGTATGATTTCCCATCGTAGTTATATCAAGTGGGGCAAATACCATGCTTTTATTAACAGGCGAATATGAACGCATTGTCGATGGGAAAAGCAGAGTTTTCATTTCAAACAAGCTGAGAAGTCAGATTGATGCCGATGAACACGGCAGCAATTTCTATCTTGTCCTCGGCGCAAACGGCATACTTTGTTTGTATCCCGAGAGATACTTCGAGCAAATTGCCCTTGCCAGCTCACCCGGCACCACTGCACCGGATGAGAGCGTGGCATTCGAACGGATAAGCTTTGCCCTGGCCAGCAGGGTGGAGCTGGACGGCCAGGGCCGACTGCTCCTGAATGAAAAATTGCGCAAGAGAGCTGGGTTGAAAGACAATGTTACACTCCTCGGCGTCAGGGACCATATCGAGTTGTGGAACAGCAAAGACTGGGAACAATATCTTACGGACCATATGGCTGAATACCAGAAACAAATGTTGCAGGCACGACAAGTTGCACTGCAAATGCAAAGCCAGGAAAGTCTAACTTTTGAAGAGGAGACAAGATGAGCGAAATGAGTTCGAATCCTTGTCGGATTGTAGAGCAAAGCCTTAACGGTAAAAGAGCAGTTGACGAGCAAACCTTTGGCTCGCTGGCGATTCTTAGCGAACGGCTTGACCGGCTGAAAAGACTGGATAAGGGTTTTGCCGATATTAGATTTTCATCGGCTGTACAAAGACTAATAAGGCAAAAAGACGCCGTAGCTGTAGGTTGAATGCTGTATTATATCCTGCTGGTGTATTGCGGCAGTTAGGAGAAGGCGCAGTGGATTTTCACAAGGCATCACAGCATCTGCGTGCGTGGATTTAAAGTTGAGTGGCTCGGCAGTAGAACATATTGCGGTTCTTGCGGAAGCATTAACCGAACAGATAAACTTACCGTCGGATGGGGTGATGGTCGATGCGACCATAGGACAGGGAGGTCATAGTTTTCTGTTCGGCAGGACTTTGGGCCCTGAGGGTGTTATTGTTGGTCTGGACGTCGATAAAAAATCTACCCGAAGGGCCCAGTTTAAATTGAAAGAGCTTGTGTGCAGGGTCATTCTTGTTCATTCGAATTTTTCCCAAATCAGCGAAGAGGTACACAGGCAAGGTATAGAAAAGGTTGATTTCATATTAGCGGATTTGGGGGTCGGCTCGGGCCAGCTGGCGGATGTGGAGATGGGGCTGAGTTTTCTTCAGGATATGCCGCTTGATATGAGAATTGACAAAAGATTAAAGAGTACCGCTGCCGATATAGTTAATAAAGCAGACGAAAAATCGCTGGGCGATTTGATTTACAAGTTTGGCGAGGATAGAGCTTCTCGACGGATTGCGCGATTTATTGTGCAACGTCGGCGTAGCCGGCCGATAACCACAACCGGCCGGCTGGCAGCGATAGTCTGCAAGGCACTGGGGCAACCAGAGCAGAAACGAAAAAGCAAAATACACCCGGCAACGAGAACTTTTCAAGCACTGCGAATTGCGGTCAATAATGAGCTGGAGAATCTGGAGAAACTACTTGGTTCAGCACCGGAATTGCTGAAGAAAAATGGTCGGGTAGCGGTGATTAGCTTTCACAGTCTGGAAGACAGATTGGTTAAACATAATTTCAAGCAAAATGAAAAGGAGGGCGTTTACAGGATTATCACGAAAAAGCCGATTGTGCCGTCGCGGCAGGAAATCGCCGGAAATCGGCGGGCAAGAAGTGCAAAGCTAAGGATTGCAGAAAAACAATAAAAAGAATCATAAGGGAAATGGAGTTTCGTTTATGACTTCCGACGCCAAGATTGGACTTCTGTTAGGTCTGGTTTTTATATTTATAATTGCATTTGTAATCAACGGGCTGCCGAGTTTTCACAAAGACAGAAACAATAATGAGCTGACCACCAATATGGTGAACTCGCAGAATAAGAGGCTGGGTATTGCGATGAAGGAGCGTAAAGCACAGAAGGTTATTACTCGAATAGAGCCAGTCAAAGAACAACCTCCCAAAGTTCAGATTCGGCGGGCGGGCAATCAGGATATTCGCTTCATAACACCGCTGCCGAACAGCACTTCAGCAGTGAAGGAGGCTGTTAAAGTCAAGGCGGCCGCTCCCGCACGGCCTTTGCCCGCGGCGGAAAAGAAAAAGATTCGTAAAGTCAGACCGAACAAACCAACTTTGCCGAAAGTTTATGTTGTCAGCGAGGGTGACAGCCTGGGTGCTATAGCCAAAAAGCTTTATGGCCCTGAGGATGGTAATAAAGAAATAAACGTCAGAAAGATATTCGAGGCCAATCGCAGATTCCTGAAATCAGCAGATGAAATCTATCCCGGGCAAAAACTTGTCATACCGGCGCTGTCGGCTTCGGCACCAGATAAAAGCAAAACTGTGGGCGCTTTTGCCAGTACAATGTTCAAGAAGGTTGAATCCATCGGCCGGAGACGCCTTTGGGGTGCCGGCTCCGAAGCAAAGCAAAGCGGGCAATACGTTGTGCGGGAAGGTGATAGTTTATGGCAAATCGCCGCTGAGCAGCTTGGAGACGGCAGCCGGTACGGTGAAATAGCCAGATTAAACGCTGATGTTTTAGACGACGAGGACAGTCTGGCCGTCGGGATGTGTTTGAGAACGCCGGCTCGATAAAGTAGTTCGTAGTTCAGAGACAACTAACTACGAAGCATTTATCAACGACTATGTACAATCAATTATTAATTATCAATAACACTATATGAGATTGCGGTTTTATTTTGTTTTTGTTGTTTTTTATTTTACGGCCGCCTTAATCCTGACTGTTTCTGTGCGTAGTGCCGAGGATTGCATTTTCTACAAGCTTTGTACAATCGGCGTCGAACAGAGCCGAGTAAAACAGCAGCTCTGGCAAAAACAACTGCAACTGGAAAACTTAATAAATCCCGCTGCTGTCTCGCAGCAACTTGATGAATAGAAGAGAAATTTTCGATTTCCACCTGCCGACCGGCAGTCTCAAATCAAAAATTGAAAATTGTAAATTAACTCAATACTAAAAAACTATCTCAAGACACAGAATGTTATTCCGAGCACAGAAAGCCTTTAGCCCCAAGCTCGTCGAAGGGGCAAGAATTTTGAGGTAGTTTCTCAGGACTAAAAATTGAAAAGCGTGCGTATTGTCATCTTTTTTTTGCTGCTTTTGATTGTGGGATTTACGGCACTGGCGGTGCGGTGCTTTTATCTTCAATGCTTCAGGGGCGGGCATTATATTAGTGTTTGTACAAAGCAGCAGCAGGGGCGAATAACGCAAAAGCCTCAGCGTGGCGTGATACTTGATTGCCGAGGCAGGGTGCTTGCCGCAAGCAATAAAATCCAAACGGTTTTTGCCGAGCCACGAGCAGTAAATGACCCCGAGAGCACATCCGCCGAGCTTGCCGCCATACTGGATATGAGCGCAGAGGAAATCTGCAAACTTATAACAGAAAGTAAAAACCCGGGCTTTGCAAGAATCAAGGTGGGCGTCGAGGCGAAGCGGTGTGATGCCGCCGGCAAAATTTATGGTATCGGCATAGAATCTGACTGGCAGAGACATTATCCGATGGGCCGGTTGGCCTCACATATTGTCGGTTTTACAAGTGCCGACAATCGTGGTTTAGGAGGTATTGAGTTACAATACGACAAGGAACTCAGCGGTTTGGCGGGTCAGGATGTATTCTTTGCTGATGTATTTCATCGGCCCATTCGGCTAAAAGCTCAGGAGAATATTTTGAGTGATGGAGCAGGCGTCATTTTGACCGTCGATGCGACCATCCAGCAGTTTACCCGAGCCGAGCTCGTAAAGCAATATGAAAACGTAGAGTGCGAGTCAGCAGTGGCGATTGTGGCTGAGCCGGCGAGCGGGGCGATTTTAGCGATGGTTTCGCTGCCCGATTTTGCCGCCGGTGAGGCTGGGTCGGCAGAGCCGAATAATCTTCGCAATCGTGCGATAAGCGACCAGTTCGAGCCTGGCAGCCTTCTAAAACCGATAGCTGCTGCAATTGCGATTGACTGCGGTGCAGTGGGGATGGATGAAAAAATCTTCTGTGAGCAGGGGAATTATCGCGGCAGAGGCTTTGGACGAATCGGCGAATACGGAAACAGGAGATTCGGTGATTTGACGGTTCGTGAAATTCTGGTCCATTCGAGCAATATAGGGATGGCTAAAATCGGACAAAGAACCGGCAGAGAGGAACTCTATAAGGGATTGAAGTTTTTCGGGTTTGGCAAAAAAACCGGGTTGGAGCTGCCCGGTGAAGCTGAGGGTCTTTTACACCCGGTACAGAAGTGGACGGGATATAGTGTAACTCGAATACCTTTTGGTCAGGAGATTTCTGTAACTGCGATTCAACTGGTTCGAGCTTTCTGTATGCTTGCCAACGGCGGCCGCTCAGTTCGGCCATATCTGGTCAGGGCGATGGTTGATAATGACGGCGAAATTATCAAACTAAACCGCCCACAGCGTGGGGGCGTTGGTTTCGTTATAAGTCCGGAAGTTGCGCGGTGGATTGTCACCGATGCGCTGGCCGGCGTAGTTAATGAAGGTACGGGCAGGAAAGCTGCTCTGGAGAAATGGCAGGTGTTCGGCAAGAGCGGAACGGCAAATATCGCCGAGAGCGACAAAAGAGGTTACTCTGATACTGCTTACGTTGCCTCGTTTGTGGCGGGCGGGCCGGCGGAGAATCCGGAAGCAATCGTTTTGGTTTCAATCCGCAAACCGAACATCCAACTGGGCAAAGGTTATACCGGCGGGACCATAGCCGCTCCGGTAGCCGCCAAGATACTTGAAAAAACCCTTAACTACCTCGGCGTCCCCAATCGCAATAAATAGCATCCGGGCAGCCCGCTCAAAAAACACCGATATTAACACAAAATAAAAGATACCGTACAACGGAAAATTCTTGCAGATACTACAAGACGAGCTGAATAAATCGCACAGGCCAATCGATGTAACTGCACGTTAAACTTTTTTGATTGATTGCAGCATTTACTCTCTCTCCGTTATATTCGAAGTGTTGCCAATATATTCAGCTTCGATGCAGAACTGGATGATGTCGCGGGCCAGTGGAGCAGCATCCCTTGAGCCGTGCTGGCCGCCTTCGACGACGACGGCAATTGCAATACCTCGGCCTGCAGTGTCTCGGGCAAAACCAGCAAACCAGGCATTGTCGGGATTTTCTGTTGAGCCGGTTTTGCCATAAACCTTTACACCCTGTTCGTAAAGACTTGTAAGAACGGGAGCGAATTCCTTGTAAGCCGTTCCGTCCATCTCGCTTACAACAGCATCCATACCATCATAAAGAACCTGTAAAGTTTGCGGTGAGATGCCGAGGGCTACGCCCTCGGAATTTCGAATTTCGAATTTCGAATTTCGAGTTTCCTTAAACAGTCTTGGCTGTTTAAGGACTCCGCCGCGGGCGATGGCGGCAAAAGCATTTGCCACCTGCAGAGGCGTAGCCCGCAGATTTCCCTGGCCTATGCCGAAATATCTTCTTTCGCTATGTACGAGCAGGGGTAATTGCTCAAAAGATGAGATTGCGCTTTTTGGAGGGGTAGTTGATATTTGTCCTGGTTCTTGCCTTAAATTTCTATTGTGTTCAGTTTCTCGAATAACAGGTGGTGCGAGCGGAATTTTGTGGCCGTAGCCGAATTTGAACAGCCATTGCTGCAGGAGCGAAGGGTCGATTCTATTGGCGAGGCGTGAGAAATAAATGTTACAGCTTCCTTTAATGGCATTGCGTGCATTGTTATGCCACCTGTCGTCGTGGCCCATCCAGGGGTATCTATTGTACAGCCAGCAGCTCGGCCAGCCTTGTGGTGCTTTTGGTGCCGGACAGGGTATGATTTCATCCGGAGTGATTTTGCCGGATTCGATACCTGCGATGAGAATCAGCGGTTTTACAACCGAGCCTGGTGGGTACTGTTTATATATAGCCCTATTTCGCAGAGGCTCGTTGGGGTCGTTCTTAAGGGTGTTGTAGTCATATCTGATACGATTCAGGTCGAAAACCGGCATTGAAACCAATGCGAGAATATCTGCAGTTGCAACGTCAATGACAACCGCTGCGGTAGGTGCCATGCAATTGGGATTAATGTCACAGTCGGCCAGGTAATTTTCAATCTTCTTTTGAAGCTCAATGTCGAGCGTTACCGAAACATCTTTGCCGAACCGGGTTTTGGTTCGATTTACCAGTCGTCGGTCTATGTCGTAAACAAGTTCGCCGCGTCTTCCGCGAAGGATGGATTCACAGACATACTCGACACCGTCTTCGCGTCCACAGACCTCGTCGTCCAGATAGCTCGATAACCTATCGTTTGCGAAAAGCTTTTTATCCTGTTGCTGTGTGGCCGGCCCGACCCAGCCTATTGTTTGAGCGGCAACCGAGCCGAACGGGTAAAACCTATGCGCTTTCGGCAGAATCTGAACGTCATCAATATCTAAAAACTCCAATTGAGCGGTGAAGATATCATCATCAGTTTTTAACTCCAGCAAGGGATAACTCTTGTGCATTTCAGCGATATCAACTTTGTTCACAAGCTGAAGCCGTTTGAGTGGGTGGGGCTGCTTTTTTTCAAAATCAGCGATTGCTTCGGCGAGCGGGATGCTGATTATGTCATTATAGTTTTGAAAGACTTCAGAATCCGGGAAATTGCTTCGCCATGCGTGAAACTTACGCCGGTTCCAAATGAAATCATTTATTTTTTGTATTTCGTTTGTTATTTCCGAAGGTTTAACCGCTTTGAATTGGGCACACTTGTCGATTATCTGTTGTAAATCCTGGCGTTTGGTTTCCAGCTCTTCCTGAAGTTCGGATGATGCGGCATCTGCTCTGCTTTTTTCTGCGACACTTAGCAGCTTGCCCTTCCTGACACGTTCATCCAAGAAGGAGCTGAGGCTGTAATTTATATTCAGCTGGAATTTGAGCTCATCGGCGGCTAATACTCCGCCTTTCCTATCGAGTATCCTGCCTCTTATGGTTTTAAGCTGTCGGGAGAGGCCTTTCTGAAGCTTCAATTTTGCAATTCGGTCCCGATAGAATGAGCCGGACAGCAATTGCATTTGTGCCAATCGCAGTAAACAGATAAGTAAAAGAGATGCGATTAAGATGGCAAAGATTTTGATTCGCTTATCATACATATTTTATCTTCTTATCGCCGGTCGAGGCGGTGTGTTTTTATACGCATCCACCAGGCAGATGGCAAGAACAAAAACGGCCCTATCAGGCTTGAGTACAAGGACGTGCCAAACAGCACGGCGAATATGGTGGTTGCGGCCGGCTGGCCCTTCAAAAGAGTTAAGAGATGGGCCAGGGCACCTGCAAAAAGTGAGGTGGCAAATATCACAAGCGACTGATGAGGCATTCTTTTGATAACAATAACACGGCGGAGATATGCCAGAGCCGTTCCGAAAAGACCAAAACTGATTGTTTGAGGACCCATTGTAGAACCAATAATATCAGCAGCAAAACCTATTGCGAATGAGGTTATGATTGGCTCTGAGCCGTTAGAGTAAATAGCAAAGAACACCAGAAGTATTAACAGCAAATCGGGTTTGATATTGTGAGTTGTAACGGCGATTATATCAACCAGGCCGGCCTGCAACACGGTAACCAAAGAGATAAGAACTGCAAACCTGACCCAACGCATTATGATATCCTCAGAGGGTCGCCATTTTGCCTGCACCCCCTTTGCTGTCTGCGACAGCAGGCAAGGGGGCTGCGCAGGCACAGGTGCGACTTATTGCAGGGACCCCGAAGGCTCTTTCTTTTTCGCTCGGGAACCCGCAAAATGGGGTCCCGTTACTATTGCGGATTCATTATGATGACAGCCACACTGCTTAATCTTTCTATGTTACAATCGGGTTCGACCGTTATATCCCAGAGTGAAGGATTTTCATCGTCCCTTTTGCACTGTACCACTTTTCCTATAACCATTGGGGTATCGAGGAAACCCGGCTTTTTGTGGGCATAAACGAGGTCACCGATTTTGACTTTGTGCTTTATCGGGAGCAGTTGTATCCTGGCGGAATTCCTGCCGGTGCCCTGCATTATCCTGTCTACATTTAATTCTGCTATCCTCACCGGTATTTTGGACGTTGAGTCGGTAACCAACCTGACCTGTGCTGTGCGTGGCGAGAGCGAGGAGACGGTTCCGACGATACTGTTGTCACCGAGGACAAACTGGCCGAGGGCGAGTTTGTCGTTTTCGCCGCGGTTGATCATAAGCTCGCTCTGTAAACCACCGGAGGCTATAATGACATCAGCGTACAGCAACTTTGCACCTTCCAGGGCATATAATCTATCGCGGAGTCCGGAGAGCTTTTCGACCTTTTTATGTTTTTGGAGCAACTCTTCAGTAACGTTAGCAAGATGGTTTTGGAGCCTGCTGTATTCTCTTCGGCTGACAACGTTTTTAAGCGGCTGTCGCATACGCGCCGAAAGCGAAATGTTTCTGCTAATACTTAAAGGCCAGCGGAAAATGCGAGCAAAAGCGAGTTGAAACCTATCTGTCAGCTTCTGCGGGGCAAGGAGGCAAATAAGCCCGGCTAACATAAGCCAGGTAAATAACATCCTTCTGGAGACTCTGATTTGCTTCCTTGCCATAATCGTATTGCGTATTACGGGCAACGCAGGACGAATTATTCCCGACCATACTCGTTATGGTCCATCGTATCCTTCCACAGTTCCAGATTTTCCAGGTATACGCTGGTGCCGCGTGCGACGCAGCTTAGAGGGTCATCTACTATTTCGACCTTCAAGCCGGTTGCATTTGCGAATATGGTATCCATTCCTCTCAGCAGTGAGCCGCCGCCACACATATGTACACCGTTGTCGATCAAATCGGCGGCTAACTCCGGCTCGGCCTTTTCCAGCGTTGTTGTAACTGTCTCTATGATTGCAGCGATGGGTTCGCGGAGCGATTCACGGATTTCCTCGCTTGTTATAACAATTTTTCTTGGCAGGCCCGATATGGTGTCTCTGCCGGCCACCTCCATTGTCAATTCTTCTTCCAGCGGGGCGGCGGAGCCGATTTGTATCTTGACTTTTTCTGCTCTTGCTTCTCCGATAAGTAAGTTGTACGTTCTTTTGAGATGATTAATCACGGCTTCATCCATATCATCGCCGCCAATTCGGATTGATTCACAGGTGGTGATATCGGCCAGACTCATTATTGCCACTTCGGTGGTTCCGCCGCCAATATCTACAATCATTGAGGCGGTGGGGTCGGTAATTGGCAGTCCGGCACCGATTCCTGCGGCCATAGGCTCATCAACCAAATATACCCTGCGGGCCCCCGCTCGCTCGGCGCTGTCAATGACGGCCCGGCGTTCGACGGCGGTTATTCCGCTTGGCACTGCGACTACCACTCGCGGCCTGACGAGGCCTCCCCTGCCGTGCACTTTCCGGATGAAATAACCCAGCATTGCCTCAGTGATTTCAAAATCGCTGATTACGCCATCTTTGAGTGGTCTTATTGCACTAATTGAGCCGGGCGTTTTGCCGAGCATTTCGCGTGCAACCAGACCGACGGCTTCCCCATCGTTCAGGACAATGTTGGTTCCCTTGCGAACGGCAACTACGGAGGGTTCGTTGAGGACGATACCTTTACCACGGACACATACCAGGGTAGTGCACGTACCGAGGTCGATGCCCATATCCATGCTAAACCAGCCTAAGACCGTATCCAGTAGCACTTCGAGTCCCTTCTCAATTTCAATTGACTACTTTTTACAAATAAAGAGCGGAGTCGTCAATAGTCAATTTGCTACGGTATTTTGAGGGACGCCGAACGCGGTAAAGAGTGTTCGGGGACCCTGAAGATTGTGCCGTACTGAAAATAGCACTTGTAGGCAACGAATGCTGCAGTAGCCAGCACCACGCAAAACGCCAAGGCAATAATAGCCGTATAAAGGTTATTGGAGGCAATTATCTTTCCACCACGAGTCTGCCCATTAGGACTCATATGTCAACCTCATATTTGTATCTGGCGAAGCGTATCTCCTATTTTGCTTCACGCTCCACGAGATACGCTTCTACAAGTTAGTAGATACCTTATCACCGACTCTTGGCCGTTGCTGTCGCTGGAGAAGTTCCAGGACGCCGACAGCCTCTTCAGTATCAACGTCTATAATGAGAATATCACAAATAAACTTATCGCCACGTATAACGTGGAATCTCATACCTTCCTTGACGCCGTCTGCAGCGCCGATGGATATGCTGGCAATGGAATTTTTCAAATCTACTGCGGCTACCAATCCCCACAAGTCGATATCTCTGGCGATAAATTTAGCCGGCTTTACAGCAGCTTTTTCCGGTGTAACCGGTACGGGGCGAGCGGTGGTTTTGCCGAACGGCCTTAAGAGCTGGTCCAACCTGTCCCGCAATTCAGACTTTTCTTCGAGCAGGCGTCTCTTTTCTACTTCCAGGGTTTCTATATATGCCATTTTCTCAACGAGAGCGGCTGTGGTTTCCCCGAGCTCTTTGCGCTGCTTGATTTGTTCAGCTTGAACTTTGTTTAGCTCATTGAGTTTTTCTTCTAATAACCTACCCTGGTCCTCGTTAGTTTCGCGGAAGTCCTTTACTATACTTGTCCAGCTGTTTACTTTCTGAAGCAGCGCCGCTTTTTC
>SDBT01010493.1_pt1 | contig 14950 bp, 18 predicted proteins | sample 2277101 | NCBI WGS metagenome assembly SDBT01 (sample SAMN10404973, study PRJNA504765) | marine sediment metagenome | isolation source: marine sediment core GS10_PC15, 103 cmbsf | place: Arctic Ocean: Southern Knipovich Ridge | collected 2010 | reverse complement strand
TGGGGCTATACAGTTGGTGGGGGATGGTATCAACAAGATCATCGGGATCATCAACAAGCTCCCCAAGATCAATATAGCTCCTGTACAGTTTGGGGGCCTCGAAGGCGGAGGCAGAGGTGACGCGGTTTCGGGCGCGGCTACTTCTGCATTGGAGACGACCTTTCGTGCTGAGCGCGGAGCCCTAAATGACTTGGTAGAGGCTCGCAAGGAATTGAGCGAGACCACCCGAGAAGCTGCCTTGTCTGACGAGTTCTTTGCTCGGCAGTTGGCCGCGACCTCAGCTGCAAGTAATATGGCGACGAACGCCATAGATGAGGTATCCAAGTCAACTGAAAATCTCGGCGGGGCAGCAGACAACGCAGGAAAGAAGGTTAAGGAACTGAAGGACAAGGTGGTGGAGGAGGCCAACTTCATGGCGGATGCCCTCGAGAGTGCGTTCTCTTCGGCCACGGATGCTTTGACCGACTTCATCACCACAGGCAAGATTGACTTCAAGAGCCTGATAGATGATATGCTGAAGAACATCACGAAGCTCGCTCTTAACAACGTATTTGGTGGAGGCGGGGGAGGCGGAGGTGGGCTGTTCAGTAGTCTCTTCGGTGGAGGAGGTGGAGGTGGCCTCGGAAGTCTGTTCGGCTTTGCGCATGGCGGTGGGTTTAATATCGGTGGTAGGCCCGGTCGTGACAATAACCTGCTCAGCATAAACAACAAGCCCGTGGCGAGAGTGTCCCGGGGTGAACGCATCGACGTGACTCCCCAGGGAGGATCAAATGGCAGGCCGGTCGTAGTCAACATGACCGTGGTCACCCCCGACGCCGAGAGCTTCCAGCGGAGTGCCGGACAGATACAGGCACGGGTACAGGCTGGCCTATCAAGGGCAAGTCGACGTAATAACTAGGGAGACAGTAGATGGCTTTTCACGATGTACGACTGCCAGACGACGTAGAGCGAGGAGCGCAGGGTGGTCCCCGGTTCAAGACGACGATCCTCCAGCTTTCCTCCGGGTTCGAGAAGCGGAACACTGACTGGGAGGAGGTCCGTGGCGAGTGGGATATAGGCTATGGTATCCAGAGCAAGGTCAACTTCAAGGATGTGCAGGATTTCTTCTATGCCAGGGAGGGTCGATCACACTCGTTCCGGTTCAAGGACTGGGCGGACTTCGAGCTCGCACAACAGCTGATCGGCACGACCGACGGATCCACGGCCACCTTCCAGATCTTCAAGCGATACTCATCGGGAGGGATCGACTTTGATCGTAACATATACGTGCCGGTCGCCTCAGGCTGGATCGTTTTAGTTAATAGCGTGTCCCAGACGGTTGTCTTCGATACTGCCCCCGCCGCATCCGAGGTCTCCATCAATACCATAACGGGCATCCTCACCCTGGGCTCGACCCACGCGGCAACGTCTAGCCAGGCGATAGAACCTTCCGGGGAGTTCGACGTCGCGGCTAGGTTCGACACGGACGCCTTCGACATCAACATGGCCATCTTCGACGCGGGCTCAATCCCCCAACTGCCCATTCGTGAGGTGAGGATAACCGGCGAATGAAACTCATACTCGCAGGAATGCGAACCCACCTTGACCTGACGGTAACGTCACTCACTTCCATCTGGCGGCTAACCCGGGTAGACGGGACGGAGTTCTACTTCACCGACCATGACGTCGACATAGTAGGCTTTGACGACGGGGACGGATCCGCTACGTATCTGGCGAAGGCTGGATACAATCGTACGGCCGTGGCGAACAACTCGGCCCTCGCCGTGGACAATATGGACGTGGAGGGGGTATTCGACGACGACTCTATAAAGGAAGACGAGCTCCGGGCCGGTCTCTTCGACTACGCGACGGTGAGGGTGTCCTTCGTCAACTGGAAGGACTTGTCTGATGGCAACATCAAGATGCGCAAGGGGAGGCTCGGCGAGATCGTCCTCACGCCTCAGGGCATCTTCAGGACCGAGCTGCGGGGCCTAACCCAAGAGCTGTCCCAGAATGTGGTGGAGAACTACCAGGCCGAGTGTCGAGCGGACCTGGGAGACGCCAAATGTAAGATCCCGATACAGCCACCGATCCTCGGACGCAACCAGGCGGTTACGCTCGGTCAGAACTTCCGCGTGGTCACACTGTCCACGACCGGTGTGACCTGGGGAAACCTGATACAGAACCCGGGCTTCGAGGCGGGAGCAGCCGGTCGAACCGACAGTGTAACCGTACCCGGCTGGTCTGTGACTTCCGGCGAGTGGAGGGTCATATCAGGGACGGACTCGGGCCTGGGTCCTGATACTGGCACTCAGCATTTGCGAGGCAGCAACGATGCAGGACTGTCTGAGATACGTCAGGACATCAATCTTTCGCTGATCGGCCTTGATATCACGTCGCTGGACGCTGGCAACTTCACGGCAGACTTCAGCTCTAAGCGGGCGAATGCCGATGTGGATGACACGGGCCGGGTTCTAGTGACGGCTCTCGATGCCCTCGGAGCTCCGACCGCGACCATATATGATAGCACCACTGAGACGATCACCCCGGTTGATACCTATGTGACCAGGTCTGCTAGTTCGGTTGCTGTTCCAACTCTAACACGATCGATCCGGATACAGCTCTTCCACACCCGTGTGACCGGCGGAGAGAGCGACAGTGCTTTCGATACGTTGTCCCTAGACCTCGTGGACAGCGTGACAGTCAATGGTTTCGCGGAGGTGTACGAGAACAGGGTCTATGAAGTCACGGTTGCAGGAACTACGGCGGGCAGTCAACCGTCCTATGATACGACTATCGGGAACACTACGGTCGATGGCACGGCAACTCTTACAGCGCGTGATAGCTTCACTCGCGATGGGGTTATTGCTGCTGTTACTGATAATTTTACGATGGAAGTTGTTTTCACAGATGCTCGGGCGGTAAACGACTGGCTGAATGGGGGTGCCCTCATTTTTGAGAGCGGGGCCAACTCGGGAACCGTACGGGAGATGCGGGACTTTGTCGCCACCGGACAGGTGGTCACGCTGTTCCTTCCGGAGCCGTTTGCACCCCTCGCCGGCCAAAAGGTCCGGGTATATCCGGGCTGTGACAAGCGTCGCGATACGTGCCGAGACAGGTTCGCCAACGTTATAAACTTTCAGGGAGAGCCGGATGTACCCGGCCAGGACGAGATAATGAAGTTTGGGGACTCAGCACTATGACTCTGTTATTTGATCGCATATCTATTGTAGAAGAGGCTCGGTCCTGGGTCGACGTCCCCTGGAGACACCAAGGACGCACCCGCCTCGGGATTGACTGTGCTGGGCTCGTCATCGTCGTCGCCAAGGCCCTGAGGCTCTCCACGTTCGACATCTCGAACTACCGCAGGGAGCCGAAGAGGGATCAGTTCATAGGTCATTTTCGATCGAACATGCGGGAGAAGCAAGTGGTCGACCGTCTTCCCGGAGACGTACTCCTGATCCGGGACCAGATGTTCACGTGCCACTCGGCCATCGTCGATCGGGAGGGGGAGCAGGAGTACATGATCCACGCCTTCGCGACACGTCGCAAGGTAGTGAGGGAGCCTCTCACGGCTGACTGGATCGACCGCTGCACGCACTGCTTCGCTTACCCGGAATGCGGGGACTGACATGGCCATCCTTGTAGCGGCAGGTGGAGGGGCCCTCGGCGCATTCACGGGTATCGGTGGATCACTAGGCTGGGTGATCGGTGGCATTGTCGGTCAGCTCCTCTTTCCCCCGGACCCGGTCGTAACTGAGGGTCCACGTCTTGGAGACTTGGCTGTGACCAGCTCGGCCTACGGTGCTCCTCGGGCCATAGGCTTTGGCACGATCCGCATGGGTGGCAATATCATCTGGTCGACCGGCATCCGTGAGACGAAGAACGTCGAGAACGTGGGTGGCAAGGGCCTCGGTCCCACACAGCAGAACCTTACCTACACCTACTCGTCCACGTTTGCTCTGGCCTTAGGGGAGGGACCGGCAGACGACGTTCTACGCATCTGGGCGGACGGGGACTTGATCTTCGACAAGCGCACGACCAACTCGAACACAACCAAGCTGGGGCTGACCTTCCGGTTCTATCCCGGTGATGATGTACAACTTCAGGACCCGGCAATCGTCGCCGATAAGGGCGTGAACGATACTCCGGCCTATCGTGGGACATGCTATCTTGTGTTCGATGATATACCTCTTGAGGATTATGGAAACCGCATTCCCAACCTGACGGTTGAAGTCACTTACAACGCCGTGTCCGTCCAGTTGCAAGAATTGAGTACCCGGTCGGCCACGACCATCCTCGGGGCCCCCTTTACGTCCGTTGGACATACCGTGGACTGGGACCGGGGGTTCATGTACGTCGTGCACCAAGGAGGAGCGAGTACTGGTGGTATCTCACGGACGAACCTGAACGCCAGCCCGGTCCCCACCACTGACCGCGAGGACCTTGCCTCCAACATCTTGACTACCGTCGGGACAGGCATCGGTACGGCGTCCGAGTTGGACATCGCCTCAGACGGGGATCTTATCAATGTGTTGGCCGGGGGCAATACGACGCCCATAGTCCGGATCGATGCTGCCACCATGCGAGAGACCGGACGCTTTGGCACTTCTGGGTCTGGCCTAATCTTCTCCCCGACTAATTTTCAGAAGACATCAAAGGGAGCCTTCGTCAGTGCCTTTAGCAACTCGGGGCGGGACGACTTCATGGTCAGGATATCCCCGATCGTCAACGGTGACTTCGGCATATTGAAGCTGACTTCTAACGGGGGCCTTGAGTACTTGTGGGACTCAGATACGTTCCTCGACGGCATCTCTCAATTCTCAAAGAACTGTTGTCCGGGCATCACGTCGGAGGGCTTCGGCGAAGCGTGGGTCCTGTCGAGCAACAAGTTCACCTCTCCGTCGTCGGACGTCATAACTCTCCGGCGTGTTCGGGTATCGGCCGGCGCTTTCTATGAGCTGGTCAACGGGGCTCATACTGCTAATGGGGTCGACGTCGACATCATCCGTACCTTCACCGTCGCAGAGATCATGCCCGATGAGACCTCGCTGGATAACCTGGAAGGGATGATGTACGACCAGACTGACGACACGATCATGTTTCTCTCGGTTGGAGACGTCACGAACAAGGTCCAGATCACCAAGTACAACCCGAATACGGACACGATTGTATGGCGGACGGAAGACCTCGTCACTGCCCCGATCAATGAGAACTTTCATAACTCCCGGCTACAGGACAACACGTTCGGATACATCGTGGGCTTCAAAGGAGCTCAGATAAACACAGTAACGGGGGAAATACTGCAGGCCATTGCCGATCCCGGTTGGGCCAATACCGAGGACGGGTCAGGTCTCGGGTCGTACGATAGTCGCACAGAGAGCTTTGTCGGGTTCTACAATGACAGCTCCACCGCTAGGCCTATGCTGCGGAACTATTTCAACCGGGGCGACGGAGCCGACGTGGGTCTCGACACGATCGTGTCCTCCTTGTGTCAGAGGACGGGTCTCACGGCGTCCGACCTGGACGTGACTGACCTCGCGGCCATAACCGTGCCGGGATACTTCGTCGGCCGACAGCTGTCCGCACGCTCCGCCATAGAGCCCCTCGCAGGCCTGTTCCTGTTCGACGGCGTGGAGAGCGACTGGATCCTCAAGTTCAAGCAACGCGGCCAGTCGCCCGTCCGTACCATAGTGGAGGACGACCTGGCCATAGTGGACAACCGTAGCGGTGACATATTCCGTGAGAACCGGGTCCAGGAGGTGGAGCTGCCGAAACGGTTCACTCTCGTATACATGGACAAGGACAAGGACTACGAGCAACAGGCCCACTCCGCCCAGCGCATCCTGAGCCCACAGCCAGCCATGCGGTCAAGCAACAACATGGGCCTGTCGATTAACGCTGCCCTGGACGTGGACACAGCTAAGCAGCAGGCAGAGAAGAACCTCTACAGTGCGTGGATAGAGCGGACGAACCTGGAGTTTAAGTGGCACTGGGGACAGCTCGACTTGGACCCGACGGACGTGGTAGACGTGCTGCTCGACGACGGCACCTTGTTCAGAAACCGCATCACACAGTTTGACGTCGGGGACGGCTTCACGATCGACGCTGCCACCCTCACCGAGCAGGCCGCACAGTTTACGTCCTCGGTCGTGGCGGACGGTGGGGATCGACCGAGCCAGACCGTGGACTCCTTCGAGATCATCAAGACGTTCCTTCTAGACAGTCCGCTCCTCAGGGACACGGACGAACCTCCAGGACGTGCGGTCAGTCCCATATACTTCGTGCAGAGCGGCTTCGCTGACGATCAGTTCGACAGGGGTACACTCTATAAGAGCGCGGACGATATCGCCTACGATCTGGTCGGGTCCATCCTCAACGCAGCGTCGTGGGGAGGTGTCACGGAGGCCTTAGGTGATCCGGAGGACGACAACCCATACGCCACCGATAACCTGAACGAGCTCAAAATCATCATGTCGGTAGGGGGTGCGAACCTCGTGAGCGTCTCCGCCTTGGAGATGCTCAACGGCGCGAATGGAGCGGCACTTCTCAAGACAAACGGGGAGGTCGAGGTGCTACAGTTCCAGGACGTTGTCTTGGAGACCGACGGATCATACACCCTTAGCACGCTTCTGCGTGGTCGAAGGGGTACAGACTCTATGTCCTTCGGGCATACTCTGGGGGAAGTCTTCATCCTCCTGACCGGTGCGACCGGCGACAAGGTCTTGCTCGAGCTCGCGGAACGTAACCTGACCCGGTTCTACAGAGGGCTAGGTACCGGACAGCTGTTCGAGGACGGAGAGCGTCTCACCCTGGCCAGTCTCCACCGTGCACTCATGCCCTACGCACCGTCTGGGGTCAAAGCTGTCGAGGACGGGTCCAACAACATCGACTTCACGTGGTCCCGTAGGACGCGGGTCGGGGGTGAACTGCAGGACTTCCTAGGTGAAGTCCCTCTGAACGAGGACACCGAGGAATACGAGATCGACATACTGGACGGGCCGGGAGGGTCGATAGTACAGTCAGCGACTGGCCTGACTACACCAGCCTTTGAGTATCTAAACGCTGATATCATTACGGACTTTGGTTCTGTACCAAGTACCATTGACGTGCAAGTCTATCAGATCAGCGCACAAGTGGGACGAGGCTTCACCTTTGAAGTCAATATCCCCGTCACCTAGGAGAACGTAATGTCCAATAATCTTGACCTTGATCAAGTCACTGCTGGCCAGAACCAAAAGGAAGTCACCATCAATGACAAGGGCGGACAGCTCGATGCTGCCATGACCGAGCCCACTACCTTCGACATAGACTCCACGGATACGCGTACCCTGACCGCCGAGGAGTTTCGTAGGACCTTCCTTTTCACTATAGATGAGCTCGGTGGTGACCCGGCTGACGCGAACATAACACTCACGGTTCCAGCCGTTGCCCGTGGCCTCTTCGTTGTGCGGAATGACACAGCCTTCACCGTCACGGTGGAAATAGCTGCGCAGAGCAAGACATCTCCTGTATTGGCCGCCGGGGCCGAACAGATGTTAGTGTGTGACGGCGTGGATGTGACTGAGCCTCTGGGCGCATAACAATGCGGGATACATCTTCAAAATGGTGGAGACAGGTCGGCTTCTGGGCCCTCACTATAAACGCCACACTAGGGTTCCCGCTCATAGCGATAGGCTCTATAATATGGCCTGAAGTAGACTGGGCAGTAGTGGCGGGATCATACGCGACGGTACTCGCAGCCTGGGCAACTGCTGCTGGCATTCGTCAGTGGGGAAAGAACAACGGATCGGAGCAATGTAATGTTCGAGGACAAAGAAAAGCCGAACCACGTACTGGGACGCAGGAGCCTGGACGAGCTCAAGGGAGTTCATCCGGACCTAGTCAAGATCGTGAAGTGGGCGATAGCGATTACTGAACAGGACTTCGGCGTCCATGACGGCCTCCGGACGGTAGCTGAGCAGAAACGCTATGTCGCTCGAGGTGTCTCGCAGACCATGAATTCCAAGCACCTGCCACAGAAGGACGGCTATAGCCACGCGGTTGACCTCGTCCCGTACATCAACGGCAAGCTCCGGTGGGAATGGCCTCCGATTTATATCATTGCCGATGCTGTTCGGCAAGCCGCGACAGAACTCAAGGTACCTCTCAGGTGGGGTGGTTGTTGGCAGGTTATAACCGGGACCACAGCCGACCTGGAAGAGATGGTCGAGGCTTACGGTGCGAAGCGTCGGGCACAAGGTCGCAAGGCGTTCACCGATGGACCGCACTTTGAACTGAAGCTCTGAGGTATCCGCTATGATGTGGAAACTTATCATCGCCGGTATCGTAACGACCGTCCTTCTGTCTATAGTCGGCCTAGGGTATAAGCACTATACAGGCCTGATTGAGGCGAACCGTATGCTCAGCGAGAACAACGCTAAGCTGGAGATTTCGGTCGGCCTGCAGAAAGAGACGATCGCCGCTCAAGAGGGCGCGATCGATGAATGGGCCGCAGCTCAGCAAGCTATGCTAGACACGGCCGAACAGCTCAGGGAAGTAGCTCTGGAAGCTGGAGCAGAGACAAGGCGATTGAATGACATATTCTCGAAGCACGATCTTGGAAAACTTGCGCACCATAAACCAGGCCTTATTGAGCGTCGCCTTAATAGTGGGACTGCTACTGCTTCCCGCATGCTCGAGTGTGCCACGGGAGCTCAAGGTCAAGACTGTCCAGACGGTAATCAAGCGTCCACCGCTACGACCGGCCGTTCCGAACCCCCTGCCAGTTCAACAGACGAACGTGAAGTGGAAGGTACTCAAGGCGAACCTCCTCCCGGATGGTAAGGATTGGATCTATTTCGGGCTCACACCCCTAGATTACGAGCGGCTTTCCCAGAACCAGGCGGATGTGCTTCGGTTCATCAAGGAGGCCGTGTGGAGATTTCGCTACTACCGTGGCGAGGTCCAATCTATTCCGGACTTACGGGGGACAATAGATTGAAATGAACGACCAGGAGCTGAGGCTACTCATGACGCAGATCGCAGATGAAGCCGCTGAGAAGGCGGTAAAGAAGGTCCTCCTCACGCTCGGCGTGAATGCGGATAATCCCATCGAGATGCAGAAGGACATGATAGCCCTTCGCGAGTTACGTATACTCGTGGATGATAGTGAAATCCAACAGGACCTTCTCTATCTCCGGTCTTGGCGGAAGACTATGCAGGCCGTGAAGAGTAAGGGAATACTTACCGCGGTCGGCATGGTAGTTACAGCCATACTTGCTGCTTTGTGGTTCGGGTTCAAAGACCAACTCGGCGGATAACCTAGGAGACAGTCTACATGGCGAAGGCCAAGATTTCCAGCGACGAACTCCTCCTCGACGTTGACGCATACTATGAGCACGGAGGCAATCGATCCGAAGCCGCTCGAGCTCGAGGACACAAACCAAATACCTATCGTGAACGGCTGAAGATGGCTGAGCGGAGGCTCGGGGTAAAACTCGGTAAGGTGGTGGATGGGCGTATCGATATGGTCGAGATGGCCAAGATGCCCCTGCCGAAGTCTGGCCACGTTGCTCGCTATATTCTCTCAAGCATCCAGAACAACACCCATTTACATCCGGGTTTCAACAACCTCATGGCACTCAACGACTGGTTGGATAACCTAGAGAACGGGACATCCCAGCTTATCGTCGGGACCTACTCCTATCAGTTGGCAACTTACGGACCGAAGGCTGTTAAGCGTGGCAAGCATCTGGGAGCCAAGGTGCATGCCAAGCTCTGGTATGCAGGAGAGGCCGAGCAGTACATCCTTGACGAGAATGTCGCTCTTGCTCCAGGGTTGGTCTGGTGTGGAGATCAGAACATCCTACCGACAACGAAACATCCGCTGACCGACTTCGAGGAATACAACGGCCGTAAGTCGAATATCGTACCTCACGCCAAGATCGCCATGGAGAGTGTAGCTTCGATGGCAGACCAACCGACGAAGTTCAACTACTCGACTGGTACAGTCACCCAACGTAATTACATCCAGAAGCGGGCAGGTATCCTCGCCGAGCAGAAGCATACCTATGGAGCTCTGCTTGCCGAGGTTGACAGCGACGGTAACTGGTGGGTGCGGCAGTTACACATCGACGAAGACGACGCGATCATGGATGTCGGACCGGATGGCTACGAGGGTATTTATGTTCAGGGTGGACAGGTCCGGGCCGAGCACGTTACTGAGGGTCTTTATTGGGGAGACGCTCATCCTCCCGAGATGGAAGCCTGGGCTCGTAAACTCGGCTGGGGTGAAGGCGGAATGTTGGACACCCTGCGACCACCACACCAGTTCATGGGGGACATCTTCTCCATGAGTTACCGCAGTCCACACGAGGCCAAGAACTATAAACGCCTGTACGAGCTACACGTGGAAGGCGAAGAATGTGTGGAAGACGAGATCCAGCTGACAGCGGACTTCTTGGTTGAAGCCTCGAGGCCATGGTGCGAGACCAAAGTCGTCGCGGCCAACCATGACCGACACCTCGACCGGTGGCTGAACGAGGCTGACTTCCGGAAGGACCCAATCAACGGTAAGATATTTGTCGAACTGTGGTGGCAAATCATGGACGCGATCGATCGTGGCGACAAGGACTTCAACATCCTCGAGTGGGCCCTCAAGAGTAGAGGTGCTGACAAAGCCATAAGGTTCTTGAGCGTGGATGAGAACTTCCGCGTGGCGGGAATAGAGAATGCCCTCCATGGAGATATTGGCATCAATGGAGGACCAGGTTCTACTCAAGGACTGACAAAGCTCGGCATACCAGTCAACAAGGCGCACGATCATAAGGCCGCGATCCGAGGTCTCGTCTACTCCGCCGCGGCATGTGCCATGAACTTCCAATATACGAAAGGCCCGAATTCACGTTCTATCAGTCACATCGCGACTTATAAGAACGGAAAACGGGCCATCCTCACTATGTGGATGAACAAGTGGAGGGCTTAGGCCTTTACTTGGAAGTGTCCCCCACATGCTCTATGCGTGTATAAGTTCGGCGGGTATTTCCTCTTTCGCATAATAGGAACCTCCTCTCCACAAGACTGACATTCCCACATCTCTATGGCTTTGCTCATTTTTATTTCGTTGAGAGCATCCGAAGCTGCACCCGTTTTGTCGCCACAACGTATCGGAGGCAATTGAAAGCCAATCGACATGATGCGCTTCCAAGCATAACCGTGACTGCTGCTGCGTCCGTTTATCATCTTATCTAATGCATGAGCGCATTCATGAAGAAAAGTGACGCGGAAATCTTGGGGAAGTGCCAGCAACGTTTCGTGCACCTCTATCTCACGACGAGAATATCGGCACTGACCAAAACGTCCTGTCACTTTACTGTTCAATTTGAACCCCCACGATGCAAGATCGTTGAAGATAAGGACCGCTTCAGTAGGCTCGACCTCAAGACGAATGAGACACAACCTCACTTCTTCAGTAAGTCCGTGCTGCTCTAACGCTTTTCCAACAGTCACACCAATCTGCCGAGGGGCAGGTGTCTGTTGCATCTTGAACGCTCTAGCGACTGACGTCGCAGGTACATCCGATTTTAGCATCTTAGATCGATGCCAACGGATGCTGTTGATTGTCGTAGGCACCTTCAATAGGATGTCCTCGTTTGAGAGACCCACTCCTATCAAGGCACGGATTGTTTGTCCTTTGTTCATAACTGAATTTCCTCAAAAGGTACTGAATGGTATTTAGCCAAACGTGTTCCATGTTTACGAAGGCCCTCAAGGGTCTTGGCTTTGACACCATTGCCACTCGCCGATCTTGTTCCTTCGACAGGGATCATCGTGCCATTGTCAAGATGGGCATAAACGTGAGCCCCTTCTTGACGGGCTTCCAATGTGTATTTCAAAACGGTCATGGTCGTTCTCCTCAATTGATGTCCCTATTATAAAGAGTGATCCAACGTTTGTAAACAGGTTATGGGAGATATAGCTAACAGGAATTCCATTAACCATAAGCCCACTAAACCGTTTACAAACGTTGGATCGCTCTTTATAATAGGGACATCAAATAAGGAGAAAGACCATGAAACTCGAATTAAAGAACATCAACATCCAAGTCAAACTCAGTGAGGAGACTCCCGCATATACCGGAAGGCTTTTCGTTGATGGCAAATTCTTTGCTGAAGTCTCGAACCATGGCCAAGGCGGATGCGACATGCAATATCCGCCTAAGGGTACGGAGAAGGGCTTCTACGATCGTGTGAACGCCCTTGACAAACAGATTGCTGAGACCTTCCCAACTCATGACAGTGAGTGGTCAGACGAGCCTCTCAAGGAGAGCCTTGAGATGTGGTGTCACGGAAAAGTGTGGGAACATGTGGATCAGAGGAACTTCAAGTCCTCACTGTCTCGCAAGGTTCTCGCTTACAAAGATGGGAAGGTCTATACCTACAAAGGGAAAAAGTCTGAGGCACTGATGGATGCAGTTGCCAAACAGAGCCCTGACCTGACCATTCTGAACCGCGTCACATTTGACGAAGCTTGGGTGCTCTACAACAAAGCCGCATAATCAACACCAGTCAGAACTTCAGTAGCCTTGACGTCTTCGGTGACGTCGAGGCTATGCCTATTTGCGGTACGCTACCGAAAGCCTTAGAGAACGCTGTCTCGGTAGTCTCTCACTCGCTGGATATAATACTCTGCCAACTCTGCGTCATCTTCGATGCAAGGCTCGCACATGTCATCCCAATCCAAGTCAAAGATATCGTGAAGAATACCGCATGAAGCGCACTCCCGCAATTTGTCTGCTGGCTTTAGAACCTGGATAGCGATGCTCATTTCCTGTCTCGCACTCGCATTGCGTACCCTATCATGGGAGGCCAAAGCAATACGATGATAAGATAGGAGAGCCAATTGTAGTTGGTGTCCTTGCCATCTACCAGCATCTTATCTGCGGCGGACTTTCCAGCCTCTGCCACGATGATGCCAACTATAAGATAGATGATGCCGACGATTTCCATAGTCAAAATAATAGGCTCGCGATCGATGACCGCGAGCCCTTGTCGTTTAACTTGTGGCTAGGCTTAGCTTGCGCGAGGCTTCGCTCTCGGACGACGTTGGGGAAGACGAAGCCCCTCGTAACCGAGCTCCTCGACCCGTATCTTGACGGAGTACCAACGGAGGCAAGCCACTGTGGTCTTGCAGGTTGGAAACTCCTCGGCGATCATCGCGATGATGACGTCGTACGGAAGTCCGACCGATCGGGCGTTCTTGTGATCCTTGCTGACCTTCGCACCGCGAGGCTGATCGCGATCTTCATAATGGTCGGTGTGACAGAGCAACTCAATTGCTGCTGCTCGGATGGTCCGAACATCTGTCTTCGGCTTCGCCGCTTTCTGCAGCTTTTCGATCGTGCCGATAAGGATGGCCTTCTTCCCTTTCCAAGCCTTCAGAGGCTTTTCGGGGTTGAGACCGTTATGGATACCCACCAACTGGGTACTAGTCTGCGTTGTCAGGTCCGTCATGAGACCTTCTCCTTTCAGGGTGGTTGCGGTAAATGAAAACCTTATTTGAAGGCGACAGTCAATGCATCGATGCCACTCATCATGGGTTCGAAGATCGCGAGAGCATCGCTCGCCACGTCCGTCGTAAACAGGATGAGCAGGCCGGAGCCTACCAGCAAGAAGGTTGGATCCTTTGCGATCTTACCGATCGTCAACAGGGACCCGACTGCGATATTTCTAAACATCAAACTGTCTCCTTTATTCATTCTCATGGGATCATCCTACGCTATTACGATGGGCTTGTAAACAGAAAAGTGGGGACAGGGACGAACAATGGATGGGATGGTTAACGAAATCCATACGCTGGCTATTAAATAACTCGTTAACCATAGCCAGCATTTTGAGTGTACAAATACTGGACGAAGGCCTATATTCATATCATAGAAATTGAGGAGAAAGACCATGACTGAACAGACAGCACGTGAACGCTTTGAGGTCCAGACCGCAGCAGCTACACGTAAACTCGAGAAGCTTCATGCCATATTGGCAACAGCCCGCAAGGACTTTGAGGCTGATGACAAAAACTGGGGACGTGTCGGTGACATCGCCTATATGAATGAGATGCTCTCCCGAGCCCTAGGCGAAGAGGAATAGAAACAAGGAGCTAAGCGGGTCCCCTCGCCGCTCTCCTCACAACGTCTGAGGGGGATTGCCTGTCCTCCGGGAGCTTGGTCAGCTCTCGGAGGCGTTGCTCGTCTACCCCTTTATAGACTTCTGCGGCATGTTCTCCGGGTACAAGGTAAAGACTTCGCTTCCCTCCGGATCCAACCTGTAGCAATAGCCAGGCCTTTCCATCAACCAGTCGACGACGACGAAGCCATTCGACTTGATGTTCCCGATCCTTTACCTTGAACCGGATCGGGGTGGTAGATAGAGCGGGACGTTCCGAAGACTTGAGCTCGATCCAGAACTGACCTCGACCGGCGAGGTGTCCCTCAACGTCGGGCATTCCCTTCATCGTCGAATTCTCCACCCGGTTCATGTGCAGAGCATACCGGAAGTGCGGCTTGGCCTTCTTCAGCCAGTTCCAGAGAGCTGTCTCTCTAGCCATGCTTCTTCCAGCATTCTACAGTAACGTCCAGCACATGGCTCTTCATCTCCAAGTCGAAGCCGACAGTATGCCGTAACCGATCCGTGATGAAGTCAGGTATTCCGTCCGGTGCGGGGAAAGCTTGCCGATCGGACCGGCAAAGGTGCACCTCTTTTATATAGCCGTTGGCCAGTGCAGCAATAGCAAGAGTGGGTCCACCTATCAACCATGCTCCGGGGTAGTAACGATTGAACTCAGCCAAAGAGTAGGTAAGTATCTCTGGACGGTAACATCTGGAGATGTGTACGATCTGTCGGCCGGGTAGTTGCTTGGGCATGAGCTTCGCAGTCTTCAGGCTACAACCGACCACGCCTCCTACTCCTGTCAGGATCCGAAACACTGCCTTGTC
>SDBT01010492.1_pt1 | contig 14951 bp, 22 predicted proteins | sample 2277101 | NCBI WGS metagenome assembly SDBT01 (sample SAMN10404973, study PRJNA504765) | marine sediment metagenome | isolation source: marine sediment core GS10_PC15, 103 cmbsf | place: Arctic Ocean: Southern Knipovich Ridge | collected 2010 | reverse complement strand
TCCCCCACTTCAGCACGTTCGCCGCGACGGTGTTCTCCGAGAGGGGCTTCCGGGCGACGCAGATCAACTCGCAGGCGGGCTTGAGGGCCGTGCCCCAGCCGGACCATTGAGCGGCCTCGGGGGTTGCCGCAACTGTAACGGGGAGTTCGGCTGGGCCATCACTTGTGAAGGCGACGCCGCGCTGTACCTTCCGAGAGCCGACGACTTCCCGTTCGTACTCAAGGAATTGCGGTGGGCGACAGATATCATCATCAATACCCAACAGTTCCTTCAGCACGAGCCAATCCCGGGGCGTAGGAATCTGCGGTTGGCTGTTATCCAGGTAGTGGGAAGCCTTATGGCTGTTCACATTCCCCAACGCTGCATCTATGTCCCTATAGCGCAGGCCGCGTGCTTTGACCATCCCGCGAATCCACGCGCGCACTTCATCGAAGTGTCCGTTTGGTCTGCCGCTCTTATCTATCGCCTTGCTCACATCCAGCGACTTCGGGAAGCCTGAGCCGTACAGCCATGTGATCGTATCCCGAACCTCAAACCCCGCGTCCTCGATGGCGCAGACGAGACGGTGATACATCCGCGTTCCACCGAAGGCTAGCAGGTGCGCCCCCGGCTTTAGTACCCGATAAGCCCCTTCCCAGAAGTGGACGCCTGGCACGCCTCGGTCCCAGTCCTTGGCCATGAAAAGCAGGCCATAGGGAGGATCGGTCACGCAGGAGTCAATGCTGTTCTCCTCCAACGTCGGTAACCAGTCCAGGCAGTCGCCAACGTAGACCTTGCCGATCCAGTCCTTGACGTTGATTGTCTGCGTCTGCGTTACTCCCACAGCCTCCCCTGCTCCCCCGCCTCAGTCTCCGCCTCCGGTCCGAGTCGACGACCGTCGTGGAAAGAGGGGGAGGGCCTGTCCGTGTCACCGGAGCAGACGCGCCGCGCGCCGATGCTGACTACACCGCCTCCCCGCAATCGCTCGATCTCCGCTTCGCTCCGCTGCTTGGCCGCTTCCAAGTCTGGGCGCTCGTACACCCGCACAGTCGGGGTCGTCGGATCGCCCTGCATCATCACGACCCTCGCGTCTCCATGCTGCCATGCCGGGTGCGGCCGCGGCACCATCTCCTCGGTGATCGACCAGAGCCGGAAGGCACTGCCAGCGTCCGTCATCTGCTCATTCACATCCATGTACTGCCAGCAGAGGCCGCCGATCAGGGCCCGCCACTTAGCGTTCCTCGTCGCCCCCTGGACGTTGTTGTAGCGGGTCCGCCGGCCTGCCCGCTCCGATTCAAGCTCGACGTACGACATGATCTGCTGCCCGCTCCGCCAACCGCCGCGCAGATACGCGACCACCAGGGCGACGCGTACGAGGCGCCCCTTGCGGTCAGCGCGGGTTGTGGTGTTCACCACTGACATATCGCGCACGCCTCCCCTCTCGGCTCCGCGAACATCTCCATCTGCTGCTCGTTGGCTAGGCGGAGTTGGCGCAGGGAGAAGCTATCGCTCCATCGAAATTTCGTGTTCGCCGACGACAGTGCGCTCTGGTCCTCCCAGTCCTCTGCCAGCGCGAAGAGGTCGGGGTGCTCTCGCTGGAGGTTGCGCCAGTCTTGTTTCCGCTGGAACGGACAACAGAAACAGGACGTGTTTGTACGCCAGCGATACGCAGGACTGAGCAGGCCGCGGCTCTCGCATAGGGCCAGCACATCCCTCTTGCCCATGCCCGCGTCTACGAGCGGGCGGTCATATTCACAGTTGGCGGGCTTGTTGCTCGGGCCGTCCTTGAGCCTGTCCGCTTCATCCGCCCGAATCCCAATGGACATGAGGCAGGAATCTTGTTCCTTGGCGTATTCATTGAGGGGGATCTGCTTGAGTTCCCTGGTACACCATCGCACTCGTATCCCCGGTAACATGAAGCCGTAGGCGACAAGTCGCTCGTAGAACGTCGCCGCGCTCACAACGACGAGCTCCCTCCCCAGTTCCCGTGCAACCCGAGGCGCAATCCAATACGTCTCCGGCAACTCCGCTCCCGTGTCGGCCATCAGCAGCGTGAAGTCCTCGCCCTTGTCGGCCAGGTATATCGCCAACGCGGTTGAATCGGCACCGCCGGAGAAGGAAACAAAGCGGGTTGTGGCGGGGGCGGTGGTCATCAGTCCTTGGTGTCCTCCGGGCGCCCTGTGGCGAAATCCAGGGGCGAAATCGGTCCGTTGCGTTCGTCGGGATAGAAATGCTGCGCGAGCTTGTCGAAGTACATCATGGCGAAGTTGGCCACGTCGCAGCATTCAGTCATGGCCGCTAGTGTTGCGGCACGCCTTGCCCGGGTGACATAACCCGTTCTGGCGAGCTTGCGAAGGGCGCACATCAACTCATCCCGCTCTTCGCTAAGTCCGCGGAACCAGCGCCACCAGGTGTAGGGCGCCTGCCACCATCCTTCTCGGTTATCATGCTTCCGCAGCACGGCCTCCATCGCTCGAGCGAAGCGCATCACACGAGGCCGCGGCCTTCGGGCGTTGAAACTCGGCGGGGGCTTGCTCATCAGAGCATCCTCGCTTGACTGCGGATAGCGTCCAGGCTGCCGGTGAAGTTCGGGAAGATGTCGGCGAGTTCGTCCTCGAATGCCTCGGCAACCCGCCAGACCTTCCCCTCCGCGTCGTACTCGCGCGCCTCGGGCGGGATCTGTTTCACCGCGTCGAGCGCGCCAGTCCAGTCGTCCCCCTCCCATTTGAACTGATACCAGGACCCCTCGGGGGTGGGGATGATCTCCAGGTCGATGACGTGGGCCATCACTTCCCCTCCCCGCACGCCTCTGCCGTCGCCAGCCGAATCGCCCGCTTGACGGGGCACTTGCCCGACCACCTGTCCGCGTTCACGGGTTGCCAGTGCAGACAGTCTGAGCAGCGCCGGGGCTTGGTCGCGGTGTTGGCGTTCACAGTCCAAAGCTCCTCACGTAGTCGGAGGTCGCGTAGCGTTCGGCCATCTCTGCATGGGCCATACGCTCCTCACACTGCCGACACAGGCCGCCGGTCGCCATCTTCTCCGAGTCAAGCGGGCCGGATATGATTGTGTCTGGCCCGTGGTGCACGCGCCTGTCACAGAGCGTCCAGTGGCATGTCGGCGATCCGCCCGGCGTGGTATGCGCCGGCTGCGTGATGATGTGCTCTCGCTGCCGCCCGCCGCCGAGTATCAGGGCGACCCTCATGGCTTCCTCCGCTTCTGCTCCGCGTTCATCCGCCGCAGGAACCGGGAGATGTCGTCGAGGCAGGAGGCGGCGAGCACGATGTCAGCGAACTGCTGGGGGGTGAAGATGTATTGCCGCCATGCCCCGTACCACTCGACGACGCCGAGCGTGGCACCACTATTCCGGTTGCGGATATGCCACCGCCGCGTCTTGCCAGACTCGGGCTGTACTGGATGGAGGCTCACGACCATGTAGCGGCCCAGGTCCTCGCTGGTCGCGGTTGCTGTCTCGGGCATCAGTCGCCCTCGCCCTCGGCCGGCTCGTCGCCCGACTCCGTCTCCTCTGGCTCCTGTACCTCGCTTCTCGCCTCCGTGAGTTTGCGAGTCAAGAGGTCTGCCGCAGACTGCTTAACCGCGGCGGCGCGCTCTTCACATAGGAACGATGCTATCTGCCAGGCCTCGGCGCATTCCCCGAAGAACTCGGCCGTGGTGGGCAAATGTGCCGTCCCACGAAGCCCCCTGGCCTTGTTCCGATAGGCTTCCGCTTGGTCAAGAGCGTAGTTCGCCAGGTGCCCCATGCACGCTGCCGTCGTCATCGTTTGGTCGTGGTCGGGTTCCGCGGGATCACCATTCTCGGCATCGGGCGATTTGCGAGCGCACTGGCAAAGGTCCGCTGTCCGTGCTCTCTCTGCCGACACGCGCGTAACCAGGCACCCGTCGCGAACCCATCGCCATACCTCGTCGGCTACGTCCTCGGCCCGATCCGCCGTGTCAACCGTCATCCCCACAACGTGCCCACAGTGCGGGTCCGTCGCCATGTACACCATCTCGCGCGCCATCAGTCGCCCTCGCCTTCGGCCGGCTCGTCGCCCGATCCAGTCTCTTCCGCGCTCGGCTCCTCGTCTTCCGGCTGCACCACCAACCGCACCGCCGGGCCGACTAGCACGAAGGCGGCGCCGTCAGCGCCGAGCGTCACTCGCAAACAGTCGAGGTTCGTGCCGTCGTCGTGATAGGCGTCCCCGAACTCGTCCATCGGCACTGCCCGCCATGCCTCGAAGCTGATCGGATCGGAGCCGGTTGTCTCAGTGATGACGAAGCGGTCATCGCCGACAGCGATGATGGCCTTGGCCTGGCGATCATTCTGGATGGTCAGGCCGCAGACAGCGTCGGCGATCTCCTCCACGCGGTCGGGAGGAATGAAGCGCACGAGATCCCCGCAGGAGTCGATGACGGGTTCCACCGCCATGTACCTGCCCTCCTTGCAGAGCGTGCAGCTATCGCCAGGCAGCGCAGTCGATAGCTCCGGGGCCTGTTTGCAGTTGGAGCAGACCAGCGGCGCGACGGTCTGCATCACGAGCTCACCGTCCAGGCATCCGGCGCACACCCGCCCGGGCTCCACGCCCTCGCTCCTGTCGATACGGCGACAGGTAGCGCAGGCGATCACCTCGATAGGCTCGAGCTGCGGAGATCCCTCAAACTCCATCGCCTGCTGGCCCGGTAGCGCGCCCGAGTCTTCCTCGGCGGCAAAGGCCAGGAAGACAGCGACCTTGCGGCCCTTGCAACCTACCGTTGCACGGTGCAGCGCCCACTGGTCATCGACGTTGGGGGTGACCGCGATGGTCAACTCCCCATCCGCGTTGATCGTGGCGCCCTTGAGCTTGGCTGCGAACTCCATGGTGGCGCCGTCGGCCGCCTTCTTCCGCCGCACCAGCTCCTCGATTTGCGCGGGTACGTCGGCGACAAGACAGTCCATCGCACAGCAGGCCTGCCCATCGTGGGATCCATGCAGGCACGGGACCTGCGGCCCTTCTGCTCCCTTGTCCTCCTCGGCCGCAGCCTCGGGCTGCCCCTCCGGCTTCGGCTCCTCGTCCTTCGGCTTCTCCCTCTCTGCCATCTCTCTCCTCGCCTCCTGGTAGGTTGTCTAGCTGCTCCTCACGGCGACCTGGCCCGCGGGGCTTTGGGGTTCCGCGGACGCCATTTCCCTAGGGCCTCTCTCGCCAAGCCGCCGGCCAGCAACAGCCGTCCTTCACGGCTAAGACTGTGCGGCCGCCGTCTCGATCCGCAGGCGGATGAGGTTCGCCAGGTTGGAGATGTCGGCTGCCTTCCCGAGCGCGTCCGCTGCCCCGAGCGGGGCGATTACGGTATCGGTCCCCGCGTCGGAGAGCCCCGCACACGCCTTGAGCTCCATGAGGTTCGCTCGCAGCCGCTCGAACAGGCAATCCAGGGACTCCTGTCGCCAGTGCGGCATGTCTCCGGCTTCCACTGCCGGCGCCTTCTCGCGGAGCCGGCACTCCATAACCTGCCCCAGGTCCTTGATCTCGCTCCGCGCCTGCACTCTCGTCGGCTTCTTCTCGTCGTGTTCCGCCATGGCTCTCATCGCCTCCTATGGTTGACTGCTCCTCGCGTGGGCCGGTCGCTACCAGCCCACGAACAGGAAGAGTCGCCTTCACGCAGGACTGCTTAGGGTGCGGCCTCCTCGGCCACCGTCGGCGCGATCCTCTGCAGCCACATCAGCGCCTCTTCCGCGTGCGTGAACGCGCAGGAGAGTTGGCGGCTCGACCTCCGCTTCTTCAGTACCTCCATGTAGGCCACCAGCGACTGCGCCATCTGCACGGCCTCGCTCTCCGTGGCTTCGACCTTCGGAACGCTATCAGGCTCCATCTGCTGCTCTCCTCCGCTATGATCTCGGCCCGCAACCGCGGACCGGAATGCGCCAACCGTGAACTCGAACACGTCCTGCCGCTGCTGGCCAGGCCAGGGGCAGAGGACCTGGGCGTCGTCGGGCAATGCCAGGAGGTCCGCCGCCGACCGCACGAGGGTGATGGTGTTCTCGTGGATCACAGCGCAGGGCGTCAGCAGCCACCTGGGGGCAATAGGCGACTCTGGAAGTAGCCTCGCGAACAGGGCGTCGGTATCGTGTCGAAGTCCGTGGGTCTGGTATGTGTTCACTGGTAGATCACCTCCACTTGGCTGCCGTCGCCGTTGTTGGTCATGTGTGCTACTCCTGCTCCTTCAGCGACCGCACGCAGCGGTCAAGTTCCTCGATGGTGAGGTCCGTGGGGCCGTTGGCGACGCGCCCTAGCTCGACTTCCTCGGCCCAGGCATTCACCGCACCCAGGCGGTTGAGGTTCAGGCGCTTGACCTGCTCCTCGTAGGCGGCGCATAGGGCGCCCTTCTCGCCGCGCCCCTCGTCGTCGGATGCGTCGGCAGGGGCAGAGTCGGCGCCGTTGGGGGGGGGTCTCTCGGGTGCCTCGCTCGGCGGCTCGTTCTGAATCCAGTCGCAACCGCTCCGCGTCTTCGTCGCCGCGTCCCAGGCGCTATTGTCGCAGGCCCAGAAGGGTTCTCCGTCTGACTTCCGCTTGCGCTCCACGAGGGAACCCACGCCGCACTTCGGGCACTTGCCGGCAGCGCTGCCGTTGGCGCGTGGCTTCCCGTCCTCCTCCTGCTCCCACGTCTGCGGAGCCAGGAAGAATGCCGTCACCCCGCAGGCCTCCTGAATGGCCCGAACCATTGCCCGCTTCTGCGCGCGGGCGGCCACGTTGCGGGTAGTGGAACCGAAGTCCACGGCGAGGGCGTCGGTGAGCGCCTTAACCTCGCCCGTCCAATCGCAGGAGTCACAACCGAAGGTGCCCCGCTTGTCCTTATCCCGATGCACGGTGTGGCGGCATTCGGGACATGCCCGCCGCCGGAAGCACGCCTCCAGGCTGGAGGCGAACCCGTCGGAGTCCCACAGGTCGCGCCCCGTGGTTCTGCTGAACACGGTGACCTTTACGGTGATCTCGACAAGCTCTCCGGCGCGGTCGACCATCGAGAGCAGCTCATCTCGCTTCGCCCGGACGCCGTAGTTGAACAGGCCCGCCAGGAGCTCTGCGCCGCCCTTCCACAGGAATGGTTTGGGGACCCCTGGAATCGTGCCGTAGTGGACGCCCTTCCTCATTGCCGACTGAATGAAGGACTCCACGTTCTGCAACTGTGCCTGCGTCCGGGCGGGGTCAATGGCGGCCATCGCCGCCGCGTTGCCCGTTGTCAGAGAATCCTCGTCGCGCTTCATCATCTCGCTCACTGCTTCGCCTCCTTCACGGTAGTCTGCCAGCTTCCGGCCTTCGTCTGCTTCCGACTGATAAGCCACCGTCCACAGCGCCAGGTGCCCTCCTGCTCTACACGCTCGAAGCGGGCCTTGATAGCCTTGTCGGACGCGTTGTATGTCCGCACGCTGTCGGCGTGGCCTGCCCGCGTCAACAGGTGGCTTTCGAGGTCCGCGTCCTGAATGACGGGATTCCCTACCCACTCTGTCTCGGGCGCGCAGATGTGAACGAAGTCGCACGAGGGGCACACGTTCTCGTCGAACTTCATGCGGGGCGGTTCCTGGCCCGCGTCCAGCGCGTCATAGACCCGCTCGGCGCTTTGCAGGATGCCCTCACAGTATTCGTGGTCGAGTTCAATGGGCACGAAGTCGATAAGCCCCGACTCCTTGCCCCTCAGGGCCAGCAGGCCCTCGTCCATGTCTTGCATGAGGAGGTAGAGCTGCATCTGCGCCGGGTACTTGCGGAGCCACGCCTGGGGCGCGGTTATCAGGTCGCGCCAGTTCGTGATCTGCTCTGCCCGGCCATAGGACAAGCCCTTGTGCTCGCAGGGGATCTGTCGGCGGCCGAGCCACTTGCCCGTCACGAAGAAGTCCATCCGGCCGCTGATAAGCCGATGCCTCCCGCCGCGAACGACGATGTTGACCGGCTCCTCGGCGCGTATGACCTGGAACCCCGCCTCCTCGATGTCGGCCTTGCTCGCGGCCTCTTCCAGGTGGCCTTGGTCGAACAGGGCCTGCAGTCCGGGGCGGGCGGGAAGTCGCTCATCCCAACGGGCGATCTCGTAGAACTTGCAGCGGTCACACGGGTGTCCAGCCGAGGAACACCAGAGGTTCGTCGGACGCGACCACCGGAACTTCGCGTCCTTGAAATCCTGAATGTCCGTCTCCAGGCGCTCGGCTATGTCGGCAATGGTGAGGGTCGCTACCTCAGTCACCGCGCCCTCCCCCTCGTGCGCCGCGCCTCCAGGGTGGAATGCACGCGCACGCCGGGGATGTTCGTCTGCCCCTTCTGCGCGGACACGACCCTGCCGATGGCGGATTCGTTCACGACGAGGTACTCGCGGGGAATGGCCTGCTCGTCCGTGATCTCGAACTTCCAGACCGTGACCATCGCCCCGGCGCCCTCGACCTTCGGCGTGGACAGTACGGGAGTGAACGGGACGACGGGCTCGGGGACAGCCTCGGCCTCCACTGGCGCTTCGAGCAGCTCCTCGGCCTTCGCCGCGTCGCCCGCGGCCTCGGCGGCCACGGCCTCCGCGAGCCTGCGCTCCTCGGCGTCCTTCTGTGCCTTCTCCTCGGCCTGCTTGCGAAGCTCGGCCGCTGCCGCCGCTGCAACCTCGCGGGCCTTGCGCTCCAGGTCGGCCTGTCTGCGGCGCTTCTCCTGTTCCCACGGAACCAGCTTCGCTCGGACGATCTTGTTGGGCTCGTCCAGTCGGTCCAGGTGGGTTTTCTCCTGCGCGATAACGGCCTTATGCGCCGCATGAGCAGCCGTCTTCGGGCCGGCAAAGTCCGCCTCGATGATTTTCTTCAGCTCACCGATACCGTTGACAATCTCCCAGGCGCGTTCCTCCCCGACTAGGGAATCGACGACGAGGTGCTGCGCCTCCACAAGCAGGCGATTCTGCCCCGTCTCAATCGCCCGCTCCTGCTCCTGGGTGATCGGAACCAATCTAGCCTCAGCAACGGCCATGTGCGGCCTCCTGTCTGCGTTCTAGGGGTTGGAAGATACGGTTGACCGCGAAAGCCACCGCCGCCGCTTGCCCGCGGCAGTTGCCAAAGCAGTCCACGCCTGCTATACTGCTCGTGCCTGAAGCCGCTTCGACCCTCTCGGGGGCCGGGGCGGTTTCGCGTTGAGCTGTCACGGCGTCACCGCCTCGGCCGCCCCGAGCGACGCATCCTGCGCCTGCTCGATGGCTTCGAGGGAGCCCTCCTCCGGCATGTCGGCAACGAGCGCCTCTGCCTTGGCCTGCGCCTCCGCGGCGATCTTCCGCAGGTGGACATAGATGCTATCGGCGAACTCCTTCAGCTCCTCGTCATCGAGGAAGAGCGTCACCGTTCCGTCGCTCGGGTAGCCGTCGTCGGGCTTGAATTCGATACTCCGCACCCTTGCCGTCGGCCACCGCCCGGTTCCCATCGTCAGCCTCTCTACGAACATGGAACACTTCACGTCGTCACCTCCTCGCTCATTGTCGAGAGTTGAGCAAGCCGCCGCCGACATTGCCGCTCTCTCGCCCGGCAGTCCTCCGCCGGTTCGGATCGCCGCTGCTCTTCGTAGTACAGCTCTTCGCATTGCATCTCGACCACCGTCTCCTCGTACATCTCAGCCAGACATCGCATATGCTTCAGAATTGCTGCTACTCGACTGCTATCTTTACTGGCGTCCGCTCTCCCCATGGCTCTTACCTCCTGAGCTTAGGTTGTCGGCCGCCGCCCTCTTCTGCTAGGTCACACTACGACCGTCATTTCCCGACCTCGCGGGTCGGTATCTCCGTCGGTCTGTCTGCGTCCCGAAATGCATCGAGCTCATATATGCAATGACGGTCTGGTCTGGGACTCCGTGGCGCCACCGGGTCGCCCCAGAGCCAGCCCAGCAATATTGCTCCCCACCAACGCCTGGATTTGGGTTTGGCCACCCCCTGGAGCGGGGGGACGTAGGTGGCTACTGGGGGACGTCCGGGAAGAGTGCTCGGGCAAATGAAGATGCGGTCCACAGGAATGCCCGTGATCTTCGGCCGGAGATGGTTCCGCGGCCCTGCGATGAAGCACAATCGACCATCACACACAAGCATCTGTCGCCCTCTCCTTGTCCGCTACGCTCACGGCACCATCAGCGTCCCACTCTGGAATTGCGGGATCGCCTCGAATAGCAGCCCGTAGAAGATGCGGGCCATCAGAATCAACGCGAAAAGCCATGTCGCCCGGGCGATCGTCCAGTCGATAGCACCCTCAAGCCACCCCCAGGTCGTGATGTCGAATGCGGCAACGAGGAACTTGGCCATCGCTCAGGCCTCCTCTCTCACTACAAGCCCATTCCGCCGCAGAATAGGCCCCAGGAGGCTGAGCGCCGACGCAGGGACCCACGCCAGCACTCGCCTGCCACCGGGGCACAAGACAACCCGACCGGAGAACCCGACTGCTATGGTCGGCTGACGACGATTGGGTTCCCCAGCCGGGAGATTTCCTGCCGAGCCGCGCGGTCCGAAAGCACTCGATTCGGTCATGGTTGCAGCACTTCTCTTTGCTTGTGGCGCGGCCCGGCTCGTAGGCTCTACAGCATGCCCGGCACCTCCACGATGGATTCCCGGCGCTCGCGGGAGAATGTCCCGCTGCGGTCCGCCGGAGGACCGACCAGCAACCGCGCCGCAAGACGCGGGATGATGGCGCCCGCGGGCCATGCCGCTCTCAGGGGAACGACCCACGGGAAGCGTGCTCGCGCACGCAAGGAGACTATGCGGGGCCGGGCAGAGCGTGGTTGTGGTGCAGAGGGGGGGATTGCACGTTGGCTTCGTTGCCTCGGCCCCGCTCCGGGACAGGGCCCGGAAGCTAGGAGTGCAGGGGCCGCCGCCACCCTCTCGGGCGACCTCGTGAAGCGACCCCGATCGAAGGAGGCTCTCCGCCCCTGGACTCGTCAGGGCGAAGCTTGGTGAGAAATCGTGGAATGCCGTCATCGTCGATCCTGATCTCGGTCGAGCATTGGAACGATGCATCCGTGCTCCGCCAGAGCCGCCTGGAGTGGCGGATCGGGGCGCAGAAGTCGGGCGACGTGAAGCGATTCACCGCTGGAAAAGACGCGAAAGAGGGAACAATCAGAACGTGAGGGCACGCCTGCTCGCGCTGGGCCGTCAGAATGTGGATTCTCTCGGGAAGCTATCACGCTTTGCCCCTCTCTGCCACGAGCTCATCTATGGCGGCTCGAATGCGACGGAGCTCCGAGAGCATGACAGTCCGAAGGGTGGATTTCTCGCTCACCCGCTCCCATGCCCACTTGTCTGTTTGGCCGAGTCGCTCAGCAAGGATCGAGAAGGGGATGCCCTTCTGGCGGCGGTAGGCATTCGTTGCGTGCCGTTGCTGCCTCGTCGCCCGCCGGTCTCTCAGGCCTTCTGCCACTGTCATTATTCCCGTACCTCGCCAGCAATCCTAACCCCTTGTTCCATACTTGTCAAGGGTTTTCCCACGCCTCGGGAAAATATTTTCCAGGGAGCCGGTGGCTTCTGTGCTATAATCCCCCCATGAACAGCGCGGCCCAAAACATGGAATATGGTGACCAGGACATGACCGATACCCGCGCCGAAGGCTTTGAGGCCGCGGTCGGGGCATTCCTGAGCTATCTACGTGATTACCGCCGTTCGTCTCCCGCCACGGTGAGGGCATATGCGAATGATCTCCGAATGTTCGGGAGATTCCTCCGCCTGACCGTCCAGCGGCTCCCGGACCCGCCCGAGATCACCCGCCCCCAAGTCGTAGCCTGGCTTGAGAGCCTCCAGGGGTCCGCCAACACGATCCGCCGCAAGTACAGCGCCCTCAGCAGCTTCTGGAACTTCCTCCTGGTGACGGAGAGGGCCGACACAAGCCCGCTCGTCGGCCTTCGCCTGCCCCCCAAGCCTACCGCTGTGCCGAGATCCCTCACGCCTATCGAGGTCGAAGCCCTGCTGATGGTGGCAGAATGCCCCTGGCATAGGTGCGCCGTCATCCTGCTCTGCGGCACAGGCCTGCGGCGGGCCGAGATTGTAGCGTTGACACTCGCCGACGTTGACCTGCGGGGCGCCACGCTGACCGTCCGCCACGGCAAGGGAGACAAGCGCCGTGTCGTTCCGCTCTCGCCCCAGGTGGTGGCGGAAATCCGGCGGTATCTCCGGCGGCGCCGCTGCCTGCCAGGGGTCGATGCCTTGCTCGTCAAGGACTGGGGGGAGCCGCTCATCCCGAACACCCTGTACGAGGCACTAAAGGCTCTGGCTGTCCGTGCTGGACTGGACCCGAAGCGGATTACACCGCACGCCTTCCGCCACACGTTCGCCACGCGGGTTCACGAGGCCGGGGCTGATATTCGGGTGATTCAGGAGCTGCTCGGGCACACGGATATAGGCACAACCGCCCGCTATGTCGAGGTCGGGGCCGAAGAGAAGAGGGAGGCGGTATGCCTGGCGGGGGACATTGGGCTGGAGCGGGGAACATAGCTGCACTTCTGCGGGGCTGAGGAGTAGGCCGGCGGGCGACCGGCGCGAGGGGTGAGGGGGGCGGGAGAACAGAGGCAGAGGAGCGATGAGATGACGAGAGCCAAGTGGGCACCGCTCGTGGCAGTGCTGGTGCTGCTGATCGTGGCAGGGATTGGGGCCTGCGGCAGCCCGCGGCCGGCGGTGGCACCAGAGACGCTTTCACGACGGGCGGAGCGAGTAGAGCAGCCTACAGAGCGACAGCCAACCCCCGACCCGCCGAGGGCACGGGAGGTAGCGCCTCGAGCCCCATCCGGCCGCACAGCGCGACTCGACTATACGGTGCTCGACGAAGAGACTTACGATGCACCCATCAAGACGCAGGTAACACTGAAGGTGCTCGTGCCGGCGAAGGCATCGAGGGTGGACCTGGAAGCACTATTAGGGACGCTCTATTCCTCCATTGCAGCGCGACGCGGGTACAAGTACCACGATGCCCCCACAAGTGTGTGGATCTACGCCTACACGTCGCGCGAGTTCGCTGAAGCCGGCCTGAGACACTGGATAGCGATGCTCTCCAAGGCACACTCTGACCCGGGTCCGAACGTGAGCTTCAACGAAGCGCAGTTCGCGCAACGTACGGTCACTCCAGAAATCAAGTTCGGCCTGTCAGAGGAGCAGAGGAAGGAAATCTTCCATCGTCTGGGCGACATCGGCGTTGAAAGCCAGGCGGCTGCCGACAGGGCCCACCCCTATGGGCCCTCTGCCACGCATGATGAGTTGCTGGCGTGGGCTGAGTATGATTCCGAGTTTCGTGAGAGGAAACATCAAGAGCTTGCTGACAGGTATGACATCACCACTGATGACCTGGCACGGATTGTGACCGAAGGTATGAACCTCGGCTGGAGGTAGGCGGGCAAGCAATCTGCGCGGAACGGACAGCGCTAGGAGAAGAACGAGATGCGAAATCTGTGTTTGATGGTGTTGCTATTATGCTTGGTGTGTCTGATGGTGGGGGCCAGGGTGAGTGAGGCTGCCTACGAGTCCAGGAACTCCGGTCTGGATGCGCTATTCAGTGCATGCGATCAAGATGTGCCGTCTATCTCCGTGGCCGTACTAAAGTTCGACGGCCCAAGTAGGCGGGCCTCAGAGCTTGCTCGTGGGAGCATACTGCTGAATCTACGACGGCATGGCCTACAGATTCGCCCCGAGGCTGAAACTTTAGCCGCGGCAGTTGCTCAGACCGATGCAGCGTTGGTTGGGACCCCTATGGTTGAGGGTACTGAGCCAGGGGGCGAAGGTATCACCCGCATGGTCGCTGCTAGAATCGGTGAAGAGCTCGGCGTCGATTGGGTCGTCTACGGGCAGATCAATGAACTTCGAGCGGACACTCGGGTGAGTTTCTTTAGGACACGCCGACTTGCCATGATCGACTTTCAGATCAATTTTGTCAAGGCCGGGTCGGGCGAAACTCTCTACTGGGCAAGAGCCAAAGACAGGGGCAGTTGCGGTGTGGGGATAGCGAACGCGAAGGGTACATCTTTGGAGCGCCGCATAACGATTCGCACCACCAATCACGTATTTACCCATTTGACGCAGGCGCTACCCGAACACAAGGTCGGTCCCGAAGTGACCGAAAAGGATGTGCAGTCGTTCATCGAGCAGATGGGGCTTTAGGCGAGATAATGGGGCGCAGAAAGGATGGCGCCACTACGGAAGAAAGGAAATGAGGATGGAACGCTGGTCTGTGGTTTGTGTGTGCGTTGGTCTCGTGTTGTTGGTCTGTGCTCCGATGCAGGCCTGTGTCGGAGCGCGCGCCCTGGCGATGGGCGGCGCCTTCACAGGACTCGCTGACGATGCGAGCGCGACCTACTGGAATCCGGCCGCCCTGCCGGACTTGAAGGCCAAGGAACTGACGTTCATGCACATCTTCAACGAGAACATCAACTACCAGAACTTCCTCGCGTACACCACACCCCTGAATGACTGGAGCGCCATCGGCATCAGCTACATCGGCCACCAAATGATTTCATCGGAGGGGATGTACGGCGATAGCATCTCCTGGGATGAGAGTTGGTTGTGGGTCTCCTATGGTGCCAAGCTGAGCGAGGAGACGTCAGTCGGTGCGAACATGAGGTTCATCAGCGATGACCTCCAGGTGGTATTGGGCGGCGTGCCACTCGACATTTCCGCCGACACGGACTTGGGCCTCGACCTGGCACTGTACCACCACGCAAGCGAAACCGTCACCCTGGGCCTCCTGGTGCAGGACATTAACGAACCCGAGGTGACCCTGAGCGGCGGCGGGCAAACGATACCCTTCGCCAAGCACGGCCGGAACTATCGGCCCGGCGTGGCGGTGCGAGTTCCCAATCAGAATATCATCGTCTCGGCCGAGGTCTATGATGCGCTCGACGATGGAGACATGCGAGCGCTTCGAGTCGGCATGGAGAAGAGATTCCCGGAGAAGTGCTTCGCGCTGCGGGCAGGCCGCTATGCCGCCGGCGAGGCGAGCGGGCTGACTCTGGGAGCAGGTATCTGGAAAGCGCAGAGGTCCC
>SDBT01010491.1_pt1 | contig 14951 bp, 12 predicted proteins | sample 2277101 | NCBI WGS metagenome assembly SDBT01 (sample SAMN10404973, study PRJNA504765) | marine sediment metagenome | isolation source: marine sediment core GS10_PC15, 103 cmbsf | place: Arctic Ocean: Southern Knipovich Ridge | collected 2010 | reverse complement strand
CGTGCAGATCGCGACATCGCAATCTTTCAGCGCATCGGACCATATCGCGATATTCTCATCATCTTCGGCTACCACACCGTCATAGTCATAGCCAACAACTCTGGCCGCTGTATCTTTACAAACCTGGGCCACCCAGCCGTTTTTTGATGTCAATATGGTTACATCGTGCCCCTTACCGATAAAATCTCCGGCCGCTTCGGTTACCCATATCTGCGTCCCACCGTGCAAGTCCGTATCTTCAATAAATCCTATATGCATTTCCGTTCCTTTTATATTCTGCTTAATTTATCCAGTAGTTCTGCAAAGGTGTCACGCAGCACTTCCATACTATACCGCGATTTAACGGCCTGTATATTATGCTCTTTTCGCTGGGTACATTTTTCAGGAGTCAGCAACAAATCGATTGTTTCGTCAAGAAACTTTTCCGAAAAACCTTTCTCTTCAAACAGCGTGTACTCAATTTGTTTTTTGCTGTCCATACCAAGGCCGACCACATCATCAAAAACCTCTACGGGAAGATACCTGCTGCAAATGATGGGTATCCCTGCGGCACTGGATTCGATTATCGGCAGCCCGCGACCCTCAATTTCACTTGGAAAAACGATCGCCGTTGCCAGCCGGTATATATCCTGTATGTAAAGCCTCTCGAACCTTTTACTCGCAAAGCACTTATGCTCCTCGTTACCCACCGAAAAGGCGATAAACAGCCTGGCCGCAATTTCACCGCCTAATTCTGCACATAGATTTTTGTACTCGAATAGAATTTTTTCCAGGTCGCGCTTATGCTCTATCGGCACCGGGCCGGTTATATGCAGCACTAACGGTGCATCGCCGGCTTGTTCAAATCCTTTTCTGAACTTTTCAACTCCCAGCAGCGCCCTTATCAGCTCGACATCCTTTTCGATCCTCTTTCGCCCTATCACCCTTGTCGGTTGAAGCAGATAAATCGTTCCATCCTTTGTCGGATCAACTTGGCCGCCGCTGCCGTTTCCGATAACTATCGGTTTTTGGTCCTTCATCCACTCGTCAAGTTTGTTCAGATGTTCATCTATAGCGACCGGTGTAATCGTTGCCTGCCCGGAGGACAATATATGTGCCATCCGCAGCCGAGCCAACTTGACATCTTCTTTTGTCGTTACTTTAAAAAATTCATCGCTGATAGCCGTAGCAATTTCTGATACAGTCTCTTCCTTGAAACCATATTTACCAACTAACGTTCTTGATTGCGGCCGGTTTATATTAACCTGCAGCCACCGCGCACCGTTTAGTGGATAGAGTTTTTCAAACAGATCGAAGAACGGTTTATTTTTCGCATTCTTAAAAAAATGATCCCTGCCCCCTGTTGGCTCAGACGCCTGTTTTTCAGAAGCTTTTTTCCCACCTTCCCAGTAATAGTCGTGGTTACTATTAATAACCGATAGCCCAAGCGATTCGGCCACAAGCGCAATTGCCAGCCCGAACGCAAAGTTACCCGGATTGGAACAGATATTAACCGGTATGATCAGCGATATATCATTTTCGCTTATGTACTTTCCCATTTTAATTGCAAAATCTTTTCCCTGCTTCCACATCTCCCCTGCCATCTGGTCGGACTCTTCGGTGCCATCTTTCATATCTTCGTAGTAGAGTTTTGAGAACCATTTGCCGCCATCCCACTTTGACCAGCCGTTTGCCCCGTCCAGCTGGAATCTGCCCCACTCTTTTTCCAGTACTGTATCGGCTTTGTCGTAGAAATCCCCGCCGATGAAATGCAGCCTGCATCCGCCGCAGGCTGCCAGTATATCTTCGAGGCATTTGGCATATTTATTTATCTCTATCGAAACCCCATCTATGCCGTAATTATAGGTAACGAACGCAATACCTTTGCTGATTTGTTGTAGAAATTCGTTTTTGGTTTGTGGTGTTGCCAGTTTTTCAGTCTGCATAATATCTGCTAATATATCGGAAATCCCATCCCACCCTTTCGGCTCTGCTGACCCCAGTTTTTCCAGCATTTTCTCAAACAACTCATCCTTGTCGGTCATGTCTATTGTCCTCAATTGAATTTCCACTATAGATTTCGAATAAATAAGTCATGCGAGTATAGCAGGACAAATTGAAAAATCGAGTATTTTTAGCAAAATCGCTTAAAAAGCGCCAATCGCAAGTGCCGTGATAACTTGTCATATAGTTACAGTTCCAACCAGAAAAAGATTTCTTTGCACAGCACAACTTTTGTTATATAATGCCCCAAATGATAACAGGTGAAAGAAAACGGATTTTTATAAGTTCCTGCGAGCCAAGTTCGGATCATCACTGCGCTAATCTGATAAAAGAAGTCGACAGGACAAGCGGAGCCGATATCGAATGGACCGGCCTGGGTGGCGACCGGATGGAAAAGGCGGGTTGCAGGATACTCGAAAAGACCGCCAGCCGAGCCGTAATGGCCCACAACGCATTTGCCCACATAAAATATTACCGTCAGTTAATCCGCCAGATGACACAGTACCTCCAGGACAACCGTACGGACCTTGTTATTGTCTGTGATTCCCCTGCTTTCAATTTTCACATTGCAAAGGCCGCCAAAGCAAACGGCATAAAGGTACTATTCTATGTCGCCCCGCAACTGTGGGCATGGGCACCATGGCGGATAGGCAAAATGCGAAGGCTCTGCGACAAGCTGGCCTGCATACTGCCGTTCGAAGAGAAATGGTTTGGTAACAAAGGCATTGATGCTTCTTTTGTCGGCAATCCACTCTTCGACGGACTGGCTATTAATGTTGTCGAAAACTGCAAAGACTACTCCAGTTTTGACCAATCCAAAGCAACAATCGCTTTGCTGCCGGGCTCGCGCGATGCTGAGATAAAAACACTTTGGCCATCCATGCAGAAAATCGCACTGAAGCTCAAAAGCCGCTGGCCCACCATAAAGTTTATTGCATCCGCCTATAATACTGATAAGCTCGAACTCTTAAAGAGCAGGGAAATAAAAAATTTCAAGTGCAAATACACCATTTCCGATGTTCCTTCACTGGCAAAGAAAGTGGACCTCGCGTTCGTTGCCAGCGGTTCGGCAACCTTACAGGTCGCATCGTCAGGCTGTCCGATGATAGTAATGTACCGCACCAGCCGAATACTCTGGCACCTCGTCGGAAGATGGCTCATAAGAACGAGATTTCTTTCACTGGTCAATATCCTCGCAGGCCGTCAGCTTGTACCGGAATTCATGCCGCACTTCGGCTCAATTGCACCGATAGTTGACAGATGTAAAATGATTATGCGGAACAAATCTCGAATTACAAAAATCAGCAGAGAATTAGTCAGGCTTGTCGCACCGATGGCCGAAAAAAACGCGTCTGAAAATACCGCGAAAATAGTTCTTGAAATGATAGACTGATCTCGATCGAATTTACCACTCAAATGGGCGGGCTTTTTCTTATATTGCATCCCGGCCGGCTTTATATGTTTGTTTTTTCCTGTTCGGGCACTGATGCCATCGCCCTGGCCTCAACTGCCGTCACTTTTTCACTTTCAGCCAGTTTATCTGATTCAAGCGCACCGTCCATCACAGTTGTTTCGTTATCGGCCATTTCGGCCGGCTTAAACGGAAGCGGCTCGGCAAACTGAACCGCCACCCTGCGTATATACGGGCTGACCTCATCGATTCGGCATATCCGGCCATCTCGTACAAAGTTTTCCATGTCGAACGAATTATTCTCATCGTAAAGCGGAACACTAAACCTGGCTGTAATCTTATGTTCGTTATAAGGGCACTTGTCCGTATAGCATGTAAAGGCCGCTCCTGAGCTGCTGATATTTTCCATCTGTCCCTGCGATAGTTCGCCATCAAAGTTTGCGGCAAACCATACCGGCCAGTTATATCGTAATCGCTTTTCTCGTCGTCTTTCCACTTCAGCCATTGTGATCTCCAAATGTATATGAATGTATATGAATGTATATGTAAGAATGTTACACTCTGATATCGGCTCATTTTGGGTGCAACTTAACCGGCTGATAGTGAAATTTTCCCGTGGGGCCCCTACGGATTGAGTCCTATAATTTTTGCTGTAACTGCTTCACGGTCCTGCAGAAAACTTTCCCCCTGGCGCGGTAATTATCAAACATATCATAGCTGGCGCATGCCGGACTAAGCAGAACAACATCTCCGACGCCGGCCAGCCCATTAGCAATACTAACCGCATCTTCCATCGAATCGGCGAATTTGACTGGTATTTTACCATCGCTGTATTTTCGTATGGAGGCGGCTATCTTTTCGGCTGTGTCACCTATCAGTACCGCTGCCTTTGCCATATTCCCGATCGCTTCGCCAAGTTCGGCAAAGACAACCCCCTTATCATATCCGCCGGCGATGATTATTTTCGGTTCAGAAAATGCCTCCAACGCCACTATCGCACTTGCGGGCGTGGTTGCAATAGAGTCATCGTACCAGCCGACGCCATTAAATTCGGTGACGAACTGGAGGCGGTTATCCAATCCCTTAAACTTACCAACCGCCTCTGCGATGCATTCATCAGTTACGGCGAAATGTTTTGCAACGGCAATCGCGGCGGCAAGATTACTGCGGTTAGCTCTGCCCGGCAGCGTATACCGCCTGGCAATATCGCCGCTGATGTCGTCGGCGGTAAATTGCAAGGATTTCCTACCAGCCTGTTTGGAGTACTCAGTAAACCATTTCGTTGCGATTTCATCTTCGCCATTAAAGATAGAAACCGCAGGATTTTTATCATTGCATGTCTGCATTTCAAACAGTGATTTCTTGACCCTGCAATATTCATCGAATGTTCCGTGCCGGTCGAGATGGTTGGGTGTAATATTTGTTACCATTGCCACCACAGGGCCGATTCCTGAAGCGGCGAGCTGGTCAATCTGGAAACTGCTGATCTCCAGCACAGCGATATCATCGGCAGTCATTTCATCAAGGTTTGTCAGCAGCGGCATGTCACCGATATTACCGCTAAGCCATACTTTTCTATATTCGCAATTACCTTTTCCAGCTCCAGCTTCCAACAGATGCGCGGTAAGGGCGGCCGTGGTACTCTTGCCGTTGCTGCCTGTAATGGCGACTATGATCGATGGGCTAAGATTAAAAAAGATTTCTATCTGGGAGGTAATCTGTACACTCGCCTGCCTTGCTATCTCCACGAATTTATTATCCAGCGGGACCGCAGGGTTGACTATTAAATAATCGCTGTTTTGAAAATCAGAGGGCTTGTGGCCCGCTAAATGGTAGTCAATATTATTGTAATCTTTCAACTGCTCGATCGCGTGGGTGAGTTTTTCGGCGGCTGCAAGATCCGTTACTGTAACCTTTGCACCGGCAGCTGCCACAAACGCAGCCGAATCGATGCCGCCGCCGAAGGTGCCCAGACCCATTACCAAAATCCTGCTGTCCTTGAAAGAATCCTTGTCCATAGCCGGCATGGTAGCAGAAAATATTCCCTTACGCAACGGTCGTTGAGGTATTATTAAATCATTGATAGTTCATGGCTAATGGTGTAGGATAGCCGAGCTGCGGGGAAGCGTGCTTTTTACCGCGTAAATTAGCACAGTTAAATTCAGGGAAATTTTATGCCATTTAAAATGTTTGGTCTTTGTGATGAATTAGTGCAGGGTATCCTTGCGACCGGTTATACGGCTCCAACCGAAATCCAGTCCGAAGCTATCCCCATCGCCATTAAGGGCAAGGATATGATCGGTTGCGCCCAGACGGGGACGGGAAAGACGGCTGCGTTTGTGCTGCCGATACTTAACCGGCTGGCCACGACCGGAAAAAAGACGAAAATCAAAAGACCCCGCTCGCTGATAGTTACGCCCACGCGCGAGCTTGCGATACAGATCGATAATTCCGTTAAAGGCTATGGGCGATTTACAAAAATCAAGAGCATTGCGGTTTACGGCGGCTCGAATATGGAAAAACAGATACAGGCCCTGCGTCGTGGTGTTGATATTATATCCGCTACGCCGGGCAGACTGCTGGACCATATTAACCGGGGAACGGTTGACCTGTCGGCAATCGAAGTGCTTGTTCTCGATGAAGCGGACCGTATGCTGGATATGGGTTTCATAGAAGATATATACAGGATTATCGAAAAGATACCGTCCAAACGACAGACGCTATTGTTCTCGGCGACAATGTCGAGAGATGTTACAGGCCTTACGAAAAAGATACAGCACACCCCGAAAATGATCCAGATAGGCAAGCAGCATAACCCTATCGATACGATCACTCAGCATATTTATCCTGTCTGCCAGGGGCAGAAAATGGAACTGCTGCTGCATATGATAAATAGACAGCAGATGTACAGCGTGCTGGTTTTTTCGCGAACCAAGCGCGGGGCTGACAGGATATGCCGCATTCTTAAACAAAACAATATCAAAGCCGAGTCGATACACTCGGATCGTACGCAACGGCAGCGGTTGAGGGCGCTGGATGGTTTTAAGCGAGGTAAATATCAGGTAATGGTGGCGACTGATGTTGCCGCAAGAGGGATTAATGTCGAAGGTATCTCGCATGTATTCAATTACGATGTGCCGATGTTTCCGGAAGATTATGTCCATCGTATCGGAAGGACCGGAAGGGCAGAAGCCACCGGCGATGCAATTACATTCGTATCACAAGACGAGGTTTTGCAGATACAAAAAATCGAGCGGTTTATCGGCAGAACATTTAAGGCAGAGTATTATGGCAGCTTTGAATATAAGCCGAGGATTGGACTGAAAGCAGTGGCAGGGGCAAGTGGTAAGGGCGGCAGAGCCGGCGGCGGCAAGGCTTCTGCTGGCGGAAGAAGGCCCGCAAGGAGAAAAGGCGGCAGCTCACCGCGGGAAAAGGCGAATGCAAAACATCCTATGCACGGCAGAAGGAGAAAACAAGAGCCTGGAAAGTCTAAGAAAAAAACAGTTAGCTCACAAAAGAAAAAGGCCAAACTAAATCGCAGCAGCAGACATACCAGCGGTTCGTTTAAGAGGTCGAAGAAGAGGAAAAGGTGAAAAAGAGCTTGGCAGGGATATTAACGGTGATGGTAAGGGTAGGGCGATAAAGTTTTTTTCTTTCCATTTCGGCGGGGCGCAGTTATTATGGGGGTATGCAGAAAAAGGGACTTGTGCAGATTTATACCGGAGACGGTAAGGGGAAAACTACCGCGGCGATGGGGCTTGCGCTTCGGGCAGCGGGCTGGGGGCTGAAAGTGGGCATCTGGCAGTTTTTAAAGCCAAAATCCGCAGAATCGGGCGAACGAAACGCACTTTCGCAGATAGAGGGCGTAACGGTCAAGTTGCTCAATGAGCCGTGGGATATGCGAAATTCATTCTCTGACGAAAAAGCGGTAGAAAAGGTTCGCTCCGAAATTGTGCAGGTTTGCGCCGAAATTGCGGAGGCGGGGGCAAAGAAAGCCTGCGACTTGATAATACTCGATGAGATGGTGTTCTGTCTGGATAAAGGGCTGGCAGAGATGGGGGATATAAAAAAGATCATCGATTGCAGCGATGCAGAAATTGTCCTGACAGGCAGAGGGGCCGGCGAAGAACTGATAGCTCTTGCAGATTTGGTAACAGAAATGAAGATGATAAAACATCCGTACGAAAAAGGAATCGGTGCGCGAAAAGGGATTGAGTTCTAATCCAAACTGGCCGATGGCCAGTTTGTAAAATTAAAAATCAAAGTGCAAAATGCAAAATTAAGGAGGCCGACTTCGTCGGCACTATTTTATGCTGGATTCGGAGCTTCCGCGGGAATGATAAACGAGCGGAACTTGGAACAAGTGTTGTCGGGATTTAGATAGAAGGATTTAGGCCCAAGACAGGGGAATTGAAATGTATTGTCCAAAATGCGGAGCGGAAAACGCAGGGTGTAATGTTGTCTTTGTCGACTGCCATGTTGAATTTGTCAAGACCGAGGATATTAGCAGCTTAAAATGGGTACGGTAAACAACAAAGGATAATTGATGAAGAAAATTGCGGTAATAATATGTGCGGCAGGGGCCAGTGCCCGGTTTGGCGGCAATAAGAAGAAACCGTTTGTCGAGGTCGGCGGGCGGACGGCGTTTCAGCGGAGTATCGAATTTTTTGTCAATCGAGATGATGTTAAGCAGGTGATACTGGTGATCTCGCCCGAAGACGATGAGATAGTTCGGCTAAAGTGGGGGGCGAACCTGAGCTTTTACGGCGTGAAACTCTGCATTGGCGGGGCAGAACGGTTCGATACGGTGGGCAATGCACTTAAACTTATCGATGAAGATATAGAAATAATCGCCGTCCATGACGCTGTTAGATGCTGTTTGCAGGATAAATGGATAGATTCGGTTTTTGCAAAGGCCGCCGAAACCGGTGCTGCAATGCTGGCGTCACAGGTGGTGGCGACGCTGAAAAAGGTTAAAGACGGCGAAATCGTCGAGACGGTTGACAGGGCCAATCTTTATGAGGCTCAGACACCGCAGGTCTTTGAGGCGGGACTGCTCAAAAAAGCCTATGCGAACATCAAAAACCTCGATAAGAGCAAAATAAGCGATGATTCGGCACTTGTAGAGGCGATTGGAAAGGCTGTTTCGATAGTCGAGGCCGACAGCTCCAACCTGAAAATTACACGAAAAGGCGATGTGCCAATCGCTGAGGCGATAATCAGGGCAAGGCCGAAACCAAAGCCTGATGGGCCGACTGGGCCGTATATAGAGGCACAGTGGTGATCGCAGAACCGGCTGTTTTCGGTTTTGACGGTGGATGGCGGTTTTTATTGTTGACAAGATGGGATAAAATGCTATCTTCTCAGTGTGTGTATATTGTACGGCATTGCAAAATTGAAAGGAGCAAAATAATGTTGCGAATGATCCTTGCATGGATGGTAGTTGTTTTGGTAGTGGCCGGCTGCAGCGAAGAGGCCAAAGACGGCAGTCGATTTCATGTTACACTCTCCTCCGAGGCAGAAGCGATGAAAGAAGGATTTGCGGTTCCTGCCGCTTCCGAAGTCGATTTCGTAGAAAAAATGGCTGCCTGCCGTAACAGTTATATGGCATCGATGTCGTCGCTTGTAGATTATTATGCATCGACGGGTGACTCCATGAAACTCAGGTGGGCACGACGGGAACTCGATTCACTTACTAATATGATCAAGTATCGTTATCTTGCTCCCGGCGAGATAGGAAGGACCGGTGTGTTGGCGATGAATTCGATAGGTGTCGCCGATAAGCTCTTCGCTGAAGCGAAGCAGTTGTATGTAGAGGCCGGCGGGCTTGTGATAATTGTCGATGAAGATAAACTGCGTGACGCGCTTAATAAATTTAACGATTTGATAACACTTTATCCAAGCAGCGATAAAGTTGATGAGTGCGCATACTATACCGGACGGATTTATGAGCATTTCAGGGATTACAAAATAGCGGTAAGATGCTATCAGCGAGCGTTCCAGTGGAGCGAAACGACACCGAACCCGGCACGGTTCAGGGCGGCGAAGATTTTTGATAGGCATTTGCATATGCGCAGCCAGGCACTTACGCTGTATCAGATGTCAGTTAAAACGGAAACGCTGAACAAAGTTAATAAAGAATATGCCGAAAGGCGAATCAAGCAGTTAGCTGCCCCGAAAAAGGTGTCAGCTGAACAAGAGGCTTCAGAGAAGGTTAATTAAACGGTAAACAACGAGATACAACTTTGGCCTGTTCGGTGGAGCAGGCCTTTTTTTTGCACTTAACAGGTTGAAATGGCTAACGGATTTGAACAAAAAGCTACAGAATTCTGCAAAGAATATAATTTGCTGAAAAACAGCGGTAATGTGCTTGTGGCCGTTTCCGGCGGGGCGGATTCCATCGCGCTGCTGTCGGTGATTTGCGGTTTGAAAAAGATGGGTGTTTTCCGCGGTGAAATTATCGTTGGTCATATTAATCATAATTTGCGGGGGCCAGAATCCCAAAAAGATGCTGAACTTGTCGTAAAAACCGCAAAAACAAGATCCATCCAGATGAAAACTGTATCGGTCGCAGTTGCTGATTTTGCGGAGACGAATAGTCTTTCGATAGAAACTGCCGCTCGGCAGCTTCGACTTGATGCGCTAATCGAAATGGCGGCAGATAATGGATGCAGTGCTATTGCGACCGGTCATAATAAGGACGATAACGCAGAGACGATGGTTCATCGCATTGTTCGAGGGACAGGATTTCGCGGGCTTGGCGGGATCCGGCCAAAACGAAATGCGGCAGATGGGATTGATTTTGTAAGGCCGCTGCTTTGGGCAGGCAAAAATGAGATCGTTCGGTACTGCAAAGAAAAAAATCTCGGCTGGCGAAAGGACAGCAGTAATGATGATTTGCGGTTTACCAGAAATAAAATCCGGCATCTACTGCTTCCTGAACTTGAAAAACAGTCTGCGGGTCGGCTTGCGGATAAATTGATGGAATTATCTTGCGGCTGCCGCAAGCTGTTGGCGAGAATTTGCCGGCAGGCAGATGAGGCATGGGGCAAGATTGTGCTGACTGACGATGATAGCAAGGTTGTGCTTGACAGGGATGGATTTGGACGATTGAGCCGGGCGGTTGCGGTCGAAGTTGCTCGCCGGGCGTTGGTTGGTATCGGCAGTGGTGAGCAGAACCTGGCAAGCGGACATTATGATGGGATTGTCGGCTTGGCGGAGATGGATGGCAGCAGAGGCGGCAGGAAATTTGAGCTGCCAGGCGGATTTGAAGTTAGTGGCGAATACGGCAAAATCATCTTTTCCCGCTCAAAGGGCCGCAAAGAGACAGACGCTGGCAGCAGCATCTCTCCGCTACCGGTGCCGGGCGGGGTCAAATTTGGTGATTTTACGATAAAAACGGAGATTTTTGATGCCAGCCAATGCGATATTGAGCAGTTTATGGCAGAAAAAAACGAATTCATTGAGTGGTTCGATATCGACAGAGTAACCGGCCCGCTGGTTATTCGCAGCCGAAATGAAGGGGACAAGTTTCGCCCGATGGGGCTTGCAAATGATAAAAAGGTTGGCAAATTTCTCACCGCCCAGCGGATTAGCAGCGAAAACAGGCAAAAAATGGTGATAATCGAAGATGGCGAGAAGATTATCTGGCTGGGGCCAGTTCGTCAATGCGAGCAGACAAAGATTACCGCGGAGACGAGGCAAATTCTGCAAATTCGGATAGAGCTATCCTGAATAAATATATCTTGACAATATCGTCAAAAAATACTACCGTGTGCGGGCTGTATGTGTGCGCCCGGTGTGGGCGTGGCCGGCAAAAAAAATAAAACTATAAAGTAAGAAAAAGGAGAAGCGGATGGCAACAAAAGTTGCAATTAACGGATTCGGAAGAATCGGCAGAGCGGTAGCAAGAATTCTAATGCGGAGAAACGGTTCACTTGAACTGGCAGCGATAAACGACCTGGCAGATGCCAGGAGCCTTGCACACTTGTTTAAATATGACTCAACAATGGGTAAGTGGGATGGTACCATTGAAGCAGGCGATGGCGAATTGATAATCAATGGTAAGTCAATAAAAGTGCTTGCCGAACGCAGCCCGGCTAATTTGCCGTGGGGCGATATGGGTGTAGAGATAGTGGTTGAATCGACCGGTATTTTTCGTGAAAAGGAATCTGCCAAGGGCGGTTACGGAGACCATGTAAAAGCCGGAGCAAAAAAGGTTGTCCTGACGGTACCTTCCAAAGACGCAATTCAGGCGATGGTGGTTCTCGGTGTTAATGACGAGACTCTGACAGATGATGTTAAGTTTGTTTCAAATGCAAGCTGTACGACAAACTGTCTGGCACCGCTTGTAAAGGTACTGAACGATACATTTGGTATCGAAAAGGGTGTAATGACTACGGTCCACGGTTATACCAATGACCAGTGCGTTCTTGATATGATTCATTCTGACTTGCGTCGGACCCGTGCAGCAGCTTTGAATATCATACCTACAACTACCGGTGCTGCAAAGGCGGTCGGCAAGGTTATACCGGAACTTAACGGTAAACTTGATGGTATGGCTCTCAGGGTTCCGGTTCCAGTCGGAAGCTGTGTTGACCTTGTCGTGCAAATGAAAAAGGATGTAACCGCAGAGGCGGTTAACGCAGCGATTAAGGCGGCGGCAGCAGGCGAAATGAAGGGGATTCTTGAATACTGTGATGAGCCGATAGCAAGCAGCGATATCGTCGGCAATCCGGCATCGAGCATCTTCGATGCGGGCTGCACGATGGTTATGGGAAAGAATATGCTTAAGGTTATTAGCTGGTATGATAACGAATGGGGATATTCAAATCGTACTGTAGATATTATGGAGAGAATGGCTTAAGAGGCGGCCAATTGCCGGAACGACAAATCAATAAAGAGCAAAAGGGTACGCTGGCCGTGCCCTTTTGTTTGTATCATTAAGGACAGAAAAAGGAAGGACTATGGCTAAAAAGACTGTGGCCGATATTGATGTTAACGGTAAAAAGGTCTTGATGCGGTGCGACTTTAATGTCCCTCTGGACGATGGCGGCAACATTACAAGCGATGCAAGAATCACTAAAGCACTGCCGACGATAAAGCATGTTCTTGATGGCGGTGGGTCGCTGATTCTTATGAGCCATTTGGGCAGGCCAAAGGGAAAGCGCGATGACAAGCTTTCACTTGCCCCCGTTGCTGCCCGGCTCGGTGAATTGCTCGGTAAAGATGTGGTATTTGCCGATGACTGTATCGGAGACGATGTCGCTGCAAAGGCAAATGCCCTCGGAGCCGGCGATTGTATGCTGCTTGAGAATCTGCGGTTTCATAAGGAAGAGACCATAAAAGATAAGGTGGCAAAAGACGATGCACAACTTCGGGCCGCCAAAGATGATTTCGCAAAACAAATAGCCGCACTTGGTGATATGTATGTTAACGATGCGTTTGGGACGGCACACAGGGATAACGCCTCGATGTACACAGTTCCGATGATGATGGAAGGTAAAGACAGGGTAAGCGGGTTTTTGATTGAAAAGGAATTGAAGTTTCTCGGCGAGACCGTCAGCCAGCCTGAAAGACCGTTTGTTGCGATATTGGGCGGAGCAAAGGTTAGCGATAAGATAGGCGTAATCGAAAATCTGCTGCAAAAGGTTGACCGTATCCTGATAGGCGGAGCGATGGCCTATACTTTCTTTAAGGCGCAGGGTCTTGAGGTTGGCAAAAGTTTGTGTGAGGACGATTTTGTTGATAAGGCAAGCGAGCTTCTCGAGCTGGCAAAAGATGCCGGTTGTGAAGTGGTGCTGCCAGTCGATACGGTAATCGCACAAGAATTCAAAGCCAATGCCGAAAACAAGGTAGTAAGCGGAAACATACCAGCAGAGTGGAAAGGGCTCGATATCGGCCCGGAATCACAAAAGCTTTTTGTTGATAAACTGGCTGGTGCTAAAACAGTGGTATGGAACGGGCCGATGGGGGTCTTTGAGCTGGAACCGTTCGATGAGGGTACAAAAGCTGTTGCACTTGCGGTGGCCGATGTTACCAGCAAAGGCGCCAGGAGTGTAATAGGCGGCGGTGATAGTGCCGCGGCGATAGTGAATATGGGTCTGGAAGATAAGGTCAGCCATATATCGACCGGCGGCGGGGCCAGCCTGGAGTTTCTTGAAGGTAAAAAGTTTAAGTGTCTTGAGATTTTGGATGAAAAATAAAAGGGAAAAACTACTGTTGCCGAAGACAGGTACGATAGAGGTTTGCCCATCGATACTGAGTGCGGATTTTTCATCTCTCGGCAATGAGGCCGCCCAGGTCGAGGCGGCTGGCGTTAAGATGCTGCATATCGATGTAATGGACGGACACTTCGTACCTAACATAACGATAGGGCCGCCGGTAGTGGCCTCTCTTCGTGAAAAAAGTAGTGTAGTATTCGATACGCACTTGATGATATCCGACCCTGGCAAATATGCCGAGCGGTTCGTTGAAGCCGGCAGCGACCATATAACCTTTCATATCGAAACGGTTGATGATCCGGTAAAGTTCGTTGATCATATTCGCTCACTTGGTGCAAGTGTCGGCGTAACATTGAACCCGGAAACTCCGGTCGAGGCAATTGAAAAAGTTGCTCGGCTTTGTGATATGGTACTTGTTATGACGGTACATCCTGGTTTTGGCGGTCAATCGTTTATAGATTCGGCTGCGAAAAAGTGTATCCGTGTGCGAGAATTGGTCGGACCTGATATTCGGATAGAAGTTGATGGCGGTATTGACACAACAACCGCCGCGAAGGTAGTATCCTACGGTGCCGATACGCTTGTGGCAGGCAATGCGATATTTTCAAAACCAGACAGAAAAGCAGCGATATATGCGATACAACAATCATGTGATGGATAGCAGCGATGGGAAAAGAAGTTAAATCTCAATGGGATGGTTTTTCGCTAAAGCCGCGGCGCCAGGTTCCGGGTGGTTTGTGGCTGGCATGCCCTGCGTGCGGCCATATGCTGCATCGCAAATCAGTCGAACAAAATCTTAGCGTCTGTCCTGAATGCGATAGTCATTTTCGTATAAGCGGACCTGAGCGAGTCAGCCAGCTGGTCGATGAAGGTTCGTTTGAGGAACTCTGTTCGGATTTAAGCTCCGATGACCCTCTTAAGTTTAAATTTCGCGATACGACATATAAGAAGCGGCTAAAGGCCGATGTGAAAAAAGGCGATGCAAATGAAGCTATGCTGATAGGCAAGGCATTTATCAGGGGGCGTGGCATTATGCTTGCTGCAATGAACTTTGACTTCCTTGGCGGATCAATGGGGATGGTCGTTGGCGAAAAATTTTGCGTAGCGGTGGAAGAGGCAATCATCCAGTCACTGCCGCTGGTGGTGGTAAGCTGCTCAGGCGGGGCAAGAATGCATGAGGGTGTGGTTTCGCTGGGCCAGATGGCAAAGACCAGTGCTGCTCTTGCGAAATTTGATGAGGCAGGCGGACTGTTCGTTTCCGTATTGACGGATCCTACGACCGGCGGAGTTACCGCGAGTTTTGCAATGCTGGGCGATGTGATCATTGCAGAGCC
>SDBT01010490.1_pt1 | contig 14951 bp, 9 predicted proteins | sample 2277101 | NCBI WGS metagenome assembly SDBT01 (sample SAMN10404973, study PRJNA504765) | marine sediment metagenome | isolation source: marine sediment core GS10_PC15, 103 cmbsf | place: Arctic Ocean: Southern Knipovich Ridge | collected 2010 | reverse complement strand
GGCTGCGACTGGGTCCACGCGCCCAACTTCCAGCGCCTCGCCCAGCGCACTGCCACCTTCGATACCTGCTACGTCGGTTCCATGCCCTGCATGCCCGCCCGCCGCGAAATTCACACCGGCAGATACAACTTCCTGCACCGCAGTTGGGGCCCCATCGAGCCGTTCGACGATTCAATGCCAGAGCTGCTCAAGCGAGCCGGCGTGCACACGCACCTGGTCTCCGATCATTACCACTACTGGGAAGAAGGCGGCGCGAACTATCACAGCCGCTATTCGTCGTGGGACGCCGTCCGCGGCCAGGAGGGCGACCCATGGATTCCAGACCTGCGCGATTCGCTGGACCTTCCGACCGACAGCCTGAACTTCACGCGTGGCGCACGAGCCCGCCAGGATTTCATCAATCGGTCGCACATGCCGAACGAAGAAGACTTTCCCCAGGCACGCACCTTCGCCAAGGGCCTGGAGTTCATCCGCACCAACGCCGAGTGCGACAATTGGATGCTGCAGATCGAGACGTTCGACCCGCACGAGCCTTACTACGTCCCGCAGAAGTACATCGATATGTACGAAGACGCCTACGACGGTCCGCACTTCGATTGGCCGAATTATAAACCCGTCAGCGAATCGCCCGAGTTGGCCGAGCACGTCCGCATAACCAACGCAGCCCTGATATCCATGTGCGATGAATACCTCGGGCGCGTGCTCGACGCGATGGACGAACTGGACCTGTGGGAAGACACGCTGCTGATCGTCAACACCGATCACGGATTCATGCTCGCCGAGCACGACTGCTGGGCGAAGTGCTGGTGTCCGATGTACGAGGAAGTCGCCCACACCCCCCTGTTCATCTGGGACCCGCGAACCGGCATCGCAGGCCAGCGCCGCCGCAGCCTGGTCCAGACGATAGACATCGCCCCGACGCTGCTGGAGTTTTTTGGCCTGTTTCCGGGGGCGGATATGCAAGGCAAGCCGCTGCGCCAGACGATTGTGGATGATACGCCCGTCCGCCAAGCCGCCCTCTTCGGCCTGCACGGCGCGCACGTGAACGTCACCGACGGCCGATACGTTTACATGCGAGCGCCAGCGACGCCAGACGACGAACCACTCTATCAGTACACGCATATGCCAGCGCACATGAATCGCAGGTTCGGCGTAGACGAATTGCAGGATATTGAACTGGCCGGGCCCTTCGACTTCACCAAGGGCTGCAAGGTCATGAAGATCCACGCCGACGCGACGCTGCCCACCGTGCCCGAGGCGCGAGCGTTCGAGAATATGCTGTTCGACACCCAAGTAGACCCGCAGCAGCAAAGCACCATCGATGACCCGGCCGTCGAGAAAATGATGATCGATCACATGGTGGACCTGATGAAGGCCAACGACGCCCCACCGGAGCAGTTCACCCGCCTGGGATTGGATAGCTAGCAGTGAACGAAACATCAAGCCCGTATCGAAAGGCAACAATACTGTGACACCCCTCAAAAAGGCACCCGGCCGATGCATAGCCATCGTCAATGGCGAGATATATACTTCCCGGGTTATGATCAGACATGGCGTCGTCGTGGTCCGCGACGGCAAGATCGACATGATCGAAGAAGGCTCGCCCGATTTGCAACTTCCCAAAGACGCTCTTGTGATAGATGCCAAAAAGATGATCGTCGCCCCGGGTTTCATTGATCTGCACATTCACGGTGCCGGAGGCGGGGACACATCCGATTGCAGTGTGGAATCTATCGGGAAGATGTCCGCGGCCTTGGCGAGGTTCGGGACTACGTCTTTTTTACCGACAGTCTATCCGGCCTCCAAGACAGCGATGCTCCGCCGAGTCGCCACCATCCGCCGAGCCATGGAGCTATCACTCAAAGGTGCCGAAATTCTGGGCGTGCATCTGGAAGGGCCTTTCCTGAACCCGAGTAAAAAGGGAGCCCTTAGAGAGAAGTTTCTCCGTCTTCCTTCAATGGATGAGTTGCGCGGCTTGATTAAAGCTTCGGACAACACGATCCGCCTCATGGCGATAGCCCCCGAGCTGCCCGGCGCCATCAAGCTCATCAGAGAATGCCGTCGCATGGGAATCCGAACTGCGGCAGGTCACTCCGACGCGTCCCATAAGCAGATGGTCTTTGCCATGAACGCCGGTATTAATCACGTCACCCACTTATTCAATGCGCTCCGGAGAACGCATCACCGTGACCCAGGCGTCACCGGTACGGCGCTGACCAACCACGAGATCACCGTCGAACTCATCGCGGACATGCACCATGTCCACCCGGTTGTCATCGACCTGATACTATTGGCCAAGCAGAATGACAAGATATGCCTGATTTCCGACGCCCTGCGAATCGCAGGCCTACGTGGTAAGCATTTCATCGCCGACGGCAGGAGCGTAATCATCCAGAACGGAGTCGCCAAACTGCCCGACGGAACCATCGCCGGAAGTGTGCTCACGCTCAACCGCGCAGTGCAGAACATCGTCTCTACCGGAAGAGTGCCCCTCGAAGATGCCCTGAAAATGGCAAGCATCGTCCCAGCCAAGATTCTGGGCATAGGCCATCGCAAGGGGAATATTCTGCCAGGAAGCGATGCTGACATTGTGATAATGGACCGCAACTTCGATGTGCAGACGACGATGGTCAAGGGGCGAATCGCCTACCAGAAGCGCAAGACCAAGGCCAAACGCAAGGGCAAGTAATCACAAATAATCACCATCGACGCCAACACATCCCGACGCCAGAAGCTTTCCGCGGTGTCCTGTTCATTTACGACAACGTTGCGCTTACGTTGTTAATTCGCCTGAATTCGCCGTCTTAATAAACACATCGTGCAGGCCCCAATGGCCACGAACCCGGCTAACATCACTATTAAGCAAATGACTAACTGAAATACATGTAGCCGCTTATCCGAAAGCCATAGTGTTCTGCCAACCACAGGGTTGGATGAATCGACACTTCTTATATGAAGTATTTCAAAAGTGTACAAAAAGGTCTTATGTGTTCCCTGGCGACCTTCATAGTGCTCATCTAACCAAGGGAATTTTTCCCGGTCCAACTCTACAGCTGGCCTCCATGGTGTCCAATTTATTTCGTCAAAGAATTGTGGAGGAGTTTCGAAAAAATGCGAATCAACAAAGCCAGTCGGAAGGAGGATAACATATAGCCAAAAAATGCCTAGTAATAGTAAGAACAGGACAGAAAGGACTGAAAGCCCACCGATTTGTTTCCAATTAGCACGCTTGTTTATGGCCATTTGATTACTTCCTTTACCAGTAATCCCGGGACAGTATAGTTTAATTGCCCGATACGCTGTCGACCTGGCCGAACAGATCGTCCAGGCGCAAAAGCTGATCGCAACTGAGCGGCGGCTTCAGGATCGACTGGACGTTCTGCTCCAGATGCTCCACGCTGCCCGTGCCGGTAAGCACCACGTGCACGCCAGGCTCGTGACGAGCGAACCGATACGCCGCTGCGGGCAGGCCGCCCGCGTCATCGCCATCGAGCAGGAATCCCAGCGGATCGGGAGCAGCCAAAGTCTCAGCCGGTATCTCGCCGGCGTCGATGAGCTGCTGCAACGTCGCCCGCAGCCTCTCGGGCTGACTCAACGCCCGCCGCACCGCGAACATTACCAGCACGCCGATATCCTTTTGCATTGTCACTGGCAGAACGTTTCGCCGCGCCGAAGGGTTCAGCATGTTGAGCCCCACCATGACGACGTCCCAACACCCATCGGCCGTCGCGCGCGAGAGCATCGCATGTCCGCAGTCGCTGCCGAACTGCTCCGTGATGCCAATGGCGCGAATCTTGCCCTCCTCGCGCAGCTTGGCCAGGCAAGGGAGAATCTCCGTAGCGGCGTAGTCGTAGCGGTCAGCTTTGATACCGTGGAGGTGGTATACGTCAACGTAGTCCGTACCGAGACGCTTGAGGCTGGCCTCCAGGCCAAGACGAACAGCCGCTGCGTCGGTATCGCCAGCCAGGCCCTTCTTGGTGGAGATCACGACGTCCTGGCGTTTGATATCGGCGATGGCTTTGCCGACCGCTGACTCTGTCTGATACGATTCTGCGGTATCGAGAAAGTTGATGCCCAGATCGAGCGCCCGGCGGACGATTTTGACAGCGCCAGCCTCGCTTGCGCCCCCACGCATGCCCAATCGGCTTGGTCCGCCGCAACCCAGACCCGCCACGCTGACTTTTATTCCGGTTCGCCCGAGTGTCGTAAATTCCATGCGCCAAGGTTCCCAGAACGCGCCGCCCTTTGCAACGCCCAACACAGGACCAGCCTGCTGGGGGCGGTGATTCATCCTTGCCATTCTTCGCAATGTCATCAAAGATGACGCTCGCATGAATTATGATGCGCATAGCTTGACTGACAAACCCAACTCTGATACAAAAGTAACACTTCGGCAGCCGGTCTGTGCTGCCGCCTTCCTGGCCCCCTTGACGGAGAAGAGATAATGAAGTCTTTCACTTTGACGTTCATTGTTGCGGCATTGCTTTGCGGCTGCACACCGCAAGTTGAAGTAACAATTGCACCCACACCAGCAAGCGGCGATTTCCAGGATGTCTGGATTCATGCATCGGAGACCTCAGCCGTCATCTACTGGATGTCGCCCGTCCCGGCCGGTAGCAAAGTCGCCTATGGCCTGAGCAAGAAATACGACCTCAAGAGCGAAGAGAAGGCCGAGAACCACGTTAACGGCGACCCGTATTACACCCACGTTCACCGCCTGGCGAATCTCCAGCCGGACAAGACGTACAACTTCCGAATGAGCTACACCGGCGCGGACGGTAAGGAAGTAGTCGCCGACAACAGGCAGTTCTCAACGAAGACATCCACGGCGATCCGCATCCCAAGCGACGAGCAAGAGTACCCCATAGTCTTGGACACCCCCGGCGATTACATCCTGACCAAGGACATCAAAGCTGGCGGCACGGCCATAGAGATCAGCGCCAAGGTCAACCTCGACCTCGACAGCCACACGATCACCTATAACCAGAACGTCATAATCCCCGTTGAAACCAGGAACAACGACCCATTTATGGACAGTGCATGCTACGGCATTTACCTGGCCACAGGAGCAAAGGGCTCGAAGATAACGAATGGATACATCCTCCAGGGTGCCGGGGCTGGGAAGGCACAGAGGCATGGCCAGGGCTTCAATCCCATTGCATTGCGCCGCGTTAATGGCGTCGTCGAAATCGCGGGCCTGGATATAACATTTCATGGCATAGACGTAAGAGCCACGGTGGGGCGCAGCACCAAGGACGTCATTTACGCCCACAACAACGTCTTTAATGACAAAGGTGAAATCATATACAACCGCCATCAGTTCAAGCCGATTCTCAGCGCCAAGGGATCTGCTGTTCACAACAATCTCATCACCCGATACCGCCACGTCGGCATCTCCTCCGGAGGTGATAATGGCGAGATATATCGCAACGAAGCCTACGGCCACACGGTTGCGGACAATCATTGCAGTGTGATGGTCTACAACTCTAAGAACGTGCAGGTACATGACAACTACTTGTTCTCTCGGAGTAACACGAACATTAAGAAGCAGGTGGCCGGTGGCGGCATATACGTAAACTCCCGTTGCAGAGATATCAAGGTGTACCGCAACAAGATTCATCTGGTCGCCGATGGGCCCAAGGCCCAGATGAGCGGAGTCCGCATCACCTTCGGCGGACAGAATATCGAGTGGTTCGAGAACGATATCTTCGTTACCGGCGGAGGCGCGAAGATTCGCGGAACCTGGCTGGTCGCAACAGCTCCAGCGCCGCCGCTCGACCCTGCCAAAGCCGCCGCCAAAGCCGCCGCCAAAGCCGTCAGGAAAGCCAAAAGGGCAGCCGCCTACGAAGCCAGGAAAGTCGCAAAGATGTCCGATGAAGAGGCCGAGAAATATCTCGCCAAAAAAGCCGCCAAAGCCGCCAAGAAAGCCGCTAAAATAGCCAAGGCAGCCGCCAGGAGAGACGCCAAAATAGCCAAGATGTCCGAGGAAGAGGCCGAGGAATTCCTCAAGAAAGAGGCCGCCAAAGCCGCCGAAAGAGCTGCCGCAAGAGCCGCCGGGAAGATATCCAGAGAGATCACCAAAAACATCGTGTTCCGCGACAATAAGGTTCGACTGATCGCCGGGGAGGGAGGCCCGAAGGCTGCATGGGCAATCTCAGCAATCGGCAAAACGAACCGCTTCGACTCCGAGCCAGTTCTGTACAAGAACAACCTTATTATATCCAACGTCTGCAACGTCGGTTTTGGCGAAACCTACGGCCAGGGCTACAACCACCGGTTCGTCGGAAATACGTTCGTTCGCGAAGGCAACGACGAGCGCTATCGCACGATCAACTGCGGCTGGGGCAATGCAAATTACACAACGTTCGGCCACGTGTTCGTCGATAGCAAGTTCGAAGGCGGCGCGGGATTCGACACCACCATTTTCCGGGGCGAGGGACGGAGATCCTTCGGCGTCGGCTGGACTGTGAAGATCAAGACATCGCCCGGCGCTGAGGTAGTTATCGTCGAGGCCGGGAGACCCAAAGCGTCGCCCGCGACGTTGCAACCAACCACCGCGCCTGCTACCAGGGCCGCTATAGCCGAGGCCTTCAAAGTCGAAGCGTTCCGCGGCAAGGCCGATGCCGATGGCAACGTCACCGCGTACTTGGCCGAGTATATCCATAGCGACGCGGGCAAAACCGATGCGTCAAAATATGTCGTCACTGCCGAACTAGCCGCCGAGAAGGGGACCATACAGATCGTCGTTAATAAGAATTTACAGATCGACCTGCCGCTCTAGGGCGCATTGAATCAATACTGAAAACGTACCCAAATCTGTACGTGGTTCCGCCGGCTGGAGCATTTCACGATTGAGATGCTCTAGCCTGCTGCCTAGAAATCAAACACGGCCCGAAGGCCAAGGACGATCGCCGAGTCGGCGGCTTGGTTCTGATTCTGCACGACCTGCACGTCGCCAGTCAGGTGGAACCAGGGGGTAATCTCGGCGTTGTAGTAGAGTTCTGCGCCCCATGTATTGCGCAGGTTGACACCTATGGCGGATGTGATATCTTTGAAGTTGCTGGAGAACTGATTGTAGAATGCTCCGATTCCCATTCGGTCCTTCTGGCGTTTGGGCAGGAGTCCCCAGCCTTCCACCGATCCGAAGCCGCCCCACCTACCGAAACTCGGATAGCCGTCGCTCACGACAGTCGTGGACCTGTTCCACTAGCATACAACGCGCCAGCGAACGGGCCGCTTCCGGGGGCTGCGTCTCACTCCATCGCGTCAATCGCCCGCTCGACGTGCACGATCGCCTCCTGTTCCAGCTTGGCGATGTGATCGACGTTGTCCGCCAGTTGACGGCGTTTCTCCGCATCGTCGGAGACGTCCTTCGGGTCGAGAAGCTTGACCTGTTCCAGTACCTTCTCGTAAGTAGCCGCGGCGACGCGCAGTTCTTCGGCGGCCTGACCATCGCGCCGCTTAGCCACACTTCGCACATACGCGACGGCGGCCGTGCGGTTCCAGTTTAGGTTGCCCCGCACGTTCCAGTGGTGGCGATCCTCGGTCGGCTCTTCCACATTGCGCAGCAGCCCAGCCCACGCCGCCCAGGCCTTGCGGCCGGTGAAGCGGCGGTCGCGCCATCGTGCCTCGGTCGGTCCGGCCTGATCGTGGGCCAACGCCACGGCTTGGCGCAGCGCTGTCAGGTCGGCTTCGTTAGGGTCTATGGGGTCGAACCGCTTGCCTGCCATGATCACGCCAAACGGCCAATCCGCGGAGTAACCATAGCTCCCCTCGGTATCCACGGCGCATCGTCCCCAGATCGGAGGCTTCTCGGCAGCAGTGTCCCTATCATAGCCGGTGATGACATAACCGAAGTCCGCATCCGAGGGGCAGAATGTCACCAGTGCGGGGCGACCGGCATCGATCTGTCGCACAACATCTGGATGGATCTGCTTCAGATAGGAATCGCGTCTGTCGTCTCTCGACTTCGACCACCTATGCGAATCATAGAACGTCCCCACCTCCTTCAATTCGTAACCGACCGCGCGGGACAGGAAATCGCGGTGCAGCTTCAGCCCCCATGGATCCAGAGGCCACCATCCGACATCGATCTTGCCCTCCCATCGGTGTTCGGTATCCGCCTGGAGAATAAAGGCCATGCCCGACAGACCCATCAGACGTTCATAGTTGACCGACGCGCCCTGGCAGACTAACAGCGTCTCGAGTCCGCGCACGTACCCGTTGCCACTGCCGGTGGCCGCCGGAACGTTGTCGATCCGGAATGGCTTCACCCCGTTCACTGCGCTCTTCAGGTCCGCCCATCTGTCAAAGCCGTAGTCCAGGGCCAGGGCGAACTGCACCTCGGTCAGAGGCACGTCCGCTGATAGGATATCCTCATCACTCGCGCCGCTAAATCGATTCAGCTTCCGTAGAAGCTTGCACACTCTGGGGTCGTGTCTGCGATGTGCCTTGTGAAGTGTCTTTGCCTCATTCTTGAGGTGTTCGAGGTTCGGTTTCAGCGGTAATGAACGGGCCATTGGTATCTTCTCATGTTGTGATCGAATCTGTTCTGGCAAGGCACACAGGGGACAGACGCCCGAGTCGACGCGCGACGCCTGTCTCCTGTGTCTTCTCAGTTGTCAGCGAATCGAGTTGGCGGCTTGTTCCAATTGCAGAGCTGCTTTGGCCTCGATTCCGGCCAGCCGCTCAGCCAGCTTCGCCAGGGCCTCGCGCCCTTTGCTCGTGGTCAGGGCCTTGGCACTCGTGTCGGCTGTCTTCAGCACGCTCAGAACTTTCCTGTACTGATCAACAGCCATCAACAGATGACTGCGCGTGGGCTCATCGTGTCTGCGCGACATCGCCTCAAGATAGGCAACCGCAGCGCGTCGGCGAAGGGTGAGACCCCTACGAACGTTCGCATGCCAGCGTGCCTGGCCAGGAGGGTCCATCTGACGCAGTTCACTCGCCCAAAGCGCATAGGCGCGTTGCCCGGTGAGATAGTCGTTGGGCATCTTTACCTCATCTCGCGCCAAGGCAACAGCATGCCGTAGCGACTGACGGTCGGCCTGGCGGCGATCCAGCTTCTCGATCTTCTCACCGAGTACGATCGCGAATACCGGATGGTGGGCGATTCGCTTGGCCTGGGTCTTAGGACCGGCGAGCGGACAGATCGACCACAAAGCCGGATCTCCCTTGTCGTAACCGACGGCCAGACTCCAGAAGCAACCACCGCACTGGCAACGGCCGCGAACCGGAACAGGTCGACCATTGTCAATTGATGCGACCAGATCACGGTGCATCTTCTTGTAACGCTCGGCCAATCCCTTCGGACTCAGATAGACGCCCGACCCAAGTACCCGCAACTCCCTGCCCGCTACTTTGCCAACGAACTCAATATAGGTCGGCTCGCATTCCGATGCGAGCGGCCACCAGCCCACGTCTCGCCGACCGACTACCTTGCCCAGATCCTTCGGCGCATCGCCCGCCTTCTTGCCATCGGGACCGATCAGCGGAACGACTTCACTGGCCTGCATGACGAACGCCATGCCACTGTCACCCATGACCGTCTCCCAGTGCGTGGGATGACCGGCCGACGTGAGCGCAATCGCAATGCTCTGACTGAACGGATCGACTGGCCTACTCTTGTCTCGCGGAAAACCGTCGATCCAGACGCGGTCAGCGTCTGGCTGCTTGTCCTTTGCCTGAGACGAATAGCCCGTCATGCAGCACATGAGGACTGTGGCGACAACGCAGATAGCCGTCAACCAGAGGGCACGACCCCTGAAGGGGACAACTCCAGGGCAATCAAATAGAGATGGGGACATAAGAGACCTTCCTTTCATACCTGTCCGGGGCCTGCGATCACGGACCAAAAAGAAGGTTTGTTATCGATGTTTGGTGGAGGCGGGCTAAGCCCTTTCCGCAGGCCGGGCGGCGTCCTTCCAACGCCGGCCATGATTCTATGTAGGCCAGCTGTATTGTCAAGTACTATTGCATAAAAGAAGTTGTGGGCAGTTCACATCTTGTGTTGCCAAAAGAACAGCAACCAGCCCATTTCGGTAGGGGTCTGTTCCGATCAGAATACGTCTCGCATCCATCACTTGCGGGTCATATGAGCAGGCCCAAGGTCAGCAGGCTGCTACCGACGGCCACGCTGGATAAGGACATCCCTGATTAACGGCACAATAGAAGATATGCTCTGTTTCAAAGAGCCGCATTCTTGGCCTGAGAGCAGCGCGGATTCAATACTGGGCGATCGTGAACTCGCGGACGCGGACAGGATCACTGAGTGCCCTATCCACCTGACGTCCGCCGGAAAACCGACCCACATTGAGTGAGCGTCACAGCCGAGATTGGAAAAGCATCTTCTTTGATGGGCTGGAATGGCATGCATGCGCAGCGCCTGGCGCTGCGCGCAGGTCGCAAAAGTACGCATTTGCCCGCGCCATGATGCGACCGTTCGCGCGCGAGCAGACTGAATCGCTGCTTGGGTGGTAGAGCACAAGGGGCGTGAAGTGCAATGATTAACACCCAGATGCGCCGTTGCGCACCTGGGTGCCGGTTAAGCTGGCGATGAGAGTGCGCTTCGGTTCCCCGGGCCCTGCCGAGGGCAACTCACATTGTGTTCCCTCAGGGAACGCGTGAGTTCGACCAACCGCTCTCCAGTTATGCAAAAAGGCCAGCCACTTTGGGGTGACGGCCTTTTCACTTAAGCGGGCGGCGAGAGTCGAACTCGCAACATTCAGCTTGGAAGGCTGACGCTCTAGCCATTGAGCTACGCCCGCACGTGGCGTTTGATTATACGAATCCCCAAGCGGCTGACAATGACAATTCCCGACCAAACTGCCAAGAACGCCCGTCAGGGTAAGAATCAGTATCCATGTCGATTGACGGAGTCACATCCGCCAGATTCGCTACAGAGCTACGGGAAACGCCCGTCAGGGTAAAAAACAGTGTCACATCGAGGCTGGCCAAAGGCACCGGCGGGGGCATGTCAGCCAAGCCGCTGTAGAGCTACGGAGAAAGGCTGTCCGCATATTGGAAAATCTCGTCCAGCCTCATGTTGGCGGCGAAATCATTCTCGCGGATGGACATTTCATGCTCGTGATTATCAAACGCAGCGGCGTGTCCGTCCACAAATCCGACAGATACTTTCTCTCCACCGTGATTAGTGCGGACCGGCGCGACACTCAGCAGCGAATTCATGTCCAGAATGATCGCGGTGATCCGCCTGCCGCTGAGGTTCGTACCCATCTGCTCCAGCAGGCTGGTGGGCGGAGTGTTCGCCTGGGCGTCACGCTGACGGTACAGGTAGGAACAGTACGCATCCTCAACGTCCATCGCGAGAAGCTTGACCATTTCCTCCTCGGGATCGGTCGAATCGTCGGAGGGGCAGAACATCATGTCCGGATCGAGGATCTCGGACAGGAGCATCGAGCCCATTCCGTCGGTTTTCCCCAGCGAGCCAATCCAAAGCTGATTCGTGCCGATCTCGTTGCGCGGCACGCCAAACCACGGGTGCGGATCGGATGGGCCGGACGGCAGATAATTACCGAACTCGGCTGCGTAGATGTGCAGCGCCCGCAACTGCCCTCCGACGCGGGTAAGGCAAACCGTCTGCTTGGCCAGCTCCTTGGCAGCAGCCAGCGACGGTAGGAGTATCGATATCAGCAGAGCGATAATCGCGATGACCACAAGCAGTTCGATCAACGTAAACGCTCGCAGTTCCTGTTGCCTCACTACCCTTGGTGTGCATGGGGAGTTCCGGGAGGAAGTTCTGGGCTTGTCGAAGGGTAGCTCGATCAACGTAAAGCCGCTTCCGATGCGCTGCCGGCGTGATGAAATTGCGAGGAAGGAACTTTTCATGCGGGAAGGACCATTCGAGAAAATCATTTTTGAAGGCTCGGAGCATTTCGCAATTGAGATGCAGTAGAAAGGCTGCAGGCTCAACGTGAACTGCTCTAAATGGGAGCGGCTGGATTCGAACCAGCGAAGGCGTAGCCGTCAGATTTACAGTCTGATCCCTTTGTCCACTCGGGCACACTCCCAGTGATGCCTGATTCTTGCGAAGCGGAGTAAGTTACTGGATTACATTGTACCCGTCAACCCGTGATTTAGGCAACCCGTCAAATCGTGGATGCGTGAATGCGTGAATTCGTTAATTCGCCTGCCTGCCTGCCCCTTCGGGGTGCACATAGGTGCCGTAATTAATCAGCCCTGCCACTAGGCTTTGTACTGCTGGTCGAGGATTTCCTTCACGATGAGTTCCAGGTCGCGCAGGTACTTTTTCTGGCTCATGGCGATGGCCTTCATGAACAGCAGCTTGTGCAGGCTGATGATGCGGATGCCGTCCAGCTCGATGCATCCTTCGGCGAGGAAGTCGTACTCGAACAGACATATCCTGTTCCATATCTCCAAGCCGTCCACGCACACCCCGATATCGCCATGCAAGTCCCTGATATTATCGGGATACTTCTGGCACAGTGCTTCGTGGTCGGCTGCCGCTATAACGAAATCGATATCGTCGCCCGCCTTGCGCAGGCCGTAGTATTCCATAGCCACCCCGCCTATCACCAGCGGCGGAGTCTGGAAACAATGCCCCAACTTGTCAAGTTTATCACTCACTTCATTCATGCTTCGCTCCGTCAATTCGCTTGCTACGCCGAAGCCCCGGCGGCCCACTTGCTTGCCGAGGAATCGGATCAATCTCTCGCTGTATTGATCGCTCTTTCAATCATGGCTTTGACATGCCTGTTCGCTCCGGCGTGTTTGAGAACAATGCTCGGATTTTGATTCTGAAAGACCCTGAACACCTCATCCGCAAATGCCTGTCCGACATCTTCTACTCCGTTGAAGTCGAGCATTATTTCTTTGAACCGATCCATGCCAGCCAACAAACGTCTGGCCTGGGAGCGGGAGACGACATTCTGATCGCCCACGCAAAGCAGGCCAACGGGAACCTGTGTCTTGTCAAAGGCCGGCGCCGCGGCATCAGAAGTAAACTGCTCAAATACCTTCCGTAAAGTTCTTGGCGATCTCGTCACGATTTGCATTTTCACTATAGTCCCACTGATGGCATTCTTCTCGTTATCGAGGATCCAATCATCATCAGGTGTATCGTGACAGAAAAAGAGACTGCCCGAGAGGATTTCAAATTCGTCAAATACTCGGCTGGTGAAGAAGATACCTTCTCCCGTGTGACTTTTTTGATCGGTTGTTACTTTTCCCTTGGTCAGTTCCAGGATCGCCTCCCGCTCAGTGGAAAGATTCAATCCGTTCTTTATCTTCCTGAAAATGCCTATCCCGTCATCACCGACTCTCATTTCCAGAGAAACATAAGTTAGTTCCAGTACGGCGACAACCAGATCACCTTCGGAATGCTCCACGGCGTTGTTGAACATTTCCATAAATCCATACCTACAAATATCCAAAACATTTTTTGGCAATTCAGCTAGCAAGGGAGCAAAATGCTCCTGCCACACTTCATGCTCGGCTGGCCGTTCTGAAAGTTTAAAGCTGACACGTTCCTCAGCCAAAGTCCGGAGACTGTAGACTCGTGCTCGCGTTTTCCCGTGGGCGTCAAGAATCCCCTCTTCGACCATTGAGGCCAGGTGTTTGGAGATTGCCTGCCTGCTCACACCAAACCGTTTAACTCCAAGGCCCACGATGTCTTTTCGCCCTTCGTGGATCGCCCGGGCAAGGACGCCCCTGATCTTTTTTTTCCGCTCTTGGCGCATTGTCAATTTATCCTTGGCTTATTGTAAACTTCCACCTGCTACATTGTAAACTTAAGGCCATTACATTGTAAACTTAACGCCATTACATTGTAAACTTAAGATCGGCATATTGTAAACTTAAGGCCATTACATTGTAAACTTAAGATCGGAACATTGTCAACTTATGCTGTAGTTATTGTCAACTTTAACGATGCTTATTGACAACCTTAACCAGAGTTCCGCAAGACGTTAATCATCCTATCTCTTTACCCCAACGCCCTTTCCACCACCACGCCTCCCCGCCCAAAAAGACATGCTTCAGCATCGCAACAGACAAGCTGTTTTCTCTGTACTCTTGCCCTTCCCGAAGAGACAGGTCGGAGAACCTTCGGTTTGTGAACTTCGTGGCAAAGAATCTGTTTTTCTCTGCGCTCTCAGTTCGGCGGGCTCACTACAAGCTGTGGGCTCCCTGCCTACCTGGCTAGCGCCAGCTGGGCAGGCAGGTGTGTTAAAGGCGATAACTCACGACGTTCGTATGCGCGTAAAAAAGGCTCATCAACGGACCGGCGGGTCGGGGTCAGTGCTTGGTCAAAAGTACCGAATCACATTGATGAGCCAAAGTTTGATATTCTTCTCGGCCGGGGCGTCCTGCTTTGCCATTGGCTGCCAAGGGCAGGTTAATCCGGCATCATTTCTTAAATTGGGCCTCGGACCTGAGGTATCCTGCGGGCCTGCCTCGTTGGGGAGAGCCGCCCCGTGATCTGCTCAATCCCCTCCCCGCAGAGGCAAGCCCGAGTCCTGCGCTGCCGGTGGGAAGTCAACCACAAGATTGACCGGCCCGTCGGCGAGGCTGGTAATTTCCATATGCGCACCGAATACGCCCCGCTGCACGCGACACCCACATTCTGCAAGGGCGTCGGCGAACGCCTCGTAAAGAGGCTCGGACGTCTCCGGCGGCGCGGCATCTACAAAAGAAGGCCGACGCCCCTTTCTCGAATCGGCCATCAGTGTGAAGTTCGGTACGACGAGTACCTCCCCGCCGATGTCCAACACCGAAAGGTTCATCTTCCCGTCGGAATCCTTGAATATTCGAAGATTGGCGAGCTTCTCGGCAAGCCTTTGTGCAAACCCGTTTGTGTCTGGCAGTCCCACCCCGAGGTAGATCAGCAGGCCTCGGGCAATTTTGGCTTTGGTCTGTCCGTCGACGCAAAGCTCGGCGGATAAAACTCTCTGAACAAGCGCTCGCATGATTAC
>SDBT01010489.1_pt1 | contig 14951 bp, 12 predicted proteins | sample 2277101 | NCBI WGS metagenome assembly SDBT01 (sample SAMN10404973, study PRJNA504765) | marine sediment metagenome | isolation source: marine sediment core GS10_PC15, 103 cmbsf | place: Arctic Ocean: Southern Knipovich Ridge | collected 2010 | reverse complement strand
GCTATGCCGACCTATCAATGATAGGAAGTTGATTTGTTGCTACTATCCTGCATTTCTGTGGTCGTAGTATAGCCGGAGGTTTTTTGCTTCTCAAATACGATCGGCGGATAGCTGATGGCTGATAGCTCGCGGCGAGTCGCAACCTTTTTTTTGGTTGCGGCTACGCCGCGTTAGGAGAATACGATCGTGTCAGAGCCGAAAGAGTTGTCGGTGGCCGAGGCCAAAGCCACCTTTTCCTCTTGCATTCGGGATGCCGAGAGCGGACAGTCTGTAGTCATAACCCGCCATGGCAAGCCGGTCGTTGCTTTAGTGCGTGCCGAGTACCTCGAGCAGCTCGAGAGGTTGCGCGCAGCCGGACCGGAAGGTGGCCTCGCCAGCTTGGCGGGTGGATGGGAGGGATCGGACGAGCTCGCCGATCTAGCTGAGAGCACCCGCCGAACCCGACCCAGGAAGACTCCTTCCTTGGATTGAGTGTCGATGGCTTATCTGTTCGACACCGACGCTATATTGGAAGCGCTTCGCTCGCGTCCGAATGTCGGCTACCTGGAATGGTTGCTTACGATACCACGCAACAAGCAATACACCAGCGCGGTTGTCATCGGAGAATTGTTCAAGGGGGCATTCCGCTCACCAGCCCGTGATCGGCATCTTTCCAACATTGATGAGCGCGTTCTTCCCGTGGTGACGGTCCTTCCGTTCGATGTCGCCGTTGCACGTGTCTTTGGGAGAATCCGGGCAGGACTCGAGGAATCCGGAAAGCCCGTTCCCGATGCCGACATTCAAATTGCAGCCACCGCTCTCTATCACAACCTCGAGCTGGTTACCGGAAACCTGAAACACTTCAAGCGAATTCCAGATCTCTCGGTCAATCTCGTCTTTGCAGAAGCGCGCCCGGCCTCTTATCACCACTGATAACCTATGGTAAGTACTGTGGCGGCCATTCTCGAGTGCATGGATGCTTGTGGGTCTCTGTAGCTTGATGATATTCTTCTGCCGAACAACAAACGATGGCCAATAGGCAAGAGGATTCCAAACCACAGGCTGAGGGTTGGCACCCGAATCATTCTCGGCTGGATGAAATCGTCCGGCGCATTGTCGATTTTGCACACCCAGACCGGATAGTGTTGTTTGGCTCTGCAGCCCGGGGAGAGGCCGGCCCGGATAGTGACCTCGACTTACTGATTATCAAAACGGATGTCGTCCACCGCCGCCGACTTGCCCAGCAAATCTATCTCAATTTGTTTGGGATTGGTGTTCCGGTCGACGTCATTGTGGTTACGCCAGAGGACGTTGAGTTCTTCGGCGACAAAGTTGGATCAGTCATCGGGCCCGCTATTCGGGAAGGAATCGAAGTATATGTCGCCTGAGCGAAAGGACCCGACTAGCCCATTGGAATGGCTAAGGCGGGCGCGCAGCAATTTTGCCAGGTCCAAGGCCGATCGGAACATTCCCGACGTTCTCTACGAAGACCTCTGTTTTGATGCGCAGCAGACCGCTGAGAAAGCCGTCAAAGCCGTTCTTATACATCGGGGTGTTCCTTTTCCGAGAACGCATGACATCATCGCTTTACTTACGCTTGTTCAAAACAGCACGATGGAGGTGCCTGGAGAAATCCGTGAAGCAGGTGCTTTGACAGGATATGCGGTGCAAGCCCGCTATCCGGGGCCGGCTGAGGAAGTGACTCTGGAGGAATACGAGCACGCCGTTGAGCTAGCCGAACGCGTTCTGGAGTGGGCGACGGCTATTATCCGGCCGGAGTCGGGTGTTGAGAATGAGGCGGGCGGCCAAGAGGTCAAATAACTCCACCTCTTCTCCGGAGCCAGAGTGTCAGAGCGCTGGAGAAGCTCTGGGCGTGGTCGCGGCGCTATCGCGGCTGGGTTTCATCGTCACGGATTTTCTTCAGCCGCACGACCCGCCTCAGCGGCGTCCCAGAGTCTCCTGTACTCGGCGCGGACGCTTTCATCAGCATTATTATAGCTGGACCGGTCGCCTTTCTGAATAAGCTTGGCCTATGTGAGCTCAATTAGCTGCCTTAAAAATCCAGTCAATATCATCCATGAAATACTGGAAATCCACAGCCCGCCCTTCTGGGTCGCTGGCAAAAAAATGACAAATGCGGATTTTTGATTCACTTTCGGGGCTGTTCGGCGATATCTTTGAATTTTTCATGAAGCAAGGCGATACTGCGCGCCATGATTGGCTCACCAAGGCAAAATGACGTCATAGGCCGATGACGTCTCATCTAAATGTTGAGGTTCCGCAGCCAACACCCGATTCCTACCGGAATCCTTCGCCCGATAAAGCGCCTGATCGGCCTCGCGCAATAGCCCAGCGCGATCCAGGGAGTCTTCGGGATAGGAGGCAACGCCGCCACTGATGCTCACCACACCGAGAGGTTGTCGGTCAGCGAACGGAAAATCGTGGCTCGAAATGATCGAGCGGATCTTCTCGGCAATCGTGAGCGCTTGTGCTTTGTCCGTATCCGGTAAAATCAGAAGGAACTCTTCACCACCCACCCGTCCAAGAATATTGCTCCCGCGAGTATTCTCTCCCACCAGTTTAGCAAGAATTTGCAGCAGTCTGTCACCGGCACCATGACCGTTTACGTCGTTATAGTTCTTGAAGTTGTCTAGATCAAAGAAGAAAACAGACAAACGAGATGAGTTTTGCTGGGTCTGAAAGATCAGGTTGCCCAACGTCACGTGCATGTATCCCTTGCCGTACAGCCCGGTAAGCGTGTCAATATCCGCGGAGCGTTTCATCTGGTAATAGCCGAGCACATTCTGTACCGCCACAGCACCTATATGGGATACAAGACGCAATACGGTTTTCGCAGCGTTCGATTGTTCTTGCGGCCCAGCCAACGCGATTATACCCACAGTCTCACCGTCAAAGACCATCGGAGATACCAGATCGAAATCAAATCCGCTCAATGTCTTCCCGATGAGCCTGTTCGTCGTCGTTACAGTCTCGTATCCTAAATTCTCTCGGCTCATCAAAAGCTGGGCCTGGGCCACAAAACCAAAACAACCATCGTTAAAGTCAATTTCCATGCCTTGCTTAGCGTCGTCCTCTGGATGAGCGATTGCAGCAACGACAAGCCGCTTTTCACGACCCGGATCAGAGTCAGCTTTCCTACGTCTTAGCAGGACCAGTGCCTGCCGTGGTTCGAATAGGCGCATGACAATCTTCAGCAAAAGGCTCGGAACGAGCCGGGGCTTGACTTGATTGTGGAGTTGGCTTACGAAGTGGGGGAATTCTACGAGGCTTTTGGTAATAAACTGGAGCTCTTTATCACGCTGAATCACTCCCTGGCGGGTCGCTGCGGCAGTCCTTTTGAGCTCACTAATTTTAGCCTGCGCGTCACGGACCTTCGAGCGCCAGCGGAATACCGAAACGAAATGCAGTACCAGCATCCCCGCAATCAGTATCGAAAGAAATACCAAGCTCACGCTTGTCACCTTTTCTTATAAAAAGCGCGGCGGGAGCCGAAGCCCCCAACAGGGAAACGCTACCAACTATTTCGTCGTGCGAATCCCCACCTCGGCCCGCCGCGAAGAAGCCTCACTCGAAGTGAAGCTTCGAATGAGGTTTCTTGCAACCTCCTTGCCAATCGTGGCGATAGTCGGTAGTGTCTCAATCTGTTCTCAGTAACTAACTGTTCGCAAATAGGATGGGCAGATTATTCTGAAAGAATCCGCATTTCAGATTGCTGTCCGTAGCCTTTTACCCGTAGGGTAAACCCAACAAAAACGCCTCTTTTTCCCATATTTATAGAGATTTGCCTACAGAACCAATCCCTGGTTCAAACGTGAAAGCTCTGTGGGAAGAGCGCTTCGAAGAAACTACGAAAGTTTCCATCTGGCAAAAAGCCGCCGTCGGTCAGCAGGATTGGGAGGTGAGGATGAAAGTTTAATCATTCTCAAACCGTTCTTCGTAAACCTGGAGAAAGGTCTCGAAAGATCCCTATCATTTCAACCGCTGTGCGGATTCTTGCGGGCCATGAGCCAGCCGATCAAGAACACAAACAAACCTGCAGCGGTTAGAGAAAGCATGGCCCGCATATCCGAGCTTCCAAAGAACAGGAACATCGCCCAGGTAACGAGCAATAACCCTGCCAGCTCGAACCCGCGGCCGATGAAATAAACCAACCAAGCGAGCCAACGGACTTTCTTGCGTCTTGGCACTTAAATCCTTCCGAATCGCTTCTGGATTTGATCGAGCCCCACCCTGAGTGTGGTCGGCCGGCCGTGAGGACAGACGGTCGGCTGGCGAGCCTTCCACAGCCGTTCCAAGAGAAACTTCATCTTCTCCGGAGCCAGAGTGTCATGAATCTTGATCGCGGCATGACAAGCCAGCCGGGCGGCAATCCTTCCCTGCACTTCGACCATGGCGGACACCGGGCACTCCTGCTCTTGCTCGGAAAGACTTGACCGGATCAACTTCATCGGATCGTGCCCGGAAAGCGAAGCCGGCACCGCTCGCACCAGATAGCTTCCGCCACCGAAAGGCTCGACGTCGAAACCAAAAGAGACGAACCGCGAAATCTCTGCTTCCATGGTGATTCGCTCTGATGGTGAGAGCTCGAGATGTACGGGTGTGAGCAAGAGCTGTTGGGTCGCCGTCTGATCCCCCTGACCTTCCACGAGCTCTTCGTAAAGGATGCGCTCGTGAGCCGCGTGCTGGTCGATGAGCCACAGGCTGTTCTCATCAGTGGCGATGATGAAGCTATCCCGGAACTGACCGAGCGGTGTAGGAGCTGCAAAGGAGAACTCGGCAAAAGCCGGAGTGATCGCTTCCGCACTTTCACCGAAAAGGGCCTCGGCCACGGCCAGCCCTTGGCCCGTGGGTAGGGCAGGATTCGGATAGGACCGCGCCGACTCTCCAACACGGGGAAACTCCCCGGCTCCAACCGTCAGCTCGGGTGCCCGTCCCTCGGCTCCGAGCGAGTTTCGCAAAACGGAGGTGACCGCCTGATGCACGAACCTTTGATCGACGAATCGGACCTCGGTCTTTGCAGGATGGACGTTGACGTCGAGTTTTTCCGGGGGAAGCACCAAAAAAAGATAAACTCGGGGGCTTCCCGACTTCGATGACACCTGCCGGTATGCTTCCAGGACCGCGTGAGTCAGGGTCCTGTCCTTGACCGGCCGTGTGTTGACGAACAAATGCAGCCGACCGGCGGTCCCCCGGTCTTCGGCGGGCGGGGCAAGCCAAGCTTGAATCCCGAAGTTTCCCACGGACTCCTCGACGGTAATGGCGCTCTCCAACCAGCCTCCTTCGATTTGATAGATCCTTTCACGCCGGCTGGCAACCGCAGGCGCATCCAGAACGGTTCGCTTTCCGTGCTCGAGTCGGAAGGCAACCGCGGGAAAAGCGGCGGCCAAATTGGAGACCAGCGAAGCAATGTGCGAGGCCTCAGTGACTTCGGAGCGAAGAAACTTGCGCCTGGCGGGAACGTTGTAAAAAAGCCGCCGCACATCGACGAGGGTCCCACGCGGAAGGCCCATCTCGCCCTCGCGCACCAGGCTCCCCCCCTCGACGACCAACTCGTATCCGGCAGAGCCGGCCTCTTCCCGCGTCTTCAGGGTGAAGTGAGACACCGACGCGATGGACGGAAGCGCTTCACCACGGAAACCGAGGCTCACGATGTGCGACAGATCGGAAACTGCAGACAGCTTGCTGGTGGCGTGACGCTGGAGAGCCAAGCGGGCGTCGTCGATGCTCATGCCCACTCCGTCGTCGGCAACTCGAATGCGATCCTTGCCGCTCTTTTCCAGGTAAATGGAGATGGAACGGGCCTCGGCGTCGAGTGCGTTTTCTACGAGCTCCTTGACCACCGAAGCGGGACGCTCGACTACTTCACCGGCGGCGATTTGGCTCGCCAGCGCCTCGGAAAGAACCTGAATCTTGGGCATAAATGCTTCACCGCCGAGGCGCAGAGGACGCAGAGCTTTCTAATTTCTCTCTCTGCTCTTCCTCCGCGCTCTCTGCGTCTCTGCGGTTGGTTTTATTCTTCCTGCAGGACGTCCCCTACAAGTTATCCATCAAGTGGGCTTGGGGCCGGCCACAATCTCGGACAGATCGGCAACTCGAGTGAACTGCCTTTGCAAAGTATTCAACAACGCCAAGCGATTCTCCCGCAGCCGGGGCTCCGGGGCCATGACCAGGACTTTATCAAAAAACATATCCACCTGCGGTCGAAGGCGCGAAAGGGCTCGCAGCGCTGATCCATAACGCCCTTGAGCAAGGTGGCCGGAAACTTCGGGCTCGATCGACAGAAACGCCGCCAACAAGTCCCGCTCCGCATCCTCGGCGAAGGCTCCGGCATCGACTTCACCCGCTTGCCGATCACCGAGAATGTTGCGAATCCGCTTGAAAGCTATCGAGAGCGCCTCGAAGTCCGCCGACCCTCTGAGCGAAGCGACCGCTTCGAGACGACGAGCCATTTCCAGCGGGGCGAAGTCAACGGCGCCGAGTGCAAAGACCGCGTTGATCTCGTCATAACGAAAGTTCCGGCTGAAGGCGAAACGAAGCCGCTCCACCAAAAACTCGTACAAGGCTTCCTCTGCTTTCGGATCCGCCCTGCCCTCGAGCTGTTCCTGAACCTGCGCCAAGGCCCGGCTCACCAGTTCCCGAGGGGTCAAATCCAATCGAAGCTCGAGTTTGGATTCCGCCTCCAAAAGCAAACGAACGACACCGAGCGCCGCCCGGCGTAAACCAAAGGGGTCTCTCGAGCCGGTAGGCACCACACCCACTGCAAACATGCCGGCAAGGGTGTCCAGCTTATCGGCGAGTGAGACGAGCACAGCTTCTCGATTCAACGGGAAGTCCTCATCTTCGCCCAGTCCCAACGGTCGGTAGTGAGAATAAACCGCTTTCCACACCGGATCCGGCTCGCCTTGCTCTCGAGCGTAGAGGCCTCCCATGACACCTTGTAGCTCCGGGAACTCCCCTACCATTCCGGTGGTCAAGTCGCACTTGGCTAGCTCGGCCGCTTTTTCCACCGCGTCAACCGGCACCTCGCAGCGTTCGGCCAACCACCGGCTCAGGGGAACGAAGCGATCCAGCTTGAGTCGGTAGCTGCCAAGCCGTTCATGGAACAAAACCCCGTCGAGTGCGTCTCTACGGCTCGCCAGAGATTTCTTTAGATCTTCATCCCAAAAGAATTTCGCGTCCCTGAGCCTGGCCACCACCACCCGCTCGCTTCCCTTCCGGATGAAACCCTTGGGGTCCGAAGGCATGTTGGTCACCGCGATGAAGGAAGGCTTGCCTTCGAACGGCACGTACTTCTGATGATGGATGAGGACGGTGTGGCGTACATCGGTGGGAAGAGCGGAAAACTCCTTCGGATAGGAGCCGGCAACCGCGCCCGGCCACTCCATGAGATCGGCAAGGAATCGCAGCGAGAGGCCTCTCAACTGCGAAGAGCGTTTAGCATGTGCTTTTTGCTCCAGCTTCTGTATCTGCTTTTCCAGCCTGGCCAGGCGCTCTTCGGGATCGAGCAGGACGTGACGTCGTTTCAGCTCCCGCTTCAATTCGGAAAACGAAGACACGGCGAAAGGGGCGCCCGGCCTGCTGCCTTTGGGAGCCAGGAACCGGTGGCCGCGCGATTTGTTGCCGGCCTTGACCACACCGTCATTCACCTTGATCTGGAAAGGAACGACCCGGCGGCCGAGCAGGCAAACCATCCAGCGAATCGGTCTCCCGAAACTAAAGGCCCCCCGTCCATCATCTATCTCGGCATCCCAGTTCATGAACTTAGGGAAACTGAGGCTGCGCAGGCTCGCAGCCATGAGCGCCGGTAAAAGCTTGAACGCCGGCTGGCCTTTGACCTTGCGCACGAACCCGACATAGTCGCCCTTGGGGGTCTCGAGCACCACGAGATTTGCCGGGTCGATCTCGTTCTTTCGAGCAAATCCCAGAGCCGCTTTGCTCCACTCCCCGGACTCGGTACGTGCAATCCGAGCCGCTGGACCGGTGATCTCTTCACGACGATCGGATTGCTTTTCGGCGAGCTTCGGTGCCTGCAGGACCAGACGGCGAAGCGTGCCGTAGACTTTGACCGCCGGCCGGCCCAGCCGGGCTTCCTCGATCCGTCGGGTGAACTGAGTTTGTAGTTGTGCGAGTAATCCCGGCAGCCAATCGGCGGGGATCTCCTCACAGCCTATCTCCCACAGGAACGGGTGCGACCTCATGGGGCACTCCCTTGCTCGACCGCCGCGGCCACAGTTGCGGGAACCGTCGCCTCTACATAAGCTCGAGCCACCCGGCAGGCCAGATCCCTGACCTTCAAAATCTGCGCCGTCCTTTCGCTGACCGATATGGCACCGCGGGCATCCAGAAGATTGAAGGCGTGAGAGCACTTGAGACAGAACTCGTAGGCCGTCAAATAAAAACCTGCATCGAGCAAACGCTCTCCCTCACTGCGAAACTCCTCGAAGTGGCGCCGCCACATATCGACATTGGCCTCTTCGAAGCTGAAAATCGATCCTTCGACCTCATCGCGATGTCGAACGACCCGGTAAGACACACCGGGCGCCCATTCCAGGTCATAAACGTCATCCACGTCCTGGAGGTACATGTCGAGCCGCTCCAAGCCGTAGGTGATTTCCACCGAGATAGGCGCGAGCTCCAAACCGCCGGCTTGTTGAAAATAAGTGAACTGGGTGATTTCCAGGCCGTCCAGCAACACCTGCCACCCAATGCCCCAGGCGCCGAGGGTCGGCGATTCCCAGTTGTCTTCTTCGAACCGGATGTCGTGGTATCGAGGGTCGATGCCGCAAACCTCGAGGCTCGCGAGATAGAGATCCTGAATATTGTGAGGAGCCGGTTTCAAGATCAGTTGAAGCTGGTGGTGTTTATAGAGGCGGTTGGGATTTTCCCCGTAGCGGCCGTCAGCGGGACGGCGCGAAGGCTGAACATAAACCACCCGCCAAGGCTCGGGACCGAGCACTCGGAGAAAGGTCTCCGGGTGCATCGTCCCCGCTCCCACTTCCAAATCGTAGGGTTGATGAACGACACAACCCCGCTTGGCCCAGAAATGAGTCAAGGCCAGGATGAGATCCTGAAGGTTCATTTTTTCCTTTCCAATCTCACCATGTCTTGCAGGACCTGGTGAGAGCTCAGTTCCTTGTCGATCTGCGATTGAATGAGCTTTTGATGTAAGACGGCAAGCTCGGCCAACACGTGCTCGGCCCCCGGACCGGGCAGTGAGCCTGGCGGCTCGCGCCAGATACGCTCTAGAAATGCGAGCGTTTCCGTGGAAAGCGAAATCCCTCCCGATGTACAACGCCGACAGGAAAGCCGATGCTCCGCCAGAACAAAGCTCGCGCCCTCTCGGGCAAGCAACGCGCCACATCCGGAACAAGTCCGTTTGCGCGGGTAGAATCCCGCCAACCGAAGAAGCCAGGCCTCGAAATAGCGCGCCGTTTGCTCCGGATCGCTACCGTCCGCCAGCGTCCCGACCGCCGCGCTCATCAGCCGGTAGAGCTTCGGATTCGCCTCGCGCTCCGGCGCGAACTGATCGATGAGATCGGCAAAGTAGGCCAAGGTGCAGGCGAAGAGAGGCTTGCCCAGGCTCGAGAAGCCGGACCAGACGATATCGCATCGGTCGACGCTGACCAGTTCCTGGGCTTCCTTCTCGAAAAACGTCAGCGCAACTTCGGTTCCAACCTCCAAACTGCCTCCGAAACGCGACTTGGGGCGCCTCGCTCCTTTGGCCATCCCCCGGAGCTTTCCCAACTCCCGGGTAAGAAACACCACCACTTTATCGGCTTCACCCACCCGGTAGGTCCTGAGGACGATGGCCTCACAATGCCGAATGGGCATGGCCGAATCAAGCGAAACGACTCAAGAGCTGCGCCCCCAACCCCAGGAAAAACAAAAAGCCGACGACGTCTGTAGTCGTGGTAACGAAGACCGACGAGGCAAGAGCCGGATCCACTTTGAACCAGCGCAGAGCCAACGGTACAAGGGTTCCCGCGATAGCCGCCATGATCAGCGTCCCGAACATGGACAGGCCGAGGACCACACCCAGCGCCGGACTCCCCTTCCAGGCCAAGGCCACCAAAGCAACGATGATGCCGATGGTAACACCGTTTGCCGTGCCGACGAGAACTTCCTTGATCAAAGCCTTCCTGCTGTTGGACCAGCGGAGCTCGCCGAGCGCGATGCCGCGCACCATGACCGTCAGTGTCTGGGTGCCGGCATTGCCTCCCAGGAGGGGAACGACGGGCATGAACACCGCCAGGACGGCGAATTGGCGAATCGTGTCCTCGAAGAAGCTCACCACCAAGGCCACCAGGAATGCGGTGGCGAGGTTGAGCACCAACCAGGGGATGCGCATCCGCACCGAAGTCCGGGGTGGGCTGAAAACACGTTCGGCAACATCCAAGCCGGCCAGGCGATAGATGTCCTCGGTAGCTTCCTCCTTGATGACGTCGATGACATCGTCGACCGGGATGAAGCCAACCAACTTGTTCTCCGAATCCACCACCGGTATGGCCAGCAAGTTATAGGAGGCCACAAGCTGGGCGACCTCTTCCTGGTCGGTATGGGTGGAGACACTGATCACCTGGGGAGTCACGATGTCCTTCAGGTGGATCTCGGGCCGTCTCTGAATGAGCTGCCGCAAGGAGAGAACACCCACCAGATGGTTCCGCTGATCCACGACGTAGATATAGAAGACCATCTCCCAATCTTCGGAGACCTGGAGCTGAGCAATGGCTTCTCCGACGGTCGTCTCCACGTTCAAGGAGAACACGTTGGGATTCATGATGCGGCCGGCGGTCTGCTCGGGGTATTTGAGTAGATCTTCGACCTCCGCGGCGTCCTCGTGCCGCATAGCGCCCAGGATCTCCTCCTGGAGCTCAGAGGGAAGCTCGGCCACGAACTCCGCCGCGTCATCCGGATCGAGCTCCTGCAGAACCAGGGAGATCTCCTGGATCGACATGCCCGTTAAAAGCTCCCCGCCGCGCGCCTGTCCGAGCTCGGAAAGAGCCTCACCGGCAAGGGACAGGTTTTTCTGAACCAGCAGCTCGAAGGCGACTTTTCGGTAGTTCGGAAGCTCGCCGAGTAGCTCGGCTACATCAGAGGGATGGAGCCGATTCAGGATATTGAAGGCGTTGGCCCCGGCTCCCCGAGCCAGGAGCTTTCGCACCGTCTCGGCAAGGTGAGAGGTCTTGGTCAGCGGCATCGATGCAACCCGGAGATATCGACTCAGACATAAAAAACATCAAAGAATAGCACAGGTCGGCGGACTTGGCCACATCGATCCGGCGAGGCCGAAGGTCTCGCGATCGAAAACCACCTCGGGCTTTGGCAACCGGCAAAAGCTCGGGGTTATCGATCCATTTGCCGGCACAATCGGCATGTTATATTGGCTCGTGCAAAAAGTCGGGAGGCAATAGATGTTCAAATCCCCCCCCTTTTGGATCCTCTTCGTCTTGGTATCGGCGGCCTCTGCGCTGGTCGCTTTTCGTTACTTTCCGGTCGCCTTCCCCTTGGTCACTCTCAATCTCCAGATGGACCGGCAAATGGCTCTCGAGCAAGCCCGGGAGTTGGCAGAGAAACACCAATGGGGCCCGGTGGATTACCGGCAAGCGGCGGCCTTCAACCTGGACAGCCGGGTACAGAATTTCGTGGAGCTGGAAGCTGGAGGCACCGAGGCGTTCCGAAAGATGCTGGCGGAAGGCATCTATTCTCCATATACCTGGCGGGTACGGCACTTCAAAGAAGGAGAAACGCTCGAAACATCGATACGTTTCACGCCGAGCGGATCTCCTTACGGATTTTCTCAAAGGCTCCCCGAAGACGAGCCGGGTGCAAGCATCCCCCGAGAGGAAGCCCAGCCGATAGCTGAATCCGTTGCGGCCGACGAATGGCAGATCGATTGGCGACGGTATGAGCTCGTCGAAGCTTCCCAGGAGGTTCGTCCCGGCGGGCGCACCGATCATAGCTTCGTCTACCAAAGGCGTGACGCAAGAATCGGAGAGGGAGAGTTGCGACTTCGACTCGTGGTAGGCGGGGACAAGCTCACCAGGCTCAGCCACTTCGTCAAGGTTCCGGAAGGTTTCTCGCGTCGCTACCAGGAGATGCGCAGTGCCAACGATACCATCAGCGTCGTTTCGGGAGTCGCTACTGTGCTCTTGTACATCGTTGGCGGTTGTTTCATCGGCTTGTTTTATCTACTCCGTCACCATTGGCTCATCTGGCGTCAGCCCATCCTTTGGGGCTTTTCCATATCGCTTTTGCAGGTCCTTGCCGCCCTCAATCAATGGCCTCTGTATTGGATGGGCTACGACACCGCCCTTTCAATGGGAAGCTTTGTTTTGGAGCAGGCCGTCCAGCTTCTGGCCTCATTCCTTGGCATGGGCGCCCTGCTGAGCTTGTCCTTCATGGTGGCCGAAGGCCTCACCCGCCGCGCCTTTGGGCACCACATCCGCCTCTGGAAGATCTGGTCGAAGCCGGTAGCTTCGACGCCGGCGGTGGCGGGTCGTACGGCAGCCGGTTACCTGCTGGTAGCCGTCTTCTTCGCCTATGAGGTCGGGCTTTATTTCGTCTCTTCGCGGATGCTGGGCTGGTGGAGTCCATCGACAGCGCTTTTCGACCCGGACATACTGGCTAGCTACTTTCCCTGGCTCTCCTCCATTGCCGTCTCCCTCCAGGCCGGTTTCTGGGAAGAGTGTTTGTTCCGCGCCGTTCCCATCGCCGGCGCGGCACTCATCGGGGAGCGACTGGGGCAGCGCCGCGCCTGGATCATCGGCGCTTTCATCCTTCAAGCCTTGATCTTCGGAGCCGGCCATGCAAACTACCCCGCCCAACCGGCATACGCTCGCGTTGTAGAGCTCATCATTCCCTCGTTGGTTTTCGGACTGATTTACCTCTACTTCGGACTTCTCACCACCATCGTCCTGCACTTTGCTTTCGATGTGGCTTGGATTGCCATGCCTTTGTTCGTTTCCACCGCTCCGGGGGTCTGGGTGAACCAGGTCATGGTGGTTTTTCTGACCCTGGTTCCCTTACTGGTTATCGCGGGGGGTCGATTGAAAGTCAAGAGGTGGGAAGAGCTGGATGAGGATGCCTTCAACCGGTCTTGGCAACCAGCGGCTGTTCCTGCCCGAGTTGAAGAAGCAGTTGTCGGCAAGCCTAGGCCCCTGTTACCCCGGACGACAGGCCGCGTCGTTCTGGTGGCAGGTGCTTTGTCTGTGGGGCTTTGGGTCGCTCTTTCGGACTTTCATTCCGACGTACCTCCTCTTCAAATAGGAAGAGAGGATGCGATGACAAAAGCCCGCCAAACGATCGCGGACCGAGGCATCAACCTGGGCAGATCTTGGCGCACCCTGGCCGGGGTACGAGGCGGCATCGACGGGGGTGACCGGTTCGTGTGGCAGGAGGGCGGCGAGGAGACTTACCGAAGCCTCCTGGGAACGTACCTGGAGCCGCCACACTGGGGGGTGCGCTTCGCCCGGTTCGAAGGAGATGTGGCCGAACGAGTGGAAGAGTACCAGCTGTCCATCGGGCCGAAGGGAGAGGTTATGCGCTTCCGCCATCGGCTGCCCGAAGCACGGGCCGGCGCCCGCCTGCAGGAGGAGCAAGCCAGGAGCAAGGTCCTGCCGGTGATCGAGGAGCGATACGGCCTCATGGAGAACCAAATCGAGGAGGTTTCCGCTCACCCCTCCTCTCACCCCAACCGCGACGACTGGCGCCTCACTTTCGCCGATCGTCTCAACTATCCTCTGGATGACGGGGAAGCACGTATCACCGTAGCTCTGGCAGGCGATGAAGTGACCGATGCTTATCGCTGGATTCACGTTCCCGAGGAGTGGCAGCGCCGCGAAAGAGATAAGGCCACCCTGGTCCAGATCGTGAGGATCTTCGGTTGGCTGGTGGTCTCAGCGTTTCTGATGAGCGGGGTCGTTGGCGGCATCATCGCTTGGAGTCGCAAGCGCTTTGCAGCCCGGGCGTTCGTCGGATGGTTCGTGCTTCTTGGCGGCCTCGGGATTGCCGAGCTCGCCAACTCTTGGCCGGCGATTATGTCCCGGTTTTCCACCGCCCAACCCCTGGAGTTTCAGGTCCTGGCCGTGATCGGAGGGAGCATCGTGTCCTTGCTCGTCACCGCCGCGGTGCCGGCGATGGTGCTTGGATTTCTCGACCGAGGGCAACGCCGGGGCGTCGGCCTCGGCCGGCGGGACGTGATCCTTCTGGGCCTGGCGGTGGGAGCGGTTGCCGCCGGCGGCGCCGCATTGGCCAAAACTCTGGCGCCCTCACTATCCCCGGCCTGGCCCGACACCGCACCCGCCGGCAGCTACTTTCCTCTTCTGAGCGTGGCACTAGCTCCGCTAACGCGTTTCATTCAAATGGCCGTGCTGTTCTTGTTTCTGTTTGTCGCTATGGATCAGTTTTCCCGCGGTTGGAGCCACCGACGCAGTCTAACGTCGGTCCTGGTGATGCTTTTCGGGCTCGCCCTGGCAGGCCTGGCACTCGGTGACGACCTCGGCAGCTGGCTTTTGACCGGCTGGGTGACCGGCTCGTTGCTACTTGCCGGCTACATTTTCGTGCTGCGCTTCGAGCTCGCCCTGGTGCCCACGGCGGTCGGTTTCATGGCCGTTCTCGGAGTGCTTCGCAGCGGTTTCCACCAAGCCCATCCTGCCGCCTTGCCTGGAGCGCTCGTCGCCGCCGCCTTCATTGCCGCCCTATCCATCCTCTGGACCGCCAGACTCGTAGCGTCCCCGCCGGCCGACGCGGGACATTAGTTGGAGCGTTTACGGCTCAATCACTCCCAAATTCAAGCGCGAGGCGTCTCGAGACGTGTGGTAAACGCGTTGAGTGGCTCTCTGGAAATCATCCTCCGTCGCACGAAAGATGTCGACAAAGGTTTGGGGATTTCGGTCGATCAGGGGAAACCAGGTGCAATGAATCTGAACCATGATGCGGTGCCCCTTCTTGAA
>SDBT01010488.1_pt1 | contig 14951 bp, 25 predicted proteins | sample 2277101 | NCBI WGS metagenome assembly SDBT01 (sample SAMN10404973, study PRJNA504765) | marine sediment metagenome | isolation source: marine sediment core GS10_PC15, 103 cmbsf | place: Arctic Ocean: Southern Knipovich Ridge | collected 2010 | reverse complement strand
TCTATGGCGAGTGGCTCGTTCCGCACACCCTGAAGACGTATCGCGAAGACGCATGGCGAAAGTTCTGGGTCTTCGACGTCCATCATCGCGACCTCGGCTATGTGTCGTATGACGACTATTTCCCCATCCTCGACGCTAAAACGTGTGACGGCCTGATGGTCATCGATCCACTGTGCACCATCGAGAATCCATTCGTCGAGCAGATCGAGAAGCAGGTCGAGCAGAACACGTTTCTGATTCAGGATGCTTGCGGCGTCGGCGAAGGCGTTGTCATCAAGAACTACGATTGGCGGAACCGGTACGGGGATCAGCCCTGGGGCAAGATCGTAAAGAACGAATTCAAGGAACAGAACAAGCGCGCATTCGGCACGCCTGAGATCAAGGGCGCGAAGCAGGTGGAGATCGAGATCGCTGAGAAGTTCGTTACCCCGACGCTCGTGGAGAAGTGTCGCGCGAAGAATCGCATCGAGATGGCGAACGATCGCGGGTTGCTCGCGAACGGCATCGCTGTGAAGCAATACGACCGCCTGCTCAGAATCGTCGAGGAAGAAAACCGGGGCGAAGCGATCCCGCGACTGCTCCAGTCCGTCTATACGGATATCGTTCGCGAGGAGATTTACGAGATCGTCAAGAAGCACAACGACCCGACGATCGATTTCAAGAAGCTACGACAGCACTGCATTCGATTCACCAAAGAGTACGCAAAGGATCTTTTCTAAATGCCTGCAAAACTGACCTCACGGTCATATGATCTAGAGTACATTCTGCAAATTGCTTCCGGTGTCATCAACCGCGAGGGCGGCTACGTGTCGGGGAAGAAGGTCTTCGAGAACCTGGACAAGAACAATCCCCTGGTCTCGACTGCCACGCACGTTCGCCAAGTCGTTGAGCATGGCGATTCGGTTTCTCTATGCACCGAGGATGTCGAAAACGCCAAGGCCTGCGTCGAGTACCTGTTGAAACTGAATCCGAAGAACGATTTCGAAGAGAGCATGAAGCGCCTCGTTGATCCAGCCAACGCTGAGAAGACCGGCAACGTCGTCACGGGGAACTTCGGCACTATAAAATACATCTGCGCGGACAGCGACATCGCGTTTGCCGTGTGCGTACACATGGGAGCGAACCGCGATCGATCGAGGGTCAAGCGCGTGGCTGATGCTGCTGGGTCGGACTATATAGGAGAGATCGGTGAGCGCGCTGAGTTCTTCGTGAAGTTGGTCGAGCACATCTACAGCAACAAAGCTGACTACAACATCTATCGGCTACAGGACCGCTCCGGCAACCTGGGGCTCTTCTTCAGCAATCTCAGTCCCGAGGAACTCAAGGTTGAGGTCGGGGACTGCATGATGATTAAGATGACCCCCAAGCGCCAGGACATTTCGAACTTCCACGGTGGCAAGGAAACTGTATTCAACAGGATCAAGATCGTCAAGAACGTAGGAGGAGCAGATGCCTAAAAAGAATCTCTGCTACTTCTGTGGCGAAGTGAATAAATACATAGACAAGGATGGCGCCCGATATCTGTGGACAGATGAGGGACAAGCATTCGAAGACGGGAAGCCAGCATGTAAAGCGTGCTGCGAAGGTGAGCCCGGAAAACAACACGAGCGCCTGCACGGCAAGGGCGGCGAGGGAAGATGAAACTGCCCATTGACTATACGCTCGCAGAGAGCAGGACCCGCGCCAAAGCGCGCGAGCAGTATATCGAAGAGCAGGGTGGGAAGTGTTGGTATTGCGAATGCGATATCCACAAGGACCCACCGAAGGGCGTGTCGGAAATGAAAATCAATTGGGAACTCTTTCCAAAGTTCTTTATGAGTCATCCGATTCACTTGCAGCACGATCACAACACTGGACTAACCGAAGGCGCTGTTCACGCATATTGCAACGCAGTTCTTTGGCAATACTACGGAAGATAGGAGATAGAAATGTCATCAGACAATTGGGACATCTGGACACTGGACAACCTCTGGCACTTCCTGGGTGGACTCGGGATCAACGGAATCATCTTCGGCGGGATCGGATGGTGGTTTGCTACATCACTCGACCTCGCCGCCGCGATCCCGATCGTCGGAGCGAGCGGCGTCGTGATGGTGACCCTCGGCGCGTTCCTCCGAGAGTTTCTGCAACACGCTGATCGTGACCCGATCTTCAGGAATCACAACATCTCCGAAGCTCTTTGGTGGCACGTCGGTGCCATTACAATCGAGTTTGTATTCGTCGGACTATACTTCGGCGGAATCGCGTTCCCCGGAGTAGGATAGAATGAATTGGATAGCTCGAACTGAGAGTTTGCCGCCTGAAGGTGTGCGGATCTTGGTGTTTACTCCTAGGTATTCCGAGTACGATCCGATGCGATTTAGGATTATGGACAGTCACTTTTACACAATAGCGTGCGATGCTACCCATTGGGCGCTACTGAACACGCCGGCTTAGCTCAGATGGCTAGAGCGCGATCCTTGTAAGGTCGATGTCCTCGGTTCGAATCCGAGAGCCGGCTCCACTTGAAGGAAAGAACATGGCACATAAGAAGCTGAAGCACGATGATGCTGGTTTGCTGTTCGCTTGGTTGTCCACTTGGGCACTCCTGCTATCAGTTATGGCATGCCCAGCAGAAGCAGCAGTCCAGCCCACATCGCCGTCGGTCCTCACGGTCCTCCCCGCACCCTACGAGGGACTGCGACGGACCATGGTCTGCGAGACCAACTCTGGGCCCACGGAGTGGCGAACAGACGGGAAGAATCTTTACATGGAGGGCTCGATCCTTGAGCCGTCCGGCGTCATCGACGTCTGGCAGATCACTGTCAACAAGAATCCCGTTGCGCTAGTGTTCTTCGTGAGCTTCATCGACCTAACAGGCGAGACCAACGAAGTGAAAGTCGCAATTGATTTCGAGCATGGGCTCGTAGAAGTACTCGACGAATACAATCGCGTCATGGATACATTCGTCTGTAAATAGGTTCCCTGCACTGTGCAGGAAATCCCCAACAACGCAACATTGAAGGAATACATCACCATGAAATCCACCGGAATGGCATACTTTTGCTGGCTCTTTACTGTCCACCGCTTCTATCTGGGTCGACCCCTCTCGAACGTTCTACTTTGGGCGTCGATGTGCGTCGGAGTCGGTTTCATTTGGTTGCTCGTTGACCTCTTCCTGATCCCCGGAATGGTCCGTGAAGCGAACGCGCCGTTTCCCAATGCATTCGGAGGCCTCGGCGGCTCGCAGGCCGCTGACGTCGAGAGTTCGAATCAGAACGCGCAGAACATCGTCATCAACGTGTCCGCGCCCGTCGCGGAAGTCAGGCCCGGAGTGCCGGATCAGAAGAACGAGCCGTCGCCCGAGTCACCGTTCCCGGGTGTCGCGGACCGCGCGAACCCCACGGCCGGCGTTCCGCGACCCGCAGGACATTAGTATCAGGAGATCCCGCGCCTCTAAAGACGGGACTAATTTTCAACAGTGGGAGATACTGTTATGAGCAAGAAAGAAGACATCATCAACATACAAGATGAGGCCTATGAACCCGACGCGGAGTATCATCCGTGGCAGGAAGACGTGATTCAGGCTGACGTCATGCCCATCGACGACAGCCAGTTTCTATTCTCTGGACTTCCCGACTACGCTGAGCCCCCGAGCGCCAAGAAGCAATCTAGCGGATGGTGTAGATCGTGTGCCCGGCACTTCCTGTTCTTTCTCGCAGTGCTGTACTTCGGCCTCATCATTGCCGGACCTGCGATCGATGCAGCGTGTGTGAAGGGCAGACTGTCCGAGGTGCAAGTGCGAGCGATCAACGAACACGAATGGAACAAGTGCCCGAAGTACATGAACGGAAAGTGTGAAGCGTTGAAGTACGACCGAGTACTGTCTGGAGAGTGTTCTAATCGGTCGCGCACGATCCTGTTTCGGGATCAGGTCAACGATGTAACTAAGTGGTGGAGGAAGTTGTAATGAGGACCAGCATAGCGATTTTTGTGATAGCAGTACTGTTCGGGTGTAGCTCGGCTAGACAGAGAAAGGAATGTCGTGAAGTGTGCATCAGCTACAACACGACTATCTTTGATGTTACTTCGAGGGGCCTCGGAGAGCCGGCAGCTAAGTGTAGGTGTATCTACTCGCTAGAGGAAAAGTAATGCCGATCACAGACGAACTAGAACAACAGGTGCACAGAACGATCCGCAAGCTCTACAAGGATTTCCCGAAAGATCCGTCTATCGCTTTCGTTGTGAAGTCAACGATCGAGGGACTGATCCGACAGAAGCGAATCAAGTTTACGGTGGTGGACAAGCTGATCGACACCGAGTCACAGAAGATCAACAAAATTATCGCAGACGAGAACGGCTGCTGAAACATTGGGGTGTAGCTCAGTCTGGTCAGAGCTTCCGGTTCGGAGCCGGAAAGTCGTAGGTTCGAATCCTATCACCCCGACCATTTATTCCGCTCAATGCACAAGGTGTGCAACCGGCCTGTTAAGCCGTGTGAGCCAGGTTCGATTCCTGGGGGCGGAGCCATTTAAGGTCCCTTCGTCTAACGGTTAGGACGCCAGGTTCTCATCCTGGAAATGGGAGTTCGATTCTCCCAGGGACTACCATCTAGGAACGAGCATGCGAGCATGAGATTATTACTGAAGTGGCTGTTTGGGTTTCATAACCCGCAAGTAGATATGTTCGAGACAGTCATCAACCAAAGGAACGGAGCAATGAAGAGAGCAGTTGGATATTGTGAGAACGTTGGGTCGAGGGATGCAGGTGGATGCGAAGACTATGCAAAGGGAGTGTTCCTGTTGAATCATGGGCACACGTTCTACTGCCCGCGTTGCCGAGAGTTGGGAACCGTCGTAGTCGAGAAGGGAAACACTGAGGGGGAGTCACACCTCACCTTCAAGGAAGTCCGCTGCGAGTTCAACTACAACCCGACGAACGGAACGTTTCAGGAGATTGCGATCGTCAGAGACGAGTCAGTATGGGGACACGGCAGGAAGTACACGTTGCAGAGTCCGCTCATCAAGACGGAGAAACGCGCGCTCAAGGTTGCGGAAGCTATTCTTGCCAACCTCCAGCACTACAACTTCGGCGATGACACGCTCAAAGATGGTGCAGTTCCCTCGCAGCGGGAGACGCAGCTATCCTTCGACGACGACCCCGCTCTGTTCACTGAGAAGCTGACCAAGCTGGGTGATGAGTGGAAGCGCAGCACGATGGTGCGCACACACAAGCCTGACATGATGGCACAGGAGAAAACTGAATAGTTCTATGGTGAGGTGGGGAAGTCTGGCCATCCCGCTGGGTTCATACCCCAGAGATCGCATGTTCGAATCGTGCCCTCACCACCAAGGACCTCTAGCTCAATTGGTTAGAGCGACGGACTCTTAATCCGTAGGTTCGGGGTTCGAGTCCCTGGAGGTTCACCAAATTTACGACCGGAGGCCCAGAGACGGTGGTCCTAAAGCGATCCGTCCGAGGGGGTGAAATGCCCTCAACAGTTTACGCGCGAGTAGCTCAATTGGCAGAGCGTCTGGCTTCCACCCAGAAGGTTGCAGGTTCGAGGCCTGTTTCGCGCTCCAATACAACGCGGTGGCGCCGGAGTGGGAGAGCCGGGACAGGCTGTAACCCTGTTGTGTCATGCTGAATAGGTTCGAATCCTATACGCCGCACCACTTGAAAGAGGAGAAAGATGCTAATTGACATTGCGCTGATGTGTTGCGCAGCGTGCTGCGTGGGATGGTTCGCCGACTGGTACGTCCAAGGCGACCGACCCGATGCCCTCTGGAAACAGGTTGACATTAGACTCTGTGTGGTCGCTGTCATTATCCTCTGGGGAACTAAATTCCTATGAGAGATGCCATTGCGCAACCTACGCTATATGAGCTTGTGAATTTGCTAAATAATAGAGAAGCCACCCGAGGAGACCAGCGAATGCCAGATCCGATCGAGGAACATCTACAGGAACAAAACGATAAGCTCATTGCGATGCTACAGGAAGCGAAGCAGCACATCGAACTTCTCAAGGAAGAAGTCGATAATCTCTGCACACCCCCGAATGGCTTTGCGGTCTTCATGACCGCAAACGAAGATGGAACAGCGGACATCATGGCTCTCGACGGACGCCAACTCCGCGTCACAGTCGATGCGAACCTGGATGCGTTCAGCCTCGACACCGGCCAGCTTGTCATCCTCAACGATTCGTTTGTGCTCATTGAGAGTGCTGGATACACCCGAACGGGTGACGTGCTCTCGATCAAGGAAGTGCTCGACGACAACAGACTCATGGTCAACGGAGAACATGGCGACGAGAAGGTCGTCCGACTCGCTGCACCGCTGATCGACAGTGGCCTAACCGTTGGCGACAACGTGATGGTCGATCTTCGAACGAACTATGCATACGAAGAATTCGAGATGTCGAATGCTGAAGAGGTCATGCTAGAGGAAGTCCCCGACATTTCCTACGAGGAGATCGGTGGACTGGGTGACCAGATCGAAGTGCTCAGGGATTCAATCGAGCTTCCGTTTCTACACCCGAATCTGTTTGCGAAGTTCAAGCTCAAGCCCCCGAAGGGCATCCTGCTCTACGGACCACCCGGATGTGGCAAGACAATGATAGCCAAGGCTGTAGCGAATAGCCTTGCGAAGAAAATGACAGAGCGTACTGGTGAAGAAACGACGGCATACTTCCTCAACGTGAAGGGCCCGGAGCTACTCAACAAGTACGTCGGAGAAACGGAGAGCAAACTAAGAGCCGTGTTCCAGAAGGCTCGCGACAAGGCGGCGGGTGCGAACTGCCCAGTGGTCATCTTCTTTGACGAGATGGACTCGCTCTTCCGCATGCGCGGTTCGGGCATTTCCTCGGACATGGAAGCGACTGTGGTCGCCCAGTTCCTCTCGGAGATCGATGGCGTCGAGTCTCTGGAGAACGTGATCGTCATCGGAGCGAGCAATCGCCAGGATCTGATCGATCCCGCCGTGCTTCGCCCTGGTCGCCTCGACTTGAAGGTGAAGGTGAGCCGCCCGGACGAGGGAGCAGCAAGGGAAATCTTCTCGAAGTATCTGACGCCTGATTTGCCGATCGCGCAGCCAGCGATCACTGGATCTGGTTCAGAAGAGAACGCATGTGAAAGAATGATCGATGCGCTCGTCAAGAAAATGTTCTCGACGGACGACAGCAACAAGTTCCTTGAAGTCACATATCAGAAGGGAGATCGTGAGACCCTCTACTTCAAGGATTTCTGTAGTGGAGCAATGATCGAGAACATCGTATCACGAGCGAAGCGCACAGCAGTCAAGCGGGCAATCGCAGGGGAGCCTCTTGGTATCTCTATGGCCGACTTGCTCGGTGCGCTGACGCAGGAGTTCAAGGAAAACGAGGATCTACCCAACACCACTAACCCGGATGATTGGGCACGGATCTCGGGACGCAAGGGCGAACGGATCGCCAACGTCCGCAGTTTGGTAACAAAGGATGACGAGAAAGAAACCAAGAGGGACATCGAGTCCGTCTCTGGATCTGGACAGTATCTATAGGAAGGGAAACACAATGTCATATCAAGTGAGAATTGGTCTAATCATAACGAGCTTCGTAATCACGACCCTGCTGGTCATTGCCATGCTCGTCGGAATTTCGTTCACCGCACAAGCGGGGGGAGACTTCTATCAGTGGGAAACCGCGGACGGACAAGTCGCAGCAGCAGATAGCCCGAAGCGAGTCCCTGCCAAGTATGCGCCCGAAGCCGAGCTTCGATCGTGGAGTGACGTTGAAGAGGGTGCGAGAGAGACGTTTCCCACGACCACGGATGATGAGTACCGACAAGTGCTCCAAGCTCGACTCGCTAAGCTTCGCGCAAGCGAGGAAGCTACCACCACGATCGAGTACTGTGGTGGACCGAGTACCGTTACACAAGAACGACGAGACTACACGGAACGTGGTAACTCGTACAACGGCCTGTTCTATGTTGTGAGAGATGGATGCGGAGTCGAGACATTCGCATCGCGCTCGAACCCACTACCGTACATCGAGATCAAATAGGAGAACATAGTGCCAAAGCTTCTGATCGTACTGATGCTTGCCGGGATCACCGGCTGTGCTAACGTTGACGTGAAAGAAACTATGCGACTCAGGACGCTCGATCTGTATTCTGAGGCCGGACACTCGGACTTCGGTTCGGGACAGAGCGGCCGCTCGTCGTACAAGGAATGGATCATAGGGGCATCTCTCGGCTGGGAAGTCCGCTATTCTGACGAGAATAAATATAGAGACAGGAAAGACAAACGATTCAGGCTGATTGATCCAGTAATCAAAGAGGGGGATGGCAATGTCAAAAATGACGAAGATGGAACGATACGCTAATTCGGACGCCGAGCGCTGGCGAATTCACGACATACACGAGTTCGGACTCGACACCCGCCACTTCGTGATTTACCTACAGGGGATCGAAGAAAATCCCTATGAGGATAACATCGAGCCTGGAGTCGAGTATCGAATGGCGAACCGGTTCATCAAGAACCTCGATATTCTCACAGGGATCGAAGCGGAAAAGCCTATCACGGTTTCCATGAAGACCAACGGAGGAGATTGGACTGAGGGAATGGCCATGCACGACGCGATGCTCGCGCTCACAAATCCGATCACGATCCTCAACTACACACACGCACGCTCGATGAGTTCGCTCATGTTCCAAGCAGCCAACAAACGCATTATGATGCCCCACAGCACGTTCATGTACCACGAGGGAACGTTCGGTGTTGAGGGAACGTGGAAGCAAGTCAAGAATGAGGTGAGTTTTGCCAAGGCTACGGACAAGCAGATGATGGACGTCTACATCGACGCCATTCAACGCACGCCGCACAGCACGATGCAGAGTTGGAGCAGGAAGAAGATCCTGAACTACCTCAAGAAGAACATGGACAAGACGGAAGAGGTCTACATGCTCCCCGAAGATGCCATCAAAGCTGGATTTGCGGATCAGATGTGGGTCAGCGACGAAGACGTGACCTCTTATGAACCATGGCAATTGGCTAGGAAGTAATGATGACGAATAAGTTCTGTCCGAGATGTGATACAGAGAAGCCCATAGAGGATTGGGGAAGAAACGCCTCAAGACCCGATGGGTTTAACTCGTGGTGCAAAGCCTGCACCAGTAATTATCATAGCGCTCGCAACAACACACCCGAAGGAAAACTTCGCAAGCGACGATCATATCTCAAAAAGAAGTATGGGCTGACGCCGGCCGACATTCCAGACGAATGTGAGCTTTGCGGATCACCTGATAGGATATGTGTAGACCACGATCATGTAACCGGTGAAGTCAGAGGGTTCCTTTGTCATAAGTGTAACTGCGCACTCGGCCAGGTCAACGACGATGTTAAGATACTTGGGTTGCTGATCGAGTATCTAGAGAAACATAATGAACGAAGTTGAGCAATACTTGAAGGGGCTCGATATGGCGAACAAAGACACCGACAAGAAGGTTGTCGATCTTGCGAGATTGTTGGAGCAAGAGCAGATGCTTGTGAATCTTGGTTCACACACCGACACAACCACTGTTTGGGTATCGATCCACCGAACCGTGCTCGACGCCGCAGTTGAAGTTCTGTCTGAACTCCGAGACGACATCAAAGCAGCCCGCCCTGAGACGGTGAACGATGGCCGCTTCTGGGACTACGGGCAGAAGTTGGAATCGGACTGATGACACTCTTCCAGCTTGACATGCTCGGGCATGTTGGCTACGCATTCATCGCTCTGGGGATGTTGCTCATCACCAAGAAGAGTGCGTGGGGATTTGCCAGCAGATTCACAGGAGAAATACTCTGGCTCATAGTCGGATTGAAAATGGAAATGTCGTCGCTCTGGACGTGGGGAATTCTGTTCCTCATCATCGACGCCTACGGATTCATCAAGTGGAGAAGAGAGAAATGAAGAAGTACCCGCGCGTGACAAAGAACCAGGTTCTGAAATTTATTGAAGAGTCGAACCTGATCGAAAACATCCACACGGTACGTCAGGTGGAGATCGATGCAGCGAACCACTTCCTGAATTTGGATCGCATCATCATCTCTGATCTGGTGGAGTTCGTCCACGTCAACGCCCACGGGGCTCGACTGAGGAATCTCCCCGGAATGGACGTCCGCGTCGGTGGACACAACCCCATGCGTGGCGGCCCCGCGGTCACTGCGGCCCTGCTGGAGCTTCTCGACCTGGTCAATGGGGACGGAACCTCCGATCCGTTCACGATCCACGCTCTCTACGAGACGATTCACCCGTTTCAGGATGGCAACGGTCGCTCAGGCCGCATCCTCTGGGCTTGGCAGATGCTCCGCGATGGGCATCCGTTCGGACTCCGATTGGGATTCCTCCATGCCTGGTACTACCAGAGCCTGGAAGCCACTCAGTCGGATTGATCTCTCTGGGTGGTGGCCTTGGTTCGTATAAATAGGAACAGATGTCACCACCCTTGAAGGAGAGACCGATGAATATCACAAAGACGTTCCAAAGGCTTGCTTGCATCACTGCGATTGCGATGTTTGCTTTTGCCACTACCGCATCTGCGGATAGTGCCTGGCGCCGCGCATCCGAGCAGGATGACGAAAGCCCCCGCTCCAAACTCTGCGGCACGACTCTCGATCCCGGCGAGCAATGCTACCACACGTACACTGGCGCGGACACGAACAGCGCTGTCATTAGAGTCAAGAATGGTGCTACGCTCTGCGTCGATCCCGACATCACGACCAACGGTGCAGGAACCGCGACGTTCTATCTCTGGCGCCTGATCGCCTCGACTAATGATGCAGCCGGGGTTACTACAGTATGGTCAGTCAACAACTCGGTGATCGTCACGAACACATTGCTGACTGGTGTTCACAATGCTGATCCACAGCTTGCTTGCATCTACGACGTGCCGCCCGGCATCTACATGGTCGAAAGTGTGACCGCTCCCGGTGCACAGGATGTAGTTGTTGAATTCACAGCACACGGCCGTCAATAAGATGCGCTCCCTATATCATATCCTAGGTGCCGTACTGGCACTGGTTCTTTTCTCGCCGCAAGCGATTGCTGCGCCGGGAAACAGTCTTTCTCCTGGTGGTGGTTCAGTCGCAGTAGTTCACATCACTGCCGCGGCGGATTGTACTATTGTTACAGGCGCAGCGATTGGTGACATCTGTAGGGACACGACCGCTGAAGGATCTGGATTTTGGTATTGCTCGACAGCAACATGCGAAGGTGCTGGATGGCGCCGCAGCGACGATGCTCAGACATTCCGCGGCGCGATGGTGTTTATGACGAGCGATCAGGATATCGTAGTCAGCACACCCACAGTCATATCATGGGACGCCGAGACTTATGATGTTGGCGCTTGGTACGACTCAGCAGGCGACACATTCTTCACTATCCCCGCAGGAGTATCAAGAGTCAAGGTTTGCGGTGGGATATTCTGGGAGGCGCAGGATGAAGGCTTTCGAGGCCTCAGATTCTTCGTGAACGCGGCAGCAGCCTGGGGTGGTGCTGGTTCGACAGTCGCCGGACATGACACAAGCCTCTCGGTCAATGCTCCAATTTGTAGTGGTGTTCTGATCGTCACAGCCGGTGATCTCATCACCATGGTTGTCGAGCAGGACAACAACGGGGACAACAACGCTTTCGCCGATGCGTCCAGCACGAAGACTTGGTTTTCAATAGCGGAGATTCACTAATGACTAAGTACATTCTAAGCGCACTCATGGTCATGTTTCTTTTTGCTGCTCCCGCGACCGCAAAGATGATGAAGCACGCGAATCCTGGTCCCGGTGTTGGCCCAGGCACTAGCCTTGTCAACGGCGCCGGCGGAGGGGTAGCGACACAAGCAGGCAACCTAAAGCTCTCTGCGCTTTGCGCTGAATCGAATGGTGCCCTGAATGACCTGTGCAACGACAACGAGGGAGCAGGCGGTGGCATTTGGTGGTGCTCGACATCTCCATGCACCGCAGCGGGATGGCTACGCGCCGACGATGGACGAACATTCAACGGAGCATTGCGCGGCCTCACTAGCGCGGTAACAATCACCGATGCAGCTACTTTGGATTGGATCAACTGGGACAACATGAGATATGACGACGGTGGCTGGCAAGCGGAACTCGATGCTGTCGATCCGACGAGCCCAGGCGGTGGCGATTTCGATGAATACTTCATCGTTCCACCGGGATACGGAACAGACGGTGCTCTTGCCTATGTCGAAATCTGTTCGGCCTTCTCTTTGCAAACGTCCCCGACAACGTTTCACCGAGTAACCACACGAATAAATGATGCAGTCATTCAGGGTGGATACGATAACTATACTTCTGGCGCTAAAGTCACGGCTGAACTCACTCTTGGGAACTGCACTGGACCGCAGCCGATTGCCGAAGACGACTACATCCGGGTCTTCATGCAACAGAAGCTTGATGAGACCGGCCGCGATCCCGAGGGCCTGGACATTCTCACTACCGACACCTTTTTCTCAATTAGAGAGCTTCACTAGGAGCAACATCGATGGACATTAGATATATCGTCTTTGCTGCTGTTGCAGCATCTATCATCGCAGCGGGCAACGCTCGCGCGGCGGACCCACTGGTTCGTTCAGCGGCAGTCTGCACAACCGAAACTGGTGGCGTTCAGTTTGAGATATGCATCGATAGCACAGCAGGGAAGTCTGGAATTTGGCAGTGCTCGACAGAGACATGCGAAGGTGCAGGATGGAAGCGCGGAGACAACAACGACACCCTCGCTTTCTCGGGCGCGCTAATAACAAAGGTTGCACACACATCAAAGACCAGTGGCGCTTCAGCTATTTGGGCCGCGGTCGATACAGAAGAATTTGATGTCGGTGGTTGGCACGCCTCGACGAACGCATTTTTCACTATTCCAAGTGGTGTGGCTTATGTACGAGTTTGCGCAGGCGCGTTCATCAACAGTTCGATACTTGGTCCTAGACAGATGCAAGTTGAGCTAGAAGGCCTTCACGTCCGCGGCATGCCCTCGTTCGAATATGGCGGCCAACAGCAGGACGGTAATCAAGCAGGGTTTAGTGGGATGAGCATCTGCGGTGGTGTTGTCGCAGTGTCCGAGGGCGACGAGGTTCAGATGAGATATGAGCAGACTACAGGCAGCACATTCAACCTTGCCGGTACGACTGGCGGATTCGACAGTACGTTTCTCTCCATCCAGAAGGTCCGATAGGCAACTGATTAGTTTGCAGATGCCAGAAGATAGTTTGTTGCCAATGATTGGCAAACGACTATATATTAGTACGAACTGCGGAGCGTTTTGAGCTATGCCTGTTTATGATTATGAGTGCCAGAATTGTGAGTACGAGTTGCATGTCACGCAGAAGATTACCGAGCCGCTGAAAAGGAAATGCCCGAGGTGTAAGAAGCTTCGGTTGAAGAAACTGATTAGTCCGTCGAGCTTTGTCCTGAAGGGCAAAGGCTGGGCCAAAGACGGCTACTCTTAGACTATGGAGAATGATGAAATGAACAAAAACACCGTGCTCGACGCTGAAGATATAATTGATGCTGAATATGCCGACGCGACTGACGATGGAACTGCTGAGCAAGACCTGACGCCGATTCCCGGGCCGAACGGCCCTACATGGCCGGCCCATCCCGATCGCCTCGTAGAAAGCACCGAGCAGACACCAGAGGGTGTCGAGGGCGTGAACGCCTCGGAGCTTGATGACTTCTGGAAGCGCCTCGACGACGATGATGCTGACGTGATGACCACTCTGTGGTTCTGCGACATCTCGTTCGAAGTTCCCGAGAAGGGAATCGCCCGCGACGTATTCGCTTGCACGACCAAGGCGAAGATCGTCAATCGCATCTTTGCGATCATCTCATCCCCCGACATCAACGCAAAAGATTTCAACGTGAATGACTTCACTACGAAGTCTCTCGCGATCCGCGCATTCTTCGAAGGTGTTGACGGCCGCAATCTCTTCATCGCCCTGATCCCGGTATTCTAAGATGATCTACGACTATCGCTGCAAGAAGTGTGACAACGAATTCGAAGAGTGGCTTCGCATGAGCGAGCGCGAAGAGCCCATGAAGAATCCGTGCGCCGAGCTTGTCGATGACGAACCATGCGGCGGGGAAATCGTGCAGGCAGTTTCAGCGATGGCCATCGGGGACTCCATTCGTCTGGGAATCAAGAAGCCCAGCGGAGAGTTCAACGCAGTGATGGAGAAGATTCACCACGGAACTGTTGGGAGCAAGCTCGACAGCAAGATGTCCCAGAACCAGGATCGGAAGCAGGACACGCTCTCGGATCGACTCAAGAAGTACGAGAAATGAATTTCGTTCATCTACCCAACCGGGGTGAAGTGGACCTGGAGACCACGTACATCAACGGGAAGCGATTCTACGTTGCACCGGACGGCCGAAAGTATCCTTCGATCACTACGGTCCTGGGCGCGAACCCAGAGAAGCTGCGAATCCTCGCCGAGTGGCGCAAGCGAGTCGGGAACGATGCCGCAAAGAAGATCAGCGCGCAATCGGCCGGCCGAGGAACCAACGCACACAAAATCTGCGAGAAGTACATCGACAACGACCCGGACTATCTTGATGGAGCGATGCCAGATGCAGTTGCAATGTTCCTATCGCTCAAGCCGACGCTCGATGCCAGAGTGACGAACGTTCGAGCACAGGAACTCCCGCTGATTACGCATCGACTTGGGACCGCTGGACGTGTCGATCTGATTGCCGATTGGGATGGAGTCCCGTCGATCTGTGACTACAAGACGTCATCGAAGCCGAAAAAACGCGAATGGATCTCCGACTACTTTATGCAGGGAGCAGGATACGCTGCGATGTATTATGAGATGTACGACTTCCCGATCAAGGATATCGTCATTGCGATCATGGTGCACGGACAGAAGAAGCCGCAAATCTTCAAAGACAAAGTAGGCAACTGGCTCCCCGCACTGGCCAAGTCAATCGAATACTTCAACGAAAGG
>SDBT01010487.1_pt1 | contig 14952 bp, 13 predicted proteins | sample 2277101 | NCBI WGS metagenome assembly SDBT01 (sample SAMN10404973, study PRJNA504765) | marine sediment metagenome | isolation source: marine sediment core GS10_PC15, 103 cmbsf | place: Arctic Ocean: Southern Knipovich Ridge | collected 2010 | reverse complement strand
ACCATTTTTTTATTATAGGTTATTGGCGTGGCTGCTAAAAAACTTCCAAACAATAGAATGTAATTAAATAATACGGGTAGAATATATTCAAATGATGGATGATATCGTTCATCAAAAAGCCAATAAAGAACTGGTTTTAATATCATGAATCCAATAGGTACCAAGATAAGCCCACCAATCATCACAGCTATGCAAAGGCGAAGATTAAACCGGTAGGTTTTAATATGGGATTGGGTTGAGAATTTTTTATAAATGTAGGGGAAGTACGCTGCCTTGAAGGGGCCAATAAAAGTAACATAAAAAAGTTGGCCGCAGGTATCAGCTATGCCATAATATCCAGTAGAAGTGAGCGCTATGAATTTTCCGATCGACCATTTATCAATCATGCCAAGCATCCATGTGAATAACACGGTAGAGGCTAATGGTAATCCTTGTTTAATATATGGCCATGCATTGCGGCGTGCACGTTCTAAATTAAAATATTTCCACGATAGCTGTTTTCTAAATACAAAATATCCAATTGCACTCACACATAATAAGCTTGCCCATTGCGCTACAAAGATCGCTTGAATATCTTGGTGAATATACCAAAGGGTTCCTAAAATAATTGAGAGGCGTAAAACAGCTGCTGATAATTGTGTTGCTGTTAGATGAAGCGCTTTGCCTTCATATTTAAACATTTGGTAGACAAGCTCACCAAAAAAATAACTACCACAAATGATAATAACAAGAATAATTGTTGGTTCATCTATTTGGTTGAAAAAAATGTATTTTATGAGTTGCGAACGAAAAATAATCATTAGGCTTAGTATGGGAATAGCTACCATTAAATATAGCGTGGCTACATCATAGAGTAGTTCCATGCGTTGCTCTTTGCTTTTGCGAAAATATTCTACGCCAAATACTTGGCGAAGTCCCATGCCTAAGCTAAGGCTTGCAACCGTGATAAACCCTGTGATCAATGAAAGCATTCCAAAACGTGCAGGGGGAATGTAGGCGGTGAAAACCGGCATTAAAAACTTATTAGCACCACGTAAAATTAGACCGCCAACTGAATAGATTGCAAAGTTTTTTGTTACTTGTGACGAAAGGGTCTTTGCACCGTTTTCCCGAATTGCCGGAATAAAGGTGTCGATTCTTTGTCGGGTTGGAACAATTATTTTTTGATGTATTCTTTGAAAGTAGTTCATGGAATTAGTGTATAGTCTCTTGGTAATTGAGTCTAATTTAAATATTTAATCTACTTGGTAAATATTAACGGTATCGTCTCCATAACTTGTGACAGCTAAATACTTTCCATTTTGAGAAATACCTATCCCATGAGGGAAGCTAAGTTGTGCTTCAGGATTTTTTAATGAGCTTGGATTATTATCAATTTTGCCTGTAATTGGATCAAACGAATAGATAAGTAAGCTATCCTCAGCTTGATTGGTCATAACCATCGCAGTATCATTTTCCAAAAAAGTAATATCTTCTATGACAGTATGATTTCTTTTTACAGAAGATATAATCTCTCCAATTGTTCCATCAGGATTGAATTTGTAGCTTTCTAGTATGCTTTCCACGGGTCCGATATGTTTTTTCCCAGGAGGAGGAGGTGTTGGAGCCCATGCAAGGACTATATATTTGTTATCCTGTGTAAAATTTATTGCTTTTGGATATAAGTTTTTATGAGTATTTGTTTTGTTAAATACTTTTGTTAATTGAATGCTATTTTGGTTTTTTGATACTTTATATACGCATATTGCTTGTTTTGGATGGAATGATGCATATGCCATATAATTACCATTTAATGTAAAGCGAACACTATGAGTGAGTGTCGGTGCAGGCATTACTAAAATAGGTTTAGGAGTAATTAAATGATTTTCTAAATTTACTGCATAAATATTTATATGTGAGCCTCCACCCGGAACTGCAAGAAACTTGCCATCGGGAGATACGGTGATCTGCTCAGGCCACGTTAAATGGGCTCTATCTTTGTTTGTTATTTCTTGCAAAAGAGTGAACTCTTTGGTTTGTTCATTAAATTCATATATCGTAATTTTTTGTCCATAAAGATTTACGGCTGCTAGGTAATTTTCATGGAACCATGTAACCCCCGAACAGGTTGAATAGCGGTCTCTTTTGCCAATACGCTGCTCTGCCCATTGGTTCTTACGATTTAATATAGAATCTGGGGTATAGATCATGCACATTGGTTTATTATGGATCGTTAGCGAGAAAACATTAAAAAAATAAGATATGGAAAATGTATACAGTACAGTTTTTAAATACATATATATCCTTTTTCTTTTTTTAAGAAAATACGGGGTTTTCTTTGCCAATGAAAAACGATATATAGAATTATTTGTTTGGTCAACTTAGAACGTGTGATGTATCAGTTATATATATATTGGAAATTGCTCACACAGTTGTTCAACCTGATTTTTTACTTTCATTAACGAGGTATTATTTTCAGGATTACATAACACCTCATCTACAAGCATCGCAACTTGTTTAACAGTTGTTTCATTCATACCGCGCGTGGTAATTGCTGGTGTGCCAATTCGAATTCCGCTGGTGATCCATGGTTTTTCAGGATCAAAAGGAATAGCATTTCGATTGCAGTAAATTCCTGCGCTCGCTAATGCAAGCTCAGCAATCTTACCGGTCAGATTTTTGTTACGTAGATCAATCATGAATAAATGATTATCAGTGCCATCAGCAACAATGCGATAATTTAGTTGCAAAAATTGTGCAGCCATTACTTGGGCATTTTTAATTACCTGTTTTTGATAAGTTATAAAATTTTGTTCGGATGCTTGTTTGAATGCAACTGCTTTTGCTGCGATCACATTCATGAATGGGCCGCCTTGAATACCAGGCATTATTGCTTTATCAATAGCTTTGGCATGTTCTTTTTTGCATAAAATTAATCCACCGCGTGGTCCACGTAAGGTTTTATGAGTAGTACTGGTTACAAAATCTGCATGTGGCACTGGATTAGGATGCAAGCCTGCAGCCACCAGGCCGGCAATATGAGCCATGTCTACGAGCAGATAAGCGCCAACTGATTTGGCAATTTTAGCAAATCGTTCAAAGTCGATCGTGCGAGAGTATGCAGATGCACCAGCCACAATTAATTTTGGTTTATGCTGGTGTGCAAGTTTTTCAATTTCATCAAAATTAATATATTCTGTTTTTGGATCAACGGTGTAGCCAATGCAGTTATACAACACTCCAGAAAAGTTTATGGGATGGCCATGCGTGAGATGCCCGCCAGATGCTAAATCCATACCAAGAATTGTGTCGCCCGGCTTAAGCATTGCAAAGTAGACGCCCATGTTCGCTTGCGATCCAGAATGGGGTTGCACATTTGCATGCTCCGCATCGAAAAGTTTTTTGCAGCGTTCGATTGCAATCAATTCCACACTATCTACATGCTGACATCCAGCATAATATCTTTTCCCCGGATATCCTTCAGCATATTTATTTGTGAGTATTGATCCAGTTGCTTGGAGCACCGCTAAATCTGCATAGTTTTCAGAAGCAATGAGATTGAGGTGTTGTTGCTGTCGTTTTTTTTCTTGCTCAATGAGTTGTGCAATTTCAGGATCGGTAGTGCGCAATTGATTCATTAGGACTCCTAACTTTTGGCTAGTGTATCGTAGGAGCCTTGAGTTGTCTTTAATTTTAAGGGGAATTAGTTTTCTTCAGGCATGTAAACTGCAAATAATGTTTTGATTTTTCCATTGGCCAAGAATGAGATAAGCATTTCATTCTTCTTAGCATCCTGAGCAGCGGCTATCACCGTATCAAAAAGATAATGGATTGTTGTTAGTAATATATCCTTTGGGAATAATGTTGTTGCTTCTGTTCGGAATATAGTAATTGCTGCGGCCATTTTATCAATATCTCCTTCGCTTCCAGTGAGTGCACATAAAAGTTGATCGAGTTCATTACACAATGGAAGCAACAGATCAAATTCAGTGGTGAAAACCCCTGTTTGTTTGAGCTGGTCAATATAAGTTGAAAGTAAAACGTTCGAGAATTGGCCCACCAAATCTGGTAGTTGATAATCAACAATCATTTTTTTAAGGATTTTATTATTCATATTAAGAAACTGTGCATACAATGGGCCCACAAATTGATCAGCTTGCGCTTTAAGCGCTTTTAGGATTTCTGGTTTTAAAAACATTGTTTCTTGTTGCACGAGGGCGAGCATAAATGGTTTAGCTGAGGTTTCGAAGGTAGAATATTGCTCAGCTTTTGGCATTGTGTTTAAAAGATAGCGGATTGTTTTTAAATGGTTCTGCGGATCATAAGCAGAACAAAGAGCAACAGTGTTGTTTTTTCCTTGGTCTACATAGTTTGAAAAGATTGCGTGATCGCATGCTGTTTTTCCATTTGTATCTTGTAGTGAAGCATCAGCACCAGCAGCTAGCAAGATGGTCACTAAATGGCTTAGTTGATATTGTGCGCAGGCCATTAATGCCGTTTTATTGTTTTTGTTCAGTGGTTCGTTGATATCACCACCGGCGGCTATATAATTTTTGATAGCTTTCTTGAACTGTATAAATTCTTTTGCGATAGCTTTTTTATACTCTTTTTCACTGTTTGCCATGAACAGTTCGTAGAGAGCGGTGTTTTCTTCACTGTAGGGATTTTCTTTGGCAAATTCTTCTAGCTTTGCAGAAGCCTCATTCATAATTCCATAGGTATGCTCTAGTACCGTTTTAGTTATTTGTGAAAGATCAGGATTTTCCTGAGCAGAGGCTGAAACGATAGTGATGAGTGAAAGGGCTAAGATACATTGTTTTTTCATGGGTATAATTCTCCATTAAGTGTAAGACGATATCAATACTAAGATTACCAAAAAATGCGTTGGAGTACCAATTATCTAATTTCTCTATAGTATTTTTATTCAGTTTGAATAATTAACTCAAGGTTGGGATGAGTTTGATAATCTATCGATGGAGTATTGCCTTTTGATACGTATTTTTTTACACTAAAAGCATAATTAACCAAACAATTTTCTTTGATAAAGGATATTTTGTGATAAGTGCATCTGATTTTCGAAAAGGTACAAAGTTTTTATATCGAGATGAACCGCATATGGTCGTTGGATATCAGCATGTGAAACCTGGTAAAGGTGGTGCTTTTGTGCGAACGAAAATGAAGAATCTTATCTCGGGTTCCACGTATGAAGAGACGTTTCGTTCTCAAGATAAATTTCCTGATGCAGGTCTTGAACGAAAGCAAATGCAATATCTTTATGAAGATGATGGCTTCTATAATTTTATGGATCAAGAATCATATGATCAGGTATCTTTAAACAAAAATCAAATTGAATCTATTTTAGACTTTCTTAAAGAGCAAACTATCTATGATGTGCTCTATTTTTCTGAAAAACCTATCGCAGTAACGCCACCCATATTTATGGAACTAGAAGTGACTGAAACACAACCTGGAGTGCGTGGTGATACGGCTAAAGGCGGTGCTACTAAACCTGCCACGCTAGAAACGGGGTTTGTGGTAAATGTTCCTTTGTTTGTGAATGAGGGAGATCAAGTGAAAATAGATACTCGTGATGGCAAATATATTGAGCGTGTAAAAAAATAACATATTTTAGGGGACATTCGCATGCAATTAGTTGATACAACAGGGCAGTTAACGCAACGAGATCTACGCTCTTTATTATTCCAGTATTTATATGCAATGGAAGGCTTTGATTATGATACGCCTTTGCAGACCATTGTCCAAAATTTTAATGAAGGATTTGAGCTTGAAATAGTTTCAGATAGTCCGGTGGTTGCAGTTGCTCAAGAAATTATTGATAAGAGGGATTCACTTGATCAAGAAATGATTCCATTTCTTTCAAATTGGCGATTAGAGCGCCTTGGATTATGTACTAAACTTATCTTAAGGCTTGGTATCTGGGAGCTTTTAAATACCGATACTGATCATAAAATCATTATTAATGAATCTATCGAACTTGCCAAAGCATTTGCTGAAAAAGATGCCTATAAATTTGTGAATGGTGTGCTTGATGAATTTCATAAGGCGCGCTCGAAGTAAATATCCATGCAAATAAAAATTGGTTGTGATCTTGTTTATATTCCACGGTTTCAAAAAGCGATTGAGCGAAGCGGCGATGCATTTCTCAATAAACTTTTTACGTCTGCTGAATTAGCTCAAGCTACATCCATCATCAGTTTGGCCGGATATTTTGCGGCAAAAGAAGCAACGTTAAAAGCGTTGGAATTACAACCTGGAATATGGCATGCTATTCAAGTTAGAAAAAAACAAACAGGTAGGCCATATATTCTTCTTGATTCAGTTTATGTTCCCAAACAGCTCATAAGTTCTGACCTGAGTATTTCTCATGATGGTGAATATGCAATGGCCATAACGCAATGGTTGGTAGCACATGTTGATAGACTTTCTTAAACAAAACGCAAAAAAATATCCAAATCGCCCTGCACTGACTATGCAAATGGGCTTTCGCACCGTCTCATTAACCTACGCGCAAGTATTGCTTATGGCTGAGCAGACCGCATTGTTTTTAAAAAGCAAAGGGCTAAAGCCTGGAGATGTCGTTTTAGTTTTGGCGCCTAACTCTCCCTATTGGATTGTGGTTTATTGGGCCTGCTTACTTGGTGGGTTTGTGGTGGTGCCTCTCAACACGCAAAGTACTGCAGCGTTTGTGGATCGTGTTGCAGAACAAACCGGTGCAAAAATTCTTTTTAACCATCTTTATTATCGCCATGTTGTTCCGGGTGTACAGATGTTTGATATCGATTTTCTCCCCGAGCTTGTTGGCGATCTAAATCCTGCAGAATTTCAAGAAGTAAAAACAGATCCTGAAGATGTGATTCAAATTTTATATACTTCTGGCACTACGGGTGCTCCAAAAGGGGTGATGCTCACTGATAAAGGTATATCTTTTAATGTGCAAGCGCTCGGGAAAATATTTGATCTGAATGGTGCAAAAGAACGTTTGCTTTCTGTTCTTCCATTGAGTCATATTTTAGAGCAAGTTGCAGGTTTTTTATTACCCTATTCATTTGGTGCTCATATTATTTTTTCTCATTCTCCAGCAGCTATCGGGCAATTAATGCGCAAGCATAAAATTACTAAAATGATTACGGTTCCAGAATTTTTAAATATTATTTTAAGTCGTATTGAGCAAGGGGCTCAGAAAAAAGGGAAAGCTAAAACTCTTAAGAAATTGATGGATTGGTCGCTTAAATTAAATAACAAATGGTTTTCGCGCAACATTCTCTTTGCAAAAGTTCACAAAGCATTTGGTGGGAATCTGGACACCTTTGCTGTTGGGGGTGCTCCATTAGATCCTGAACTTGAAAAAAAATGGAATGCACTTGGAATATATGTGCTTGAGGGATACGGCCTCACAGAAACTTCACCGGTGATTGCATATAATTCTTTTGATCATCATCGATTGGGTTCGGTTGGTCGTATTTTGGAAGGTGTTCAAGTGAAGCTTGGGCCGGATAATGAAATTTGGGTTAAAGGGCCAGGCGTTTTTAAGGGGTATTTTAAAAACGAAGAAAAAACCAAAGAATCATTTTCTCCGGATGGTTGGTATAAAACTACTGATATCGGTGAGTTTGATGATGATGGGTATCTTTATTTAAAAGGCCGTAAAAAATATATGATTCTCGGGCCTGGGGGACAAAATGTGTTTCCCGAAGATATTGAATGGGAATTAAATCGCATTCCTGGTGTGATTGATAGTTGCGTGGTTGGGCTTGAAAAGCCGGGTGGACGTATGGAAGTTCATGCATCTCTCTTGCTAAAGGAAGATGCACAAAATAATGGTCAAGCAATTGTGAATGAAGCCAACTCTCATCTTTCTTCATATCAGCGAATTACCGGCTGGTCTGCATGGCCTGAAATTGATTTTCCTCGATCTGCAACGCGTAAAGTAAAAAAAGATGAAGTGATTAAGTATTTAAAAGGCGCAAAAGAACAAGAGCATTTTGAATCGCAACTGGTGACTACACCGTTGCGTAGAATTTTGGCGCATATCACCAATGTGGATGCGCATGATATCACAGAAAAAACAACGATGGAGAAGTTGCAAATAGATTCATTGATGCGTATTGAGCTGCTTGCTCGTATTGAGCAAGAATATCGGGTAGTGGTAGACGAAACAAAAGTGCTACCTGCCACAACTGTTGGTCAACTTGAGCAGATGATTAAAGATGCGCCAGCAGCCCAGCCGCATGTGCCATTGGCCAAATGGCCAAGAACATTGTGGGCACAATTTTTGCGTATAATTTTTCAAACAGTTGGATTTTTGCTCACCCGTATTTTTGTGAAATTAAAGGTTGAAGGGCTTGATAATTTAAATGATCTGCCCACTCCTGCAATATTTATGCCAAATCATGTGAGTTATTTAGATGGTATTGTTTTGGCTAGGGCGCTACCGTTTCGCTTTAGGCGCAAGCTTGCTTTTGCAGCAGCCAAGGATGTGCTTTACGGAGAGTTTAAATCTATTTCTTGGGGAGCTGAACTTCTTTTCAACACTTTCCCATTACCACGTAAAGAAGGCGAAAACATCAAGCAAGGGCTTGAGTATATGGGTGAGTTAATGGATCAGGGATATTCAGTGGTTCTTTTTCCTGAAGGGAAGATGAGCAAGGATGGGAAATTGTTACCCTTCAAGCGTGGCGCCGGTCTTGTTTCAGTTGAAATGCATGGTTGGGTGGTGCCGGTGATCATTGTTGGTTCTGATGATGTGGTGCCCTATGCAGAAATCGTTCCAAAAAAACGGGGCACCGTGACCGTGAAATTTGGTAAACCGATTAAATTCAGCCGCCGCGATTCCTATGAAGAGGCGATGAAACGGATTCGCAAGGAAATGGAAAGTTTATAGAATATGAAAAATATTTGTTTTTTTCTTCTTGCTTTATGTACGTCTTGTTCGCAAACAACCGAGCATTTAAAAAAAACAAATCGTAGTTCACTTTCTAATCAAGAGGTTTATCCAAGATTAATTGAGAAAAATCTTATACGTATTTTTTCATATAACATGCGTGCTCCACTATTTGCCATCGACAATGAAACTGGCCACTCTTGGAAACAACGTTTTGATAAGATAGCAGCTCAAATAAATTATTATCAACCTGCTATTATCGCAACTCAAGAACTAATGTTTTTCAAAGATAAGCATTATGACCAAGTAGCTGATTTGCTTTCATTAATAAAAGGGTATGAGTTTATTGGATATCCGATTTATCAAGGCACTGATGGTCTGAATGAAGAAATGATTGGTTTTTTTATTCAGACAAAGAGTCTATGTGTAGTGAAAACAGGAAAGTTTTGGCTTACTAAAACACCACATGAGTATAAACGAAAGGCTGATTGGGATGCTGTTCGTCCATGCATAGTTACTTGGTTACGGCTAAAAGATAAACATACAAAAAAAGAATTTTATATAGCTACCACTCATTTTGATAGTCGCGGCTCGATTGCACGTTTGCATAGTGCGCAAATTATTCAAGATGTTATGAAAAAAATTGCGGGTAGGACTGCCGTGATTATCACCGGCGATTTTAACATGATGATGGATGTGAATCCGACAGGCCAAGAGGTTTATAACAAAATAATTAATTCTGGCTGGCTATTCGATGTACGTGATAGATCTCAAACTAAACATATTGGCCCCGATGGAACGTTTATAGGATTTTCACATAGTAAATGGAGCCCTAAAGAAGGACAAGAGCCGAATCGATTTGATCATATTTTTGTTTCAAAAGGTATTGAAGTTAGGCGTGAAGGTGTGATTAATGATCGTGTACAAAAAGGTAGATTGTTTTTGCAAGGAGGGGTAAAAAAATATAAAAAACTTTTTGAATATGAAACCACAAAACCATCTGATCATTCGATTGTAACTGCTGATATTTCATTAAATTAACGTTCGAGCCTCGACCAAGTAATGTATATATAAATTCTAGTCGTTTAAAAAAAGATTTTTTTCCCATCGTTTCTTTTTACATAAAGCATAGACCCGATCTGGTTCTTCATGCGCAAGTAGGGCATAAATAAGATCCTGTTCGTCAGCAGGGAGTAATCTGAGTTGCTCTAAGCTTGCAATTTCATTTGGCATTGTTTGTTTTTTACCAAGTATATATTGAGGCGCTTTGCCGCTGGTGAAGAAATTGATTGTTGCAGGGGCGATTGCATTAAAATGATTAAAGTTTCCAACACGTTTTTTTGCTAATTTTTTATGAATTTTGGGGAGCCACATTGCCACACAATGATGATGAAGTTGAATATGTAGAGGGTCTTTTGAATCAATGGTAATCCGGATATTAGCACGCCGAGAGTGGGTTGGGTAGGTTCTGCTGTATAATCCTAATAATGGTTGTACATAATCTCCCCATGAATAAAAATTATAAAAAAATCCAATGATTTCCATGTTTGGCGTATACCGGTTCATATCAACTGGGGCACCAAAGGAATATATGGTAGATATTTTTCGTTGTTTAGATTTTGATTTTCCATGATTGAATCTCACCAATTGTTCTGCCGCAAGAATAGCTACATTAGTTCCTTGGCTATGGGTAATGAGATGCACATGATCAGATGCAGAGAAAGATTGTATTTCTTCAGCTAGGCGGTTTCCAGATTCTGTTCGAACCTGATGATTATAGTCTCCAGTCCAGCTAAATGAGGATACGCTATATCGGCCTTGGCCAATCAAAGCAAGAGAGCTATGAAACTCGCCTTTTGCTTGATGCCACAATTCATTTTTTGCCCATGTGCCGGGCACAATGATAAAGTGATCTTTGCATTGTGTATTGATTATGAAAAACAGGATGATAAAAATTAGATGTCGAGAATTCATCATATCTCCTTAAAAGTTTTTCTTACTTTAAAGCTAATGATGGTTCGGATGCAACAAAAAAAAGAAGGACTGTCTCCATTAAAGCTTTATATTCTTTTAAACCTCTTGAAGAGCAAACATAGAATTATTTAAGAGAAATAATAATAAACAGTACCGAGAACTACAATTAGTAGACAGAGTTTTTTCTTAGATCGTGGTGTAAAATCAAAATCATCATGCGATGATGCTGTGATAAAATTTCCCTTTAAAGAAATGGAGGGCGCAGGCTGTTTTTGATTTTTAATTATAGTGTTGAACATTTTAACTAACTTGTTGGAGTTGCATAGTGGGTTGTATTTTTGCATGCACGATGTTACAGATCGATTTTGTTTATCTTTGTAGTTGAGATAAGCGTACATCTGTTTTTGTAGCGAGGGTGTTTCTATTCGATTGAAAAGCAAACCCCGTTTTCTATTCAGCATGGTAACAAAGACTTGGCGTATCTTATAATCATCCATATTTGTTTGGGCGATTGAAATCATGAGTGGAGTTGGTTTTTTTTCTTGCATACCTTCATTAGGATTAATTAAGTGATGCCAGTTAATCGTAAAAAGAAAATTAATGAATTTGAAAGTATGAGGGTTTTTATTGTTTTGTCGTAATAATTCCCATAAAAGATGGTTACCTAGTTCTTGCCTCATTTTTTTCCACATCGTAACTGCAGTTTGGTTTCTTACAACTTTACCATTCTTTAAGGATATCATCTGCTCTTTTGAAAACAACTTTCTTATCTTGGTTCTAAAATTCTCCGTATTATTATTTATTATAGAGTCAAAAAGACCGGAATAACGTACTTTTATATTCGAAGGGGTTTGGGGAATTTGCAACTCTTTTGGAAGTATAGCTTGTAATGCGAGTACTTGGGTAAATACCCATACTGATATCAGTATTTTTTTCATTATATATCCTCATTGATTTTTATATAAAAAAATTCTATTTATCATATAATTTTACAAGGTTTGAGTTTATTGTCAACTGGTCTGATCAGAAGGGGCTTTATGGATAAATCAAAGTGAATGATGGTTGAATGCAATAAAAAAGGGAAGGTTTTTAGGCCTTCCCTTTTTACGAGTTATTTGCTTAGAGTTTTGGGCTTGTCCGACGAAGCTTTATGCGAAGTCTGGAAACATTAAGCCAATTTCTTTTGCAGCAGTTTCTGGTGCATCCGAACCATGCGTAGCATTTTCACCAATATTGGTTCCAAACAATGCACGCACAGTGCCTTGTTCTGCTTTTGTTGGATCAGTTGCTCCCATCAAATCTCGCCATGCTTGGATTGCATTCTCTTTTTCAAGGATCATTAATACAACGGGGCCAGATGTGATGAAATCGATTAGTTCACCAAACCATGGTTGGCTGCTGTGGATATCATAAAACTGTTCTGCTTTATCGCGAGAAAGATGTTCTTCTCGCTCAGCAAGGATGGTAAAGCCGTTCTCTTTAATCATCTCAATGATCTTAGAAGCATTTCCTGCTTTTACTGCATCCGGTTTAATTATAGCAAACGTTTGTGCCATGTTGTTTCTTTCTAAGATTGTTTTTTTTTCAGTTTTTCAAGTTCTATCTGCAAGAGTGATTTAGCTTTAGGAATTTCAATCTTAGGAGCCCTTTGCTGTTTCTTAGCAGATTTTCTCGGTTCGCTTTTTGCTTCCAGATTGAGACTTAAGCCAAGCTTACGATCATCTTTGTTCACATTCGTAACGCGGAATTTTCGTTTTTCGCCAACCGTAAGAGTATCTTCGATTTTCTTATCACCGAATTCTGAAATATGTGCGAGTCCTTCAATGCCAGATGGTAATCTTACAAATGCACCAAAATTAGTGATTTTTGAAACTTCGCCATCAATAATGCTATTAAGAGGATATTCTTTTTCGATTGTATTCCATGGATCTTGGCTCAGTTGTTTGATACCAAGAGAGATTTTTTTATTGTCTTTATCAACCGAAAGAATAATTGCGTCCACATCTTGTCCAATTTTATAACGATCACGTGGGTGTTCGATATGTTCTGTCCAAGAAAGATCAGAGATATGTGCAAGTCCATCAACGCCTGGTATTAATTGAATGAAGATTCCAAAATCAGTCACATTAGTGATTGCGCCTTTGATTTTTTCACCAACTTTATATTTCTCTGCGATTGTTTCCCAAGGGTTGCCTTGTAAGCGTTTGATACTCAAAGACATTCTTCGGTTATCACGCTCAAGTGAAACAACATATGCCTCAACTTCTTGGCCAACCGAATAATGTTTTGTTAGATCCTTAATGCGATTAACCCAGGATACTTCAGAAATATGAATTAATCCTTCAACGCCAGGAGCAACAGCAACAAACATTCCATAATCAGTAATGCTTGAAATTTTCCCTTTTATTTTTGAATCAACTTTCACATCTTCAGATAAAGTTTTCCATGGATTATCAGTCAGTTGTTTCATACCAAGAGATATTTTGTTGTTGTCTTTATCGATTGAAAGTACTTTCACAGGAATAGTATCAGCAATTTTTAGAACTTCGCTTGGATGTGCGATTCGGCCCCAAGTCATATCAGTGATATGAAGTAAGCCATCTACGCCACCGATATCGATAAACACACCATAGTTTGTGATGTTTTTAACTTTACCTTGAATAATTTGGCCTTCAGCAATCGTTTCAAGAATTTTCTTGCGTGCTGAACTACGCTCTTCAAAGAGCATTTTACGACGAGAAATAATAATATTTCCGCGCTTTCTATTAATTTTAATAATTTCTGCAGTGATTGGTTGACCCACATACTGATCAAAATCAGTAACACGTTGTAGATCGATTTGTGAACCAGGAAGAAAAGCAGGAATACCCACATCCACACTTAGACCACCCTTAACTTTATGCGTAACAATACCTTCAACTGGTTTGCCCGATTCAAACAATGCAAGAATTTTGCCCCAGGCTTTTTGCGCTTTAGCTTTTTCATAAGAAAGAACTACGTTACCTTCGATGCTTTCAAGTTCATCGAGGAGTACTTCAATTTCATCACCAGCATTAAATCCTTTTAATTCGATATCAGAAAATTCGTATCGAGGGATATGGCCTTCGGATTTATAATTGATATCTACTACAACACCATCAGAATCAGCTTGAATAATTTTACCAATAACAAGTTGGCCTGGTTTTAGTTGTGCAAATGCTTCATCATAAAGTGCTTGAAGCTCAGCAATATGCTCAGGAGCAGCTTGTAATTGAGTTTCATCAATAATTCTACTTACTTTACTAAATTGTTCGGGGCGCAAAAGTTCTTTTGCCATGCGTGCTTAATTCCATTCGATTCTTTTTGAAGAACTAGTGAAAGAAAGAGAGTCTTTAATTTCGACTATCAAAAAGATCTAGATTAAAAGGGTTAAAATACAAATTTATACCCTCAAAAATAGCATAAAATTATACAATATGCAAAGTTTATTACCTGAAAGGAGCTACACTAATTATGATTGTCCGCAGTTAGCTGTGTTTGCATCAGCGTCCCCTGTGGGAAGGGCGATTAATGAACAACGTTTGTTTGTAGCTTTATTGATATTCCCTATGATCTCACTAATTTTTAATGGTCGAGGAGGGGTTTCTTTGCAATAAATCATATATCGGGTGGTTGATGCTGTTGAGTAGACCTTTGCAGTTTGGGCATATCCGGGCGTTTGATTGGAATCCTCTAAAGGAATCTCGAGTATGAATGTGTTACGTACTTGGGTCCAATGGCCAGGTATGGTGGCAACGGGTAGAAATACCCCGATTACTTTGCATATAGGTTGCGCTGTTGCAAATCCTGTGCTGTTGGTATTGTTAGTTGCTGTTATACCCCCCACTGAGGCGATTGAAACCATCTGATTAGGATTATCATTGAATAGATACACTGCCTCAATCAGGTTTGAAATGCATAAAATAACTATAAATCGTACAAACCAATATTTCATTTTTTTCCTTTAGTTATCAGTAGTTATAGGATACCAAGAAATAGTTTCAATATGCAATAATCAGGTTTCTTGATTTTATTATCTGTTTTTTATCAGACTCAATGCAACCAAAAAGGAGAAAAGC
>SDBT01010486.1_pt1 | contig 14952 bp, 12 predicted proteins | sample 2277101 | NCBI WGS metagenome assembly SDBT01 (sample SAMN10404973, study PRJNA504765) | marine sediment metagenome | isolation source: marine sediment core GS10_PC15, 103 cmbsf | place: Arctic Ocean: Southern Knipovich Ridge | collected 2010 | reverse complement strand
AATCCCAACATCGGATGAAATAGATGAATCTCTTCGATATGTGCCATTTCATCGCTGGCTTGGTTTAAGAGTAGGTAAATTAACCGAAGAAGGGTTAGAGATTATTATGCCTTGGCGATCTGAGATTATCAGTATCACCGAGCCCCACCCGGTTGTGCATGGCGGTATTCTGGCATCGCTGATCGACCTGACAGGGCTCTATGCTGTTCTGTCAAAAGGCGGTCAACCTGCCGGCACTGCATATATGAATATCGATTATCATCGACAGGCCACCGAAGGACCGCTAACAGCCCGGGCAAAAGTCCTCAAAATCGGTCGCGTGATATCCACTGCAGAAATCTACATTTATGATCCAGAGAATAGGCTGCTGGCAAGTGGTCGTGGAGGCTATCCTCGCTTGAGTGTGTGAGGCCATCCGGAAAAAAAAGAGCGTCTGCTCCAGACACTTTGAAGCCACCCTTTTTGTCCGTACTATGACCGAAACCAGATGGTACGATAAGGCTTTCTTATCACCATTTTTGTTGTTCACTTCATTTTCACTCGACTTCTTATCGCTATCACTGAGAAGGGAGACAGAATGACCGGGAAAAAGCTTGCCCATTTAGCCTTGAGCGACAACGGATTTCTATTCGACTCGGCGACGGGTCATACTTATTCACTCAACCAGACCGGAACATCTATTTTAAGGCTGCTCATAAAGGGTGTTTCCGTTGAGGAGATAATGACATCGATCATGGAAGAATATGAAATCTCTGCAGAAGACATATCAAAAGATCTGAACCAATTTCTCCATTTTATCTCAGAGCTGGGACTCATTGAAAGAGGCTGCGTTTAGAAAAGGACGACAATGGAAAAAAAACGGATAAACATTGCAGTAAGCGGTCTAAACGCAAGCGATAATCCCGGTCCCGGCGTCCCTGTCATCCGCGCCATCCGCGAAAGCAAAGAATTTGCCGGAACCATAACCGGACTGGCTCATGATCCTCTTGATCCGGGCGTTTATCTGCGTGGGATCTGTGACAACGTTTTTCTCATGCCCTACCCTTCTGAAGGAGCTGAAAATCTTTTAGAGAGGATGCGAGAAATCCATGCAAAAACGCCGATTGATGTAATCCTTCCCAGCCTCGATTCGGAGCTCAATGCCTATATAAAAATAAATGATGAACTATCCAAGATGGGCATAAGAACCTTTCTTCCCAGTGAACAAGGACTAAAGCTGCGCTCAAAGGCTTATTTTGACCATCTCAGCGAGATAGGAATTTCTGTGCCAAAAGGAAAGTCCATTTTCGATCCAACGGCCATATACGAGCTCGACCGGTATTTCGACTTTCCGGTATTGCTGAAAGGTCAATTTTACGAGGCCTTTGTGGTTCACTCTTCAACTGAAGCTGAACAATATTTCCGCAAGTTGAGCGCCAAATGGGGACTTCCGGTCGTGGTTCAGGAGTTTGTCGTGGGGGAAGAATATGACGTGGTCGCATTGGGAGATGGAAAAGGTGGTCTCATAGGTGCAGTGCCTATGAAAAAAATGCAGGTTACGGAGAAAGGAAAGGCGTGGGGTGGGATAACAATTGATGACCCGGAAATGAACGATTTTGTTCGTGAAATAATCAGAAAACTCAAATGGAGAGGACCTTGCGAACTCGAAATCATCAAATCGAAAAATGAGGGAAGATTTTATCTTATCGAAATCAATCCGAGATTCCCAGCCTGGTGCTACCTCTCCGTCGGTGCCGGACAGAACCTCCCCTGGGCAACCGTAAAACTTGCACTGGGAGAACCGGTAGGAGTGCTCCCGCCCTATAAGGTGGGGATCATGTTTCTCAGGAGTTCAATGGACAATATTTACCCTCTCTCCGAGTTTCAAAGTATTACCACCACTGGAGAACTCCGCAGGTTTGTAACGGACCACCGGGTTTTCCCCTAATCAAAGAGAGGGCTTAATATAAAAGTTTTTGGTAACTACTCAGGTTCAGGGGTTCAGGGCTTACAGGTTGGAAAGGGGACATCATGGGAAAGAAAAAATACGAGAGACCGACGATAATCAGACATATCTCCGATATCGCAAATAAATTCGGCCGGGCAAAAAAGCTAAGGACAAAAAAAGAGATTGACGGGATCCCGGTCAAAGACCTTGTAAGTCGTTTTGGAAGCCCGCTGTTTGTCTTTAGTGAAAAAACTGTTCGGCAGCATTTTAGAAATGCGCTTCGGTCGTTTACGGTACGCTATCCCAGAGTCCGGTTCGCCTGGTCATACAAGACTAATTATCTAGACGCTATCTGCAGGATATTTCATCAGGAAGGTTCATGGGCCGAGGTGGTCAGCGAACACGAATATGAAATGGCAAAACGTAACGGCATGAGTGGAGACAAAATAATCTATAACGGTCCCTACAAACCCGAGTTTGCCCTGAGATCTGCAATCAAAGAAGGGGTGCGTATTCATGTTGACCATTACGATGAACTCTACACACTTGAAAACATTGCGGAAGATCTCGGACGTCCGGTTGACATAGGGATTCGGATCAACATGGATACCGGCATCTATCCAAGTTGGGATCGTTTCGGCTTTAACCTCGACAATGGTGATGCCATGAACGCAGCAAGAAGAATCCGGGCAAGCGGCAAGCTTAGGCTTGCCGGACTCCATTCCCACATCGGCACATTTGTCACCGAGCCCTCCGCCTACAAAAATGAAACCGCAAAGCTTGTATCATTTGCGACCGCCATAGAAAAAGATCTTGGATTTCCCATAAGTTATATTGATGTAGGCGGAGGCTTCGCTTCAAAAAATACGCTTCACGAACAATATGCCCCCGGCGTAGATACGAATCCATCAATTGACGCATATGCCGACGCCATCACCTCTTCGATGCTTGAAGCCGGATTTTCCCCGGACCGCATGCCTTTGCTTATCCTTGAGACCGGAAGAGCCCTTATTGATGAGGCGGGATATCTAATCACGTCCGTCATCGGTAACAAGAGACTTCCCAATGGTACCCGAACCATTATCGTGGACGCGGGCACAAATATACTCTTCACTGCTTTCTGGTACAAACATGACATTATGCCGACTGAAGAAAACGCGGGCATGTTTGAGGAGACGGCTATTTATGGACCGCTCTGTATGAATATTGACGTGATCCGTCCATCCATCAGATTTCCGGCTGTTGAACTGGGAGACCCGCTTGTCATATATCCGGTGGGTGCCTACAACGTCACACAGTGGATGCAATTTATCAGAATGCGCCCCGCCGTTGTACTTGTGGGAGAAAATGGAGGTGTGGATATAATACGAATGCCAGAGACCATTGATGCAGTCAAAAACCTTGAACGAATACCCGCCCATCTGAAACAGAAAACACCGTGCCCGAAATGATGACTGAGAAAACCCATACACCTATTGCCGGGATCCCGACCCCTTTGAAAAGCATTTTTTCGGGCTACGCGCAGGTCTTTTTTTCCACAAAGTGGTATGTCGGACTGATCTTCCTTGTTGCCACGCTTATTGCTCCTGCGCAGGGGGGTGCAGGGCTTCTTGCCCTTCTCCTGTCAAATTTCTGGGCGATGATTTTCGGTTTTTCAAAAGACCATATAAAAGAGGGCTATTTTGCTTACAACGGCCTGCTTATCGGCCTGGCGCTCGTGCTCATCTACAGGGTTAATCCTGCGTTTTTCATCATAATTCTCATCGCTACGCTGCTCGGCGTTTTTATTGCTGCTTCTCTGAGATCTGTCTTTGAACGTTACCTTTTTATCCCGGTCCTGAGTACGCCCTTCGTACTGACCACATGGGGGATTATCGCCGCCGGCGGGCAGTTCCCGGGGCTCATATACACCCCTGAACCATATCAACTCTCTTTTTCTACAAGTTTGCTTCCCTCTTTTGTTGAGTTTTTTGCGAGCTCCCTTGGCGCCGCATTTTTTCAGCTCAATATTTTAGCGGGGATTCTCATCGCGATTGGTCTGCTTCTTTTTTCAAGACAGGCCTTTATTCTTGCCTTGATTGGTCTCACGTCAGGAAGTGTTATATATATCCTTCTCAAAGGTAACCCATCAAACCTGACCACCGGGCTTATCGGATTTAATTTTGCCCTCACCGCCATAGCGGTCGGCGGAATCTGGTCTGTTCCAGGATTTGCGTCCTTTTTTCTTGCAGCCAGCGGTGCGGCAATATGTGCCGTTATCGCCGCAGCATCGACATTTCTACTTCAACCGCTGAATCTCCCAGCGCTTGCATTCCCATTTGTGGTAACCACAAGTTTTATCATTTATGCCCTCAAACACAGGGGAATCGTCTCCCGGTTTAAGACGATTGCAGTGCCTGAAACCAGCCCGGAGAAAAATCTTAAACGTCATAAAAATGCGAGATCCAGATTTGTAAGCGGTGAAGTCCCGATCTTTGACCTCCCGGTTAGCGGTGTTTGGACGATTACCCAGGGATTCGATGGTGAACATACCCATAAAAGTCTCTGGAGGCACGCATGGGATTTTGAAATCTTTGACGAGGACGGAGAGAGACACAGAAAAGGGGGTTCGATTCTGGAAAACTTCTATTCCTTTGACATGCCTGTTTTTGCGCCCGCTGATGGTAAGGTGGTTACTGTGATGAATCATATCGAGGACAATCTCGTGGGCCAGGTTGATACGGAAAACAACTGGGGAAATGTCGTGATCATGTGGCATTATGACAATGTCTACTCTGCCCTCTGTCATCTTAAGATGGGAAGTATCGCTGTCAATGAAGGGGAAACAATACGCTATGGCCAAATGATAGGAAAGGTTGGAAACAGCGGTCGATCACCTTTCCCACATCTTCACTTTCAGGTACAGACCAGCCATGAAATCGGAGCGCCCACCATCCCTTCCGAATTGATGCATTACGTAAGGATGGGAGGCGAGACGGCTTTTTATCAGACACACGGATGTCCTGTTACGGGTGAGAGAATCAGCCCGCTTCAAACAGAAAGCGAGGTCTTTGATACTGCATTTTTTTATACCGGCCGCTCGTTGACTTTTAACGCCCGATGTCCGGATAAGGACTGGGATGAAATCTGGGAAACAGATATTGATTTTTTGGGAAACCGTTATTTGATATGTCGAGAGCAGAATGCCCGAATCCGTTTTTTTGTTAACCGAAAGGTGCTGTTGTTTCTCGATTATGAAGGGCCACGTAATGTAGGACTTCACTGGTTCTTTTTGGCTGTGCCACGCCTCCCCATGACGACGGGGCGTGTACATTGGAAAGATGAGTTGCCGGGTGACATGATTCTCTCGAAACCTGCCCGGCTTCTATTTGATCTGGCTGAGCCCGTTTTTTCTTTTGTGAGGCTTTCTTCCTCGTCACATCTTCTTAGAGTGGGAAATGAGATCTCCGTTGAGACCATCCTGAACGCCTCAGGGTTGCTTGCACCCAACAGGCTTAAAAGAATCAGGTGTTTATCGATTTTTGAATTGCAGAAAGGGCTTATTTCCGTCACTGCAAAAGCCGGGCAGGAAGTTTTGTTTGAACTTACTCGGAGTGATAAAACCGATTTAAGTAAAATATGACAAATAAGATATTTCTGTTCAATACCTACGGTTCCAGTACCGATGGGCCATAGGTATTTCTATAATATGAACACTGTGGAGAAATTATTTTGGAGAAATCATGACTTACATAGTAATTGATTTTTTGCGGACATGTACAATAAAAACAAAGGGAATAGCATTTATCCTGGTTTCCTCAATCATACTCCTGGGTTTGTCGGTTCCCCTATATGGAGGCCAAACTTATAACAAAATCAGCTTTTACTTTGAGGAATCATTCGCCTATGAGGCAGAAAAAAATTATGAAGAATCTCTTGACACCGTCCTGAAGATATTGAAAATAGAGAAGGACAATTACACTGCAACACTTAGGGCTGGCTGGCTGAACTACTTGAACGGGGACTACCAAGAATCCCTTCGTTACTACAAAAAGACCATCTCCCTTGCCCCCAGCGCCACAGAGCCCAAACTTGGGCTCATGTTGCCACTTATGGCCTTGAAACGGTGGAGTGATACAGCCGCCACAGCCCGGAAGATCTTGACATCCGACCCGAAAAACTATCTTGCCGACAGAAGGCTGGCCTATGCTCTTTTCTCACAAGCCCGCTATGGAGATGCAGAAAAGCAATACCGTAATATTATTGCATCGTATCCCAGTGACATTGAAATGAAACTCGGGCTGGGATGGACATATTTGCGTATGGGCAGAAAAAAGGAAGCAGGTAAGAATTTTAGAGAAGTACTAAAAGTCCGGCGCAATAACGCCAGCGCATTGGCCGGTATGGAAGCCATCAAAACAAAATGAAACAAATCAAAGGAAAATCTTAAAAAGTGACGTTTTATCAATCTTTCTCAAAATATCCGGCCAATAATTTCTTTGTCTTCACGACATTCATATTAAGGCCAAGCTCCTTGCGGTCATAGCCCATAGCCAGACCGAGCAGCTGAGGCAGGTAAAGAACGGGAAGGTTATATTCGGTTTCAAATTCCGACTCAATGCTTTTCTGATTGCCGTCATACATGACAGAGCAAAACGGGCATATGAGACAGATGGCATCGGCACCGGCTGTTTTGATATCATCGAGCTTCTGTTTGGTAACCGCCATGGCTGTCTTTTCATGGACCGGCAGAACAGGCCCCCCGCAACATCGATTTTTCCCCGGATAGTCAACCACCTCAGCACCCGTGAGCGAAACAAGCGTGTCAAGGGTATTTGGGTTTTCCGCGTTGTCAAACCCATCGTATATTTCAGAAGGTTTGAGATAATGACATCCATAATGGATGGCGATCTTCAGATCACTCAAATCTTTTTTGATGTGTTTCTTTATCTCCGCTTCCCCGACTTCCTCAAAAAGCACACGGGCAAAATGTCGGACCTTGACATGACCCTCATACTGCAACCCTACTTTGTTCAACCGTTTATTGATCAAATCTCGAGTTGTCCGGTCTTCCGACAAATGATGCGCTGTTTCCGTCAACGCCGAGGTACATGAACTGCATAATGTACACAGGTCAAGCCCCTGCTGTTGTGCCAGGGCGAGATTATAACCGCCCAGAAGCATCGCCGCATCCATGTCAGATGTCTTTACTGGAAACCCGCAGCAGATAAAATCTTCAACATCCACAATATCAATACCCAACGGTTGCGCGATCTTTCTGGCCGAAAGTTCGTAATTCCTGCCTCTTGCGGGTATTGTGCATCCCAGGAAAAGAGCGTATTTCATCTATAACCTCATTTCACTGTTAACCCCAGACACAAAGACTTGAGGATCCGGTCTTGTTGATAGACAAGGTGTCTGCGTTTGTCCGTATGTGTCCGTGTCCAACTTTTTTATTCTTCCGGGAAAAGCTTTTTTACTACCTCACATGTCGTGGGCAACTGGGGCAGTCCCATTTTCTTTCTTTTTTTATTATCAAAATCATCCAAAGGATAGATTCGGCCATTTCTTGTAACAAGATTCTTTTGCGCCCGGATCCCCGTCGGAGCATATCCTGCTTTTACGGCCATATTCTTTAGCAGCGTCATAAAGTCTGCTATACAGACTCCCTGCGGGCATCTCTCCTGGCAGGAATAGCAGCTCGAACACAACCATATAAAATCACTCCCAAGTACCTGCTCCCTAAAACCATACAAAGCCAACCGGATAATCCGCAGGGGATTAAATGTTTCGTTGACCGCGGTTATGGGACAGCTTGCGCTGCATGTTTTGCAGGTGAAGCAGGCCCGTACCTTCTCACCACCAGGCTGTCCAGTCAACTCATGGATAAATTTCGCATCAGCACTTTTTAAATTTAAATCAGACATATCCGAACCTTATTTAATGTCAGAACTAAAACTAGGATTTTTCGTTCAGGCACTATCTATCAGTTGTCTTTTGCAAAGGGCTCTGACCCAAGGCCCTGATCGTATTTTCCACTTCAGTAACTATTTTTTCAAATTCAAAACCCATACCCGGGGCCATGCTGCCAAAAAAAAGACGTTCCTTCTCCAGGCCGGCTTCTTCCAGGGCCTCCTTTATCAGTTCAACCCTCTTTTTGGCCAGGGTGTTTCCCATAACCGACTTACAGCTTTCATGATGACATCCAAAGACGGCAACCCCATCCGCGCCGAACTCAAAGGCTTTTAAAAGATAACTCAGATCCACCCTTCCCGCACAAGGGACCGTGATCAGCTTAATTTCACGAGGAAGTTTAAAACCTTTGAATGCGGCAATTCGCGCCGCCTCGACAGCCGAATTCTCACAACAGAAGGCAATAATTTTAAAACCGCTCTCTTTTTTCTGCTCGCACTCAGCAATTATCGCATCTTCTATCTGCGTATCTATTTCATCGTCAATAAAATGTGCGATCTGAATGGCATCCCCCGGGCATCCTGCTGCGCAAATGCCGCATGCCCTGCAGGCTGACTCGTGAAATATGGGTCTGGCTTCAAAGGATATGGCGCTATGAGGGCATAATCGATAACAGGTGAGACATTCGCCACATCTTTTCTCATCAAATATCACCCGCCCCTTTGCTTCAGCCCAGCCTCCTTGTCCCAGCAACCCGTGGATATCCAACACAGCCGCCTTTGCCTCTTCAAACCCTTCTTCCAGAGAAACAGGCCCCTTTGCTGGTCCTACGGCCCAAACTCCGTTACGATTGGTGTAAATCGGCTGGTTATGGATATTATCCCCCTGCAGAAACCCGTTGGTGTCCAGATTTACCCCGAGTCTTTTGGCCAATAACGTATTCCCGTCAGGGGCCTCATAGGCCTCTTCCAAAATAAGGTAATCCGGCTCTACTTTAATCTTTTCCTCAAGTGTTTCATCATGATAGACGACAGTGATTTTATTATCCTTATTTTGAATCTCAGGGATAGTCTCTGACAACTTTACAAAAAGAACGCCTGCCTCTCGGGCGATTCGGGTCAACCTTTCCATGCCTAAATGGGCAACCTTAAAATGTTCTGTTATAAACAGGACTTCATTTTTCTTTTCTTTTGCCAGTTTGACAGCGGCTTTAATAGCCCTTTGTTGAGAAAAAGGGGTTGAGTGGTGTTTGAAGCCGCATATAAAAACAGTTTTTAATGGTAAATCCTGCGATATAAAAGTGTCTTCAGAGGAAGACAGAACAGATTCCAACCATAAAAGGGACCTGACAGTTTCGGTTTCTTTGATCCCCCAGTTGTCAAATCCTGTTTTCAAAAAAGGTTCGTTTGCCAGGATTATTGCCCCAGCCTCAACAATTTCGTCCCTATTCTCTTTATCTTGAATTTTTATCTTAAAGTTCCCGGGATATCCCCAAAATTCCAAAATCCCTGTTGAGGGCAATATCCGGAGGCGATCATCCCAGTTCTCTTCTATGAGAGCTGGCGCAACAGCTGCGGTCTCATATTTTTCAGCACCATAAACCCTGGGGTTTCCTGCCATGTTTTTAGACGGACTTATTAATATGACCTCATATCCCATTTTTGTCAGTTCCCTGGCCACAAAAACTGAAACCGCGCCGGGACCGACTATAAGCACCCTCCCGGATACAGGGATATCTTTAGATGTAGAATTCTCTATTTTGTCCATCTTGTCCAAATGTTATTTTGAAACCGTTCCAAGGAATTTTGACATATCAAAGGCCGCGCGTTTTGCATGACTGATGGACTCGGAAACATCCATGGGCCCCTCAGTTGTCCCGGCAACGACAATCCCTTTGTATCTCATTTTTTCTTTTATCTCCAAGAACCCGTCTTCATTGACATTGAGGTCAAGTGTTTCACCAAAAAAATTGTTTGAACTGCCAGGCATGAGTCCCACTGACAGGACTACCATATCAAAGTCCTCTGAAATGGTTCTTCCGCTATCTTCATTATAGTAGTTTACGGAAATATTATCATTATCCCCCTGATAAAAATCACCCGGAAGTCCCCTCAGAAATCTCATATGATCCCTGGCTTCCTGGAAATATCGATCAAAGTCCTTTCCAAAATTCTGAATATCCATGTAAAACACCGTGATGTCAATCTCCGGGTTGTCATAGACAAGTCTCAGACCCATTCGCAAGGCGTAACCGCAACAGACCCTGGAGCAGAATTCATGACCAAGCCTGCTATCACGACTCCCAACACATTGTACAAAAGCCATCTTTTCAGGTTTAACGCCGTCGGATGTTCTGACTATGCTCCCCTCGGACCTGAGCGTTTTTTCCAGATCCATTCCCGTAATCATATTACTAAAACCACTGTATTTGTATCGAGCGACTTCTTCAGGGTCAAAGGGTTCATAGCCGGTTGCCAGAACAATACCATCGACTTCCTTTGACCACGATTCTTTCTCACCATCCAGTTCGATAGCATGTTCGGGGCAAACCGCTTGACAGATCCTGCTTTTTTTGTCCCGGCAATGGTCACATTTGGACGGGTCGATTGCGTAAGACGGATTGATGTTAGGGGAAGGAGCTTTTATGATGGCACCTCTTTCAACCCCAGGGCATTTTTCATAGCACAGCCCGCAGTTTGTGCACTTTTCGGGGTCAATCAACTGGGGATCTGAGCTAAAAGATGCAGCAAATCGATTTCCTATCTTTTCTACGTCTGTAAGCGTAGTTCTCGTTCTGATACAAAGCCCCTCATTTACGGAAATATCTCTCAAAATGCCTTCAACAAGGCAATCATTGCATTTTATACACCTGTCTGTAGCCTTGCAAGTAATATTGACGGCATGGCCCCCAATAAAAGGACTTTTTTCAATCACGAGGATGGTAATACCCATTGAGTTCAACTCCCGGGCCGCAGTCAGACCCGCAATTCCGCCACCTACAATCAAGACGAAATCGGTCTTTTTATCAACCATTCCATACTCCTCAATGCGAATTTTTCTTCTAAAAGGACTTTTTCAAAATACCATAGTTTGGTCAAGGTCCAGGCGGGAGAATGTTTTGCTTCACCCTTGCAGGCCAAAAGGTCATTTCATAATTTGGTGCCACAACCGCCACAAAATTTGTCGCCTTTGTTCACTGGTTCTCCACAATTGGGGCAAAAATTATGACGATATCGGTTCTCAACTTGTGTATCAACAGGGTTTGGGGTGCGAGGCGAAGAACGGCGGGAGGCAAGGTGCCAGACCAGGGAAACAACTACGATAAGACCACCGATAAAAATAATGACAAGACCCCAGTTAAAGCGGGAACCGGCGGTTGACGCGGTGGATAATCCGGGTTTTTGGTTATCAGATTTTGGAGAAGGCAGGTTTTCAACCGACAATCGGGAGACGGTCATTGTGTAACTCACGTGTAGTGAAACCGTTTCTCCGGCCGGGACATTTTGTGCGGAGAAAGTGTGATAATTGAGTCCATCTTCACGCTTTACAGTAGTTGCAGCGGCAGGCTCAGTGTTAAGGGAACTCGCCGATATGGGTTGCTGCACTGTCAATTGAAGTTTTTTAACGGATAGATCAGCCAACCAGGTAAAGTCAAAAGATCGCTGGTTGTAATTGACGATGTACGGGACATAATACTCCACCCTAAAACGTAAATCCGATGTGATGAACGTCAACGTACCAGCGGGGTTACGGCTGGAAGCAATGTCATCTTTCATTTGGCCATCACTTCCATCAATACGGGCAACAGCATTGATTTGGGCTGTTTCTGGTATAGGCAGGGTAACAGCGGCAGGAAATTTTGTGTCACTCGCGAGTGTGCCGGTCAACATAACAAGGACGGACTTTCTGTCATAATCAGGCCAAAGTTCTACAGCAAGTGTGTCAATGGCCCTAACCGGGGTTTGTGCAAAACCAGCAGCCACGGGCACCAGTATAAAAAGGATTAACAAAAAGATTATGTTGCGCTTCATTATTGTTCTCCGCGAGTAACCATCAAGCCCGAAGACCCTTTTCTCCTAATTAAGGACCACATGCATTCTTGCGTCGACCGGAGGGAGAAAATCTGTGTAAAGATAGAGTAAAACCCTCTAAGAGATACCCCGCGGGTGCGGGGTAGTTGATTAAATATTGTAACTACTCAGGTTGTCGGGTTCACTGTTTGGGGTTCAAGGTTCCATTCTCGTCCTCGGACTGCATTCTAGATGCGTATTTACGAGAAAAATGTCAACCTGGTAAGGCCTAATCCAAAATTTGGAGCCAAATTAGCAATTATTTGGAGAAATGAGCGTTTTTAACGAAGACTTCGGGTCTTCAATGCCGTCCTTGTCCTTAACCCTGAACGTTGAATCTCTGTCGAAGATCCCGCAGGGCGGGGAACCCCTGAACCTGAGTAGTTACGAAAAATTACAGAGATCAGCCGCCAAATTTTCGGTCAATTTCATTTTGGATTTCAGCTACGGATGCCCCCTGTGCGTGCATTCGAGACGCCAACTGCGCCTCATCCATACACACGCCTCACGTAGATGCGTGGGTATCCACATAACAGCTCAACAAGTTTTTGTGACCAAAATTTTCCTTACATCGGCAATAACAATAGAGGCGGTCAAGCACCTCTGGTATTGCGCGAGCTATCTCATAGGCTTTTCTGGCCTTTCCCTTAAACCGTTGAGGCGAAAGGGTCTGTCTTGTTTCCCGAAGAAGGATATTTTCTTTTTTCAAATTTGTACGTTCATGGGCAGGCTGTTTGGGTGTTTCTCGTTGATAGAAGAAATAGCCCCCAACGATGAGCAGTACGGCACCAACGATTAAACCTATAAAAGGGTACCTAGACTTTTTTTTTGGTTGCGACCCTTTTTGTACTGACTTAGGCTTATATCCTGAAGATTTCCCTTTTCTTTTTGTTTCCTTTCTCTTTTTTCCCATAATAGAGTTCCTTTTCTTTTCAAGCTAAAAAATTTCTATTTTTTTAATGTAATCACAGGAACCGGATAATTCAAGAGGTGACCAATTCCCTGGCATCTACGGTTTTATTTTTCTGTTTCACCGGGCGCAAAACGAAGCATGACAATCGTCGCCACCTGATGCCGATCACCGTTATCACCATCCCAGATGGCCAGACCAAAGGGGTAGAGCTTTTTTGAGGGGTCAAACTGCACATCAAGTTTATCCGAAGTCCGCAGAGCCCTGCTCAGTTCGAGAACCCAATATCCGTCAGCCCAAATGGCCTGGCCGGTGATGTCCGCGGAATTCCCCCCCTCGGGAAGACCGGATTCATAAAGGGGCAGAGCTTTGTTTATTGGTTGGTTGCCCTCAGATAATTGTAAAGGGACCCGTTTCTCCCCTTCCAGATGGAATTTCGGCAGGAGTAGGTTTTCTTTTGTTTCCCGGGCATTGAGAACAAGTGGGATTCCACCGATAGTTTCCGGCATTCGTGCCCCGGAAGCGTCGCTCCCATGCGCAGCAGACACCTCAGGGATTGCCCATCTTAATGAGGGTTTTTTGGTCCCCTTAGGGATAAATACGCTCTGATGGTCCAGAAACCCATCCCCGGGACGTCCTCCTTTTTCGGCTGTAAAGGCATTCCAGTACCACTCATCCACCAACGCCCCTTTCTCTCTGGTAGCCATACGCGGGAATTCTTTGTAACGACCGGTGTTGTGGCACAAGACAGCACAGCCTCCCAGTTTAAAGTCCTTGACCTGTTCTGTTATCTGCCACTGAAGTGCAAAAGCATCCGGCGAGTCCATCTCGGCTTGCCATCGGCCCTTGTTAAAGCGCCATTGTCCCATCTGGTCATGGCGGGTTTTATCGCGCCATCGAAAAGTGAAATAGATGTGGGTGTCATCGTAAACTGATCGAATAAAGACCGTTGCTCCCGGCCGAACAGGCCCGTTACCCAATTGCCACGTAGGTACTTTGGTTTCAAGGGAGATAGCCCAGGTATCATCCCAGGTGTCATCCAGGGCACTGCCGTCCACTTTAGGGGCGGGTTTTCCGTCTAAATATACGGAAATGACAGTGGGTGGTAAATCTTCTTTCTCGTAATCCTTGTGGCGATCGGGTCTATGGCAATTCAGGCATACACGATCTGCTCGAGTTTTGAAAATATTGTTCCTGGCCAACTCGGCGCCGTCCCTGGCCCTACCCCCGGCCATTAATTCAGTATAAAATCCTCCCGGACCGTGACAGCCTTCGCAGGTAACCTGGTCTTCCAGATAGTGACCTGTTTGTTGATTGAAACCCGTTGTGTGACAATCAAGGCATTGCGACTCGTCTATGGAAATCCCGTTGTTCTGCAGTTCTTTCAGTTTTTCTTTCACCTTGTCAAGGGATTTGAACTTGAGTTTGCGCCAGCGAGCCACATGTCGTGGATGCGAACTCAGATGGCACCGCAGACATAGGTTAGAACCGGTGAATTGTATCCGTTCTCCGGAGGCGCTATATTTAAAAAGGTCAAGGGCAGAGGTTCCACTGTTACTCGCTTCCAGATACTCGTATAGTGGCCGGCGAGGGATGTGCATAGTGGAATGCGCCGCGGATTCCTCGGTAGCCCTTCCGACACCCCCGTGACAAACCGTACAACCGTATTCTTCAAACGGGAAACGTTCTATTTCCGGATGTTTTTTTTCGAGTTCTTTCAGGTCCAAATGGCAGGTATTACATCGGTCTACACGGCTGCCGCCGTCTAGCAGAATCTGTCTGATCCTGTATTGAGGATGGTTAAGATAGCTCAAACGTTTTTGCAGCTTGGTGCGTTGTGTCTTGTCGGCACGGGCTAACGCCTTAATTACCTTGTCTTTTTCTTTAAGAAAAAACGCCTCTTGATAGCGTTTCCACTCAGGATTCATCTCCTTTCTGAGAATCAGACCCATGGTTACCAGAAAGAAGACAGCGAGCAAAACAAATATTATATATAGGTGTCGATTCACTCCTGGAGTTTTCCTATACAAAACCTGGGTTACTAATACTGGCTGCGCCAGGAACCCGTGCGTGCGGTTTTAAGCAAAATTTTCAACGCCATGCGCTTCAGATATTAAACCATGGCGTTTGTACGATATACCGTATGTTCAAGA
>SDBT01010485.1_pt1 | contig 14954 bp, 19 predicted proteins | sample 2277101 | NCBI WGS metagenome assembly SDBT01 (sample SAMN10404973, study PRJNA504765) | marine sediment metagenome | isolation source: marine sediment core GS10_PC15, 103 cmbsf | place: Arctic Ocean: Southern Knipovich Ridge | collected 2010 | reverse complement strand
AGACAACAGAACCATAGGCGATAACTGGTATGTGACAGACCTTGAAGATTCTGATAAATACGGGGAGTCCACCTTCCTGGTGCAGTTTCATACAGACTATTGGAAACTTGAAGTGCATGACCGGTTCAGGATATCATCAAACACACCAGGCAGCCTGTACCTGTATAATGAAACAAGACACCATCACTTTGACTTTGTGAATCACATACTGGCAGAGAAAAGAAAGAACATAATCGGGAAGGGAAAACACGGAGGGATCCAGACAGTGTGGGATCACCCGGGCGGCCGCCCAAACCATTTGTTTGATACATCGTATGCGTGCATGGCCGGTGCTAATATGCTTGGGGTAAAGGTCAAGATAATATCACCGATCATAGAAAAGAAAAAATACGGACCGAAGACAAGAAGAACAAAACAGGAAAGGGGACCAACCAGAGGAAAAAGAAGAAAAGGAATGCGGACAAAATATTCTTAAAGGAATAAATCATGGCAGAAAGAAAGCAATATTTAAACAAATATTTTAATTTAGGCAAATGGATGAACCCGGTGGAGAGAAAAAAAGGGCATAATAAAAAAGTCAGAAAGTTTTTAAATGATCTATATAACCTGTACACCAGGGACGGGGTATCCATAGACAGACTGTCCGGCTGCTACCAGGTTAGTATGGACTTCCTGAAAAAAGAATTCAAGAAGATAAAAAAGAAAAGGAAAGCCAGTTGAGTTGGGGGGAAAGGAGTTGTAAGAATTCACCATGTCCAATTCCAGATGAATGTACCTATGTGAAGTGCAATGTAGACTGTAGGGAATACAAATGGGATAATAAGACAGTACCTGATAGCATTAAATCTCAGATAAATCTTGCAGAAAAAAAAGAAATCAGGTGTCAACATCTTAAAGTAATGTCAAATGGTATTTGTCTGAAGTGCGGGAAACTAACAAAAGGGAAAAAATGATGGGGGGGAATAAATTATGCCCAAACCTATAATTATGACTGATCATGGATTAAGATTATGCCCATTTTGTAAAAGTGACAATCTTGAAAGATGTACAGAAGAAGGATACAAATTGGTTAGTTGTAATGATTGTGATTGTTTTGCATTGGAAAATGTATGGAATAATAGACCTTTGGAAGATGAATTAAGAAAAGGAGTAAAGCCATGAGTGAAGAAAAAAGCGTATGTCAACATTGCCTGCAGCGGTATAGGTGTCCTGCATCATCAGCTTCCAGGTCTGCTTGTGAAACTTATGAAAAAGATGACAGTATATGCCAAAAAGAAATTATCAGTCCAAAAGAATATTATAATTTACGTGGTCAATTTGATGAAGTTAAAAGAGATAATACAAAATTAAAAACAAAACTATGTGAAGCGAATAAAGTAATTAGAGAAATATATGAAATATGGGCTGGGAGTGATGGGTTGATCCCTGAAACAGCCCCGGAAGCTTATCAAGAAAGATTAATATTACAAATGAAAAATGGTGCCAGTATGTATATAAAAAAAAATGGGAATGAAAATAGTGTTATATGCCAAGATCGTGGGAAGCATAGTTATGCTGATGGTGGGATGGATTGTATTATTTGTAAAAAAAGAGATAAAAAATTTAAACTTGGACAGGAAATAAGGAATAACCATAAGTGAAGAAAGACCAAAAGAAGTAGATGATACAGAAGAATGTGATTGCATGGTGACAATCTTTGGAATTGTATATACGGCAAGCAATCCGGACCATGAATCAACAGACCGGGAAATGATTGAATGCAAATTCTGTCCCAAGTGTGGAAACCCGGTTTAATAAAATGAGTACTGACATCAGACCAGATGCAACGATCGTGATTAAAAAGGAGATCACAATAAAACAGTTTAAGAAACTGGCCAAAAGGTTTAATAGTATATTCCTTCCGCTTGGATTTATACCAATACAACATTCAAGGGGTCCGGCCGGTGTGGTTTTTAAATATAGAGAAATCAGTGTAATTATTGATTCAAAAAAGGAGAAAACAAATGGCAAGATGTGAGTTATGCGGGGTAGGGGTCGGAGTTAAAAAAAACGGGATCTGTTCAAAGTGTGAACCCAAAGGATCAGAAAAAGGGACACTGGATTCAGCTTCCGGATCTGATACAAAACTGGAACACCTTGAACCAGGTACCGGGTCCGCAATTATTGCAGGACCGGAAGCACCAACAGAAGCAGGTACTGATCCAAGTGCACCGGACAGAGACAACCCAAAGAAAATTGAAGTCCAGGAAGGTCCACCGGCAGCTGAAACCGAAGAAGAAAACCAGGGATTCATTCTTCCGGATCCTGAAAAAGACGATCCTGACGCTGCTGGCCATGGGCCGCAGCCTGAATCTGAAGAAAAACCGGTCCCCGGGGAATCACCAGACACCCCCCCAGCGGATCCGGACACGGAACCTGAAGAAAAAACCGATGAAGATCCGGAAGAACCTGAAGAAAAAGAGGACCCGAAAATCAAAGAAGAGATCTTCAGCTTCCCCAGCCGGGTACGGTGCGAGTACTGCGGATCCCCAAACGTCAGGGTGACCAGTACAAAAGAAAACATCAGATATTATGAGTGTTATCAGATCATCCCTATGTGTCCGGGTGATACGGAAACCAAGAAAAGAACCTTTAAAATACTGGGCAAAAAGATATAATTTTCTCAAATCAATAAAAAAAAAGGGATTATTTATACTATTTTCTCGATTCTGTTACCAACTCGCTTGACAAGATATATTAATATTGGATAATGACAACTCATGAAACACAAAACTTCAAACCAAAAAGAAGGGATCCCAAATGATTTATTAAGTTGAGCTGATCAGTGATACTTGGAGACGGCATGCAGGTGCCTGTACATCTGTATTGCCGTCTTTTTTTTATGGAGAGCATGTATGACACTCAGTACCTATTCAGCAGCAGAAACACAATTAAAAGAAAACCTTCTTTTTGATAACAACACAACCAAAGCTTCCCTGGCACTTGAAGCATTACGATTCATGATAGCATTCAGACCAAACGAAAACGCAGGGGGCGGCCAGTCATTCACTTTTGAAAAGCTTCAGGAAATGGCAGACAAGGCAGAGATCATAGTGGCTTCCGGGAACAGTTCAAACCGTTCAAGTTTTGTCCAGGGAAGGATGCGTAACTAATGGTAACACTGTTTGATCATAATGGAAATCCACTTCCCCGCAGCGGGGTGGGATCACGCAGACAAAGACGAAATGAAAATGTAACTTATACCGGTAAAAAACCATACTATTCTTCATCCGGTACCGGGTACAGATCCAGTTCACTTTCAATAGACGCAAGCACCAAAGCACGCGGGGGATCCGGAGCATTCCATCAGCAGATAGATATCACCAGTCTGCATGATCAGACCAGATGGTTTTATCGTAATAATGGTATTTTCTCAGGAATGATGAACGCGGCCGCAGATTATATATGGGGAAACGGGTTCACCCTTCAGTTCACCACAAAAAGCAAAACTTATAATGCCAAGGCTGAAAAACTTTTTAATGAATGGTGGAGGAAACCGGAAATAAAACAGCAACTGACCGGCCGGACCGTGGGACGTATGGGGGCGATTGAATTACTATCCATGGGTGAATGGGCAACTATTCTGACAGACCAGGGACTTCTTGACTTTGTTGAATCAGAACAGATCAAATCACCCAGGGACAAACGGAAAAGAGCAACATCCGGAATGCGTTTTAAAGCTGACGGATCCATATCAAAATACTTTGCCTGTCCGTATGACGCAAATGGACAGCCGGATACAGACAACCCGCAGGAATATGACGCTGACTTTTTCCTTTTTGCTTTCCGGCCGGACAGGTTTTCTTCTTTGCGTGCGGTACCTACATGTCAAAGCGTCTATCCATCCCTTCACCGGGTCAATGATGTATGTGACAGTGAAGCTATAGCCTGGCAGCTGTTATCCCGGGTAGCAATCAGCATGATCCGGAAGAACGGACCGAAGCTGGGATATGATGAAAGCGAAGAAGACACATCACGCAGCGGTGATGACTTTGATGATGATACCGATCGGAGAATCACAGAGCTGGGTAATGCCCTGATATTCCACGGTGAAACCGGTGATAAGATCGAGGGTATAAGCAGGAACATACCGGGCAAAGACTTCACAGCCAGTCTGACAATGTTTCTTCGGCTGCTGGGTCAGCCCCTGGGCCTTCCCCTGGAAGTCATCCTGAATGACTGGACAAAATCAAACTTTTCACAGTGCAAGGCCGCACTGGTCCAGGCATTCCAAAGATTTCTGGGCTGGCAGTTCCTGATAGAGGATTCAACACTCAGGCCCATTGTGAAATGGAAAACTGAAAACTTTGTCAGTGAGGGCCTTCTTCCTGAAAGAGTTGACGGTCTTTCCCATGAATGGCTGAAGCCAAAATTCCCCTGGCTTGAACAGCTGAAGGAAGCCTTGTCATTCGGTGTGATGATAGACCGTGGATTCACATCACATTCAAGAGTATTGAAGACACTTAACCTGGACCGGGATGAAATAGTCGTAGAGATCGAGCGGGAAATTGAAGATGCTATAAACAGGAAGAAAAAACTTGAAGACAAATTTGCCGGTCAGGGCTATAACCTTGCTGAAAATAATATATCTATTCCGTGGGAAAGTTTCATGGGCCACAAACCAGGCGCGACCAAGGGCAGACCGGCCGGGGCTGCACCCGCAAATCAAAACACTGTCACCGAACCAGATAAAGGATCCAAAAAATGACGTTAAAAAATGCGTACTTCTCGGAAATGCTTAATGAAATATGGGCAATGGAGGAACGGAGCCTTCAGACATTCCTTGCACGTATTGCAGAGATCGGCCCGGAAGACATTGCAAGAGTGACAGCAAATGTGCCCGAGTTTTACCTGAATAAAAAAGACCAGCTGGCTGCCATATCTAAAGAAGACACAGGACCCGGATATGAGATCAGGGGAAATGGACTTGCTGTGATTCCTATAGAAGGGGTCCTGATGAAAAAGGTGCCATGGTTCTACAGATTTTTTGAGATATCAGCAACACAATATGGTGATATCAGGAATGCTTTAACCAATGCGGTCAAGGATCCGGACGTGGAAAAGATAGTATTACATATTGATTCACCAGGCGGTACCGTGTCCGGTGCTGAAGAAACAGCTGACGCTATATTTGAAGCACGGAAAATTAAACCGGTCCACACACATATTGAAGACCTTGGAGCATCGGCCGCTTTTTACACGGGCAGTCAGGCGAATACGATCAGCACCAACAAAAACGGTGAAGTCGGATCCATAGGAGTATACGCTGTATTTGTTGACGGATCAAAAGCAGCTGAAGAAGATGGATTTAAAATTATAGTAATAAAATCAGGTGAACACAAGGGCATGGGTGTACCTGGTGCACCGATCACAGATGCACAGATAAAAGCGGAACAGAAAATTGTTGACGGATTGAATGATAATTTTATCCAGGCGGTTTCACGTGGCAGGGGAATGAATAAAAAAGAAGTACGCGCACTTGCAACCGGCCAGACATGGCTGGGTGAAGAAGCGGTTGAAATAGGTCTTGTAGATTCTATATCAGATATTAATTCAATTTTGGTGACGGATGGTCCGTCTAAACTATTTAAAAAAGGATCAGAAATGACAGATGAAGAAAAAAAAGCAGCAGACGAAAAGGCTGCAGTAGAAAAAGTGAAAAAAGAAAGTGCGGATGCAGCGAAAAAAGAAGAACAGAAACGCGCTGCGGATCTGAAAGAAGAATTCAGTGATGATCCGGAATTCGCACTGGAAGCGATCGAAAAAGGCATGAGTGTCACGGATGCCAAGGTTTTATACTGTGACAAACTGCGGGAACAGAATGCAGCCCTTCAGAAAAAAGTTGATGAAGGTGGATCTGAAAAAGAAGAAGGAACAGGTCATTCCGGTGCATCCAAAATGCCCAAAGGTAAAAAAGAAGAAGAAGAAGGTGATGAAGACTTCATGACCATGCGTGATAACCTGGTGCAGAAGCACGGGTGGAGCCTGGGCGAAGCGTCTTCATATATTTCCACGAACCGTCCGAAAGTATATAACGCATACCTGGCAAGTATCGGAGCGCGTCCGGAAGAAAAATAGACCGGAAGAAGTGAGAAGAAGTGAATTGTATATTTTACAATAAACAAAAATACTTTTTATAAGGAATATTTTCATGAGCGGAACAATTAACGAAAACGGAAAACGATCCTTCGTTGCTGGCGAAGATCTGAATGCCTTCTGCAGGGTAAAGCTTAACACCACTGAAGATGAAGTGGTCTATGCAGACGCGGGTGACGTTGCCATCGGTATTACTCTTGACAAAGTATCCAGTGGTGATCCTGTCGGTGTCAGAATGTCAAACCATCCTGGCACAGCCCTTGCACGTGCAGCCGGTGCCTTCACCTATGGTGATGCCATATATGGGGCAGCTGACGGGGAAGTTGATGATGATAACAGCGGCCTGTATGTAGGTATTGCACTTGAAACTGCAACTGCAGCACATGATGAAGTGGAAATCTTCGTTGCCCAGGGTGCTGCACCTTCAGCACAGGGTGAGATCTTTGAAGTGATTGCCGGTGAAGACTTGTCAGCGTGGGAACTCTGTTATGTTTCCAGCCAGTCAGGTGACGTGATGGTGATCAGCCTGGCACAGTCAAATTCCGGTGGAAACCGTGCACAGTTTGTTGTCACCCAGGACATTGCCAACGGTGCCAAGGGCACAGCGGTCCGGACAGCACTCAGGACCGGATTTGACACGGACGCAGCTGGTGCGGATGATGATCCTATTTACCTGTCTGATGGCACAGCGGGTGCGTATGACCTGACCAAACCGACCGGGACAGACTTTGTACAGGAAATCGGCCGGGTTGCCATTAAAAGCGCAACCGTGGGGGCCTTCTTTTATGACCTGTCCACAGAAGCAATCCTTTCCCATTCACATGCGGATGCATCAGAAGGTGATATATTGACAGCTGTCGTTTCAATCCTTACTGATGCAGGGAGCCTGATCACGGCCACGAACGTTGAAGCTGCTCTTCAGGAAATTTTTCAGCATGAACAGAGCATTCAGAAGATGCTGAATTTTCCGATCGGTTCTTTCGCACAACAGGATGGGACAGCACTTGCAGATTGGATTGATGATGCGGGAACAACACCAGGATGGAATGCCGGTGATGAAAGTTTCGGGATCCGCTGGAATGTAAATGGCAATCCTGATCCGATTTCGTGTTCCGTTCCATATCCCCGGGATCTTGATCCTGCAGCAGATGTGACAATGCACATATTATGCGCCAAGGTAGGTGCCACAGTGGGTGATGCTACCACATGGCTTGTAGAAGCGTTTGAAAACATTGTTGGTGCGTTATACGATGCAGACGCAGACCTGGGCGGTACTTCATCTGCCATGACCGGTGATGCCACTTCCAAGACCGTACAGGAAGAGACATTAACCCTTGCATTGGCAAACATCACGGGTGCACCGGGTACCCTGACAATCACTATCCAGCCGACTGACGGAACGCTGGGGACTGATGATGTCATCCTTCTGGGTGTTTGGCTTGAGTACAAAGGCCGCATACTTACTTCGTAAACAGAGGAAAGGAAAGTGAAGACGATAACCTTTGAATGAATTTTTTATATACTTAAACAAGGAGAATACTAATGCAGTATGACAGTTATAACGCACCCCGCGTTGATATCGGGGGACCTTTATATGAATTCCCAATTGCAGCTGACCTGGGACTTGTCGGTGGTCAGATCCTTCCCGAACATAATGTAGGTGAAGAAGCGGGAAACTTCACAGCCTTCATCCGTGAAAATATGCGGATCCCGGACACACTCCATGCTGACGGCACAGGCTCAGCCAGGGGTGTTTCAAAAGCTGAAGATTCCAACTATGCCACGTTGGAATACTGGTATGAAGAAACACTGACAAAGAAAAAGCGGAAGCGGTACATGAATGACTTTGATGCGTCCCTGGCAACGGCCAGATTTGCGATGGTCAAGGCAGAAATGGCCCGTGAAAAAAGAATCGCTGACGCTGTTTTTAATACCACGACCTGGACAGGGTCCGACCTATTCACCACGATCGGGACCAACTGGTCTGACGCTGGTGCTGACATCATAGGTGATGTACAGGCAGCCAATGAAAAGGTTGAAAACTTTTCAGGAATGATGCCGAACGCACTGTATTTGTCACGGATAAACCGGAAGTATTTTGTGAAAAATACGGCCATTAAAGATGCAGTGAAGTACACCAGCCTGTTTGATTTTGAAGCTATGGACAGCGCAATAGCGGGACTTCTTGATCTTGAAAGGATCATCTGGACCGGTGGTGTCTATAACTCAGCCAACCAGGGGGCGGCCTATGCGTCAGCACGGATCTGGTCGAGTTCCTATGCTGCTGTCGGTGTTCTTGCACGCGGTCCCGAAATGGACCTTGAAGAATCACCGCACCTGGGCAGGACAATGAAATGGTCTGAAATGGGTCCGAACGTGATAAACGTGGACACCTATTTTGAAGACCAGACAAAGTCCGAAGTGCACCGGGTTACATCAAATGTCCAGGAAAAGATATTTGATCCGTACACACAGCACCTGATGAAGATCGACTGATCTTGTATCCATAAGTACTATGAAGGGGGAAGTCAATGGCTTCCCCCTTCATCTCTTTTATTCAGGATCCACAATGTCTGATACCATGTTCGACCAAATGACTAAAGAATCATACCTACCCGCCATGCAATCTGTCAATGGAAAAGACTGGACCTTCCGGATCAATGCAGCAGACACACCCGGCACAGAATATAATATTATGTTTGAACATCTGGGGATCGAGATAGATACAGTGGGGAATGAAGAACAGACCATAGCCGTTGGAAGTATCACCGCAAATCCTGATGATATTTCTTCCTACAGTGTAGACAGTATCTGGCTTGACGGTGCAGTGATCTGGCCGGTCCGCTTAATTATAACAATAACACCATTATTGGTTTTTGAAATAATCACAGCAGATTTAAGATATATAGACGGAATCAGAAACAAGAAACAGGATATATAAAATGGTAGTCACACCACTTGGTCCAATTAGTCTGCCACTCAGTTATGCTGAAAATTCAATCGCTTCCAGTGCCATATTCCAGACATGGGCAGCAGCAGCTGATGAAGCTGCAGCAAAAGATAATATATTCCTGTACCGTGTTTCTGATAATGACAAGACAGATCCGGTGGTCACTCTCAATACCGGTGACAGCTTCGGGAAAATGTCAGAAGGAAGTGTCTGGCTGTATAACGAACCGGTGATCATAGCAGCCTTCAGGTCAAGCTTGCCTGAAGAGGTGGTCGATGATCAGGACGCTATGAGATATATTGATAACCAGGTGGGCCAGACAATGGCACAGACCCAGACGGTTGCTGAGACTGCAGGATATCTGGACATGAAGGAATGGATGATCACCAAAGATGCGTATGTGGTACAGGCAGACGAAGACCAGGGCCAGATCTTTGGAAGGCACTGCGGGATGGAAATAACCATGAGATATTGGGGACACTAATGCTGCGTGGAACAATAACATATCTGAGAAGTCCTGAACTGACACTGAAGGAACTGCGAAAAGGGGTCAAGGAGGATCTTCCAAAAGTCATAGAGCTATGGCATCAGGATGATCTGGGTGATCACTTTACAAAGGGTGCAGCCAAGAAATATAAATATAGAAAACGTAATTCAAAATATTTGAAAAGACATAGTCCGGGGAAAATAGACCTGATCTTATCTGGTGATATGGAAGAACAGCTTCGAAGAAGTATCAAGATATCATCTACCAGCAAGGGTGCCACCGGCCGGATGCGCGGCCCGGCCTATTCAAAATTTCATAACAAACCAAGAGAGATCACGGCAGTCACACCGAAACAAACAAAAGATCTTGCAATATTCTTTGATGGAATAATGCAAAAGAGATTTAATAAAGTCAAAGAAAACAGAAAGGAAACTGTATGAATGTTCACACGCTATATGCTGTTAATATTGCAACGGCTGAAGATGTTGATGCCCTCATAGATCAAATATCAGCCTTTTCAATTGACACAGGAATTGAAGACATGCTGGTCAGTGCTGATGGGGGTGTGGATAACACCTTCCTTGCAGTGGGTAACCAGGAACCGAAAATATCATTTACAACCAGTGCCCTGGTCACTGCGCTTGACGCTGCCGGAATCGGTGGACTGAAGATCAGTTCTGACGTTGATGATGACGGTCTGGAATGCTGGTTTCATAAAGTAATCAAAGGCGGCACCAGGGGAGGTGCGGGAACACATGTCAAGATGACGGTCAATGAAGGAATGCTGGTGCCCCGGTCATTACAGGCATCCCAAAAAGAAATGGCTTCATTGGAATATGAAGTAGTCATATCCTATGACGGTACAAATGATCCTATTGTCATAGAAGGAAGCCAGAACCTTGAAGGCAGTCCCAGTGTGGGTGAACTGTTCACCGTGGGGCCGGTCAATATAAACGGTGCGCAGCTGAACGGGATCCAGGACATCAACATTGATTTTGGTTTGACAGAATTCATAGTGGGTGCGGACGGTACGGTCTGGCCGACATTTATAGCAATCAATAGCCGGGAACCGACCATAACGATCCAGACAACTGAAGTGGAAGCACTCAGTACCTTCGGCCTGACCGGAGTGGAACAGGGGGTCACTGACAGCGTTGTGTATTTCAAGAAAGTTGCTGAAGGGGCAACACGTGTGGCTGATGCGACACAGGAACATATTTCATGCACGATTGATGACGGTATGATCAGGGTGGTAAGTATAGCGGGCGGCCAGGGTGATATACAGATTGCAACGGTCGAAATCAAACCCATCTTTGACGGTACTAATGCGGTCATGGTTTTTGATACTACAGCGGCGATAGTATAATGGCTGGGTTCTTATATTTTATTCCGGGCGGTGAAACAGTAAATCAGGAAACTGTTGATGAAGTCGGTCTGACGGATGCGCTTGCAAATACGAAGTGGAGTGTGAGACATGCCACGGCCGGTCCAGCCGGTGAAGCCGGGTGTGTGTTAGTTCCCAAGAGTATAGCGGTGGAAGGGAAAACACCCTGGCTTGGATATAAACCTGCCACACAGGAATGGACAGAAGCCAATGGGGGTAAATTCTGGTGCGGCATCGAGAAGGAAAACCCGTACACCACAGAAGATCTTCTGAAGCCTGAAGCCATAGAAGGGCACAGTGTGAAGCTGGGTGATGGTAAGGAATGGATTATACCCAAGGCACGAATATTCCCGATCGGGACCATGCTTCCTGAATCTCTGGTTCTGGGTCCGGAAGGTGAAGTGATCAGGGAAGTGATCCCCCGGTTTTCAAAATATTCTAAAAAAGCGGAACGGATCTGGAAGTTCTGGCAGTGGGAAAATAAATGGATAGAAGAAGAACAGGAACCAATGTCTGATACAGAAGCGTTTCAGCTTGGCAGTGAAATCATGTCTTTGAATTACATGATCAGTAAATGGGGAATATCTGATAATAAATTATTCGGTACTGATAATATGCTGACTGTTTTGAAAGCCTTTGTGGATATTCCCACACTGATAGAAGCTTCCCTGGAATACGAAGAAGCCGAATTAAAAAAAAAAGATGTCAACACCCCAAAGTTAAACAAATCAAACTCTGGAACAGCGGAAAAATCAAAGAGTACTATCCAACCTATGCAGATATAGAACTGGCTGAATTAATAGGATAAATCATGGTAGATATAATATTTAAACTTGACGCACAAACAGCCAAGGCCGTCAATGGATTCCTGAAGGTGGTGGATTCACAGAAGAAAATGAACAGGGGATTCAAGGCAGCAGTGAAGACCGGTAAGAGAATGGATAAAACACTGACAAGTATAAAGCGGACCGCACTGAACCTGGCCGGTGGATTCATCGGTGCCCAGGGGATCCGGATGGCAGTGGGTAAAGTAGTCGAGGGATTCAAGGCAGCTATACAGGCAACCATACAATTTGAAGATGAAATGACCGGGCTTCTATCGCTGGGGGAAAATGTAAATAATATTGATGCTGTCAAAAAATCAGTGCTTGACATGTCAGCTGGTTTTGGTATTGCAAAGAGGGAAATTGCAGATGCCATGTTTAACCTTGAATCAGGATCCGCGGGACTGGGGAAAGCCATACAGGATGACATCCTGAAAAGAACGGTGCAGCTGGTGAAGGTCACCGGTACTGATATGCCCACAGCCATGAATTCACTTCTGAAATCATACCGGATCTTTGGTGATGAAACAAACACGGTGGAACGGATCCAGTCAAAGCTGTTTAAAACGGCAGAACTTGGATTCCTTACCTTCACCGATATGGCCGTACTAATGCCTGACCTTGAAGCAGCTGCAAAGACTTTCGGTTTCAGCATGGATGAAGTGGGGGGCGCAGTTATTACAGCCACACAGAAGATGGGCAGGACCCAGGTGACCTTGACCGCACTGCGTAATGTCTTCCTGAGTATGACCGCAGCACAAAAACAGGGTGTGGACATGACCGGGAATTTCATAGAGAATGTACAGAAGCTGTCAGAAATGGATCCTGACATCCTGCTGAAATTATTTGGAAAAAGAACAGTCACGGCCATTGGTGTCCTGGTAGATGATACGGCAGCCCTGGAAAAAAATATCAAAGCAGTTGCCAGCGTAGAAGGTGAGATAGTTAGCGAAAAACTCATGGCACGGCTGAGTGATAATGCGCGTAAATTTGCAGAGATATCAAAAACCTTAAGAGAAGCAACTGAAAACGCAAAGGTGGTTTCCTTTTCACCTGGTGCTTCAAGATTGCAGACAGGGTTTGAATTAGCAAAATTGGGTGCGGTGAAAGCACTGCCGGCTTTTCTTCATGACTTTGCAGGGCCTTTGGCAGCACTTGAAGTCTTGACAGGAAGATCGAACCTTCAGAAACAAGGCCGAGCGGAACATATAAAAATCAGGCAGAGAAATAAACAGTTTGAACAGCTTCAAAAAGAATTAACCGTCATTCCAACTGAAGGTATCTTGGAGAAGTGGGTACTGGATGTCTTTGAGGATCCCCGGGAAAGAGAGAGAAAAAGATCACTCGGAAGAAATGATGCTGGTGGGGTCGCGTTCTGGCAGGCAAGTATTGACAGGGTGAACGGAAAACCTACTGCGGATTCTTTGAGTGCTGTTAATGAAAAGGGAAAATAATGGCAAGTGTCGGTGGGGTTAGTTGTAAATTTGTCAAGGGTGTACCGTCAGGTCCTTCCATGGGTGTAAAAATATGGAGACGGGACGGGGTCAATGGAACAGCTTCAAAAAAAACAGCACAGAAATCAGGTGTCTTTTCTTTTTCACTTATGAAAATTGATACCAACACTAATGTGAAAACGTGGCAGACAGCCATTGAAGCACTGGGGGGAACTATCGTCAGCATCATAGATGATGACGGTGACACCCACACCAACTGCCTGATAGTGAATGTTTCTGAAATGGTGAAGACTGATCTATATGATGGGGCCGCAAAGAAGGCAGCGATCATGGGTGTCAACGGATATATAAAACAATGAGTATCACCGCATACCATATAAAACGGGTGGGAACATCCACACTGGTGACAGTCGATTCCGATCTGTCTTCACCGATATTTTATCATTGGTACCAGGATGGGCAGTTCGTAGAAATGACCAGGGATAATACAAAAGGTTTTTTCCTGGTCCCCGGATCCCATTCCAGGATAGAAGTGAATGACACAAATGATGCTGACTATGATTCACTTGGAAACGCACCGGCCGGATATCCCGGATCCAGACTGCTGGGATGGTGCCGGTCAGTAGCAGCTGACGTAAAAAAATATAAAATCGAACAGAGGGTAGACGGTGGGGACTGGACACAGGTTGCCATGCTTAGACATGAAAACCGGAAATGGTATTATACCTGGCGCACTGGTTTCCTGACAGATCTGTCAGAATACGAATGGAGGATCATCCCTATTGATGCGTTTGGAAATGAAGGTACCGCTTTAACATTTACAGCAGAAAAAATAGTCCGGTTGCCTGATGCACCGAACTTCCGCAATACGTACAATGAAAGTACGGACAAACTCACTTTTATAGAAATTTAGGAGAAGAACAATGGATTTAGTATTTATCAGAGTATTGATTAGAAGCACACCAGAGAAACCAATGAAATACCCGGACTTTGGCGCACTTGACGGTGATGTCCGTGACAACCAGAACTGGGCAGTCTTCATGGACCGGTGGGGCGGTCAGCACATTGACAAGAAATCAAAGATGAAAGAAGCTGATGACGTCACACCCATGGGATTGCAGCATTGCATGTATGCGGTCCCTGCGAAGTTTGCCCTGGCAGCTGTTAACATGTTCCCGGAAGAAGTCAGTATTCTTTCTGAGGTGGATGCAGCAGCCTTCTATGATGACCGGGCGCATGCACATGAAGATGAAAACCGTATGGATGAAAATAAAATCAATTATATCCGGGCCAAATACGGTGTGGAAGGTAACATTTTCAGCGCGGATACTAAAGACTGGGATGCCGAAGATCTGAAAGCACTGGATCCGGAAGACATAACACCGGGCATCGTGAAGAATGTCAACAAGAAATTTGCCGGTTTCAAAGCTTCCAAGGATATCAACGTATTGGAGGCAAAAGATATTGTACAAACCAGCTGAATGTATTCCAAACGGGAAGCCGCATGTCCTGGTGTGCGTATTGAACCAGGGGTGGATCTGCAAGGAACTTGTCAGGGTCATTATGAAGCTGCTGCAGGATAAAAGATTCAATGTGGTATACATGGATCCTTCCTGGCAGCCGTGTGCCCATAACAGGAACCGATGCCATAAAGAAGCGGTGGACCGCGGGTTTGATTTCTTATTGATGATAGACGCTGACGAGGTTTTCGATCTCAACC
>SDBT01010484.1_pt1 | contig 14955 bp, 13 predicted proteins | sample 2277101 | NCBI WGS metagenome assembly SDBT01 (sample SAMN10404973, study PRJNA504765) | marine sediment metagenome | isolation source: marine sediment core GS10_PC15, 103 cmbsf | place: Arctic Ocean: Southern Knipovich Ridge | collected 2010 | reverse complement strand
CGCAGTAGTATTGAAATTTTCTGCTCTCGGAACACTACTTAATTTATTCCAATAAACAGTATCATCATCCAAATCACAAACTACGCCATTCAATCCACAGCCTTGATAAGTATCATTTTGCGTGTCTGTATCAGCGATAGTCCTGCCATACAAAGCATCAAAATCTGTTTTATTGCCTAGATAATATTTGTTTGCTATAAACCTTGAGAAGTTTACTAAATCATCAGTATTATTAGTTAACCCAGCAACGCCAGCGCCAAAGTAATCCTTGATATTTGTTAGATTGCCAAAGTAAAACTCATTTGAAGAAAGCTTGGAAAAATTAATCAACTCTTTTGTATTGTTGACTACATCTCCCACTCCTACGCCTCCAAAATAAGCTTTGATATTAGTTCCATTTGTATAGATAAATTCCACACCATAAATTGTAGTAGTATCATTATGATACCAGGTCCCGTTCCTCATTTCAGATAGTTTTGTAAATGTTTTATTATCCCAATCTCTTGGCATTAAAGGAGATAATGCATTATACATCTCCGCAGTAGTATTAAAATTTTCTGCTTGTGGAATTGAATCTAGCTGAGTCCAATAAATAGTATCGTCGTCTAAATCACATTCTGTTCCTGTTAGTCCGCAACCAGTGTATGTCTCATTCTGCGTGTCTGTATCAGTCTCGCCAAAATAATCCTTTATATTGGATTCATTAGAAAAATAAAATTCTTTTGATGTTATATTAATTTGAGATTTTAAAAAATCAATTCTAAGAGTAGATATCCAAGCTTCCAAAAATCTTAAAAATTTACGCCCAAAAAAATAAGTATTGTTAGTTATTGGGATCACATTCTGAGAATAAAAAATCCCAGTCATATTATCTCCACCAATATCTACATATGTATTCAAGTCAGACTCAATATCTTCGTCGTCGATATCAAAGACATTTTCTGGCTTAATCCATTCTAAATGCCCAGTTTCATTTAGATAATTTTCCGCAGTAACATTTCCAGTTAAGTTAAGTATTCCACTGCTTCCTCCAATCCAGGCTGTATCATGAGTAGAATTTCCAAAGGGGTTTGGATCACCATCAGTTGCAAAAATTAAACTTGAGCTTAATAAGATTAAAATCATAAAAAAAGAATATCTTAAATTTAAAATTCTCATTCTTTGTAAACTCTCCCTGGAAGAGGCAGATTCCCGTTTGAATCAAAAAGTCCAATCCGAAGCCAATTTGCACCATTATACATATACATCTTGCTTTGATCAGTTCTGAAAAATAATTGATAAAGTGCTGGAGTTGCTGGAAATTCTGTGCCATTTGGAACAATTCCTCCAGTCAAGGCTGTAGGAACATCCTGTAAATAAGCCCTTCTTAATTGAGCATCATAAAAAGTATATGGAATAGGCTCAATAGCTACAAGCTCTTTTATTGCCGGAACATCTTTGTCTTTTACCATTTTTTTTATAATCCTATTAAATGTTTAATAATCCTATCGTCTCCTAATAACATCAAATTTCTTCGAGCAATTGCCCAAAGAAAATCTCCCATAAGAGAAGCTCTTGCAGAAGTAATAGCTTCTGATTCTCCTGTTGGTTGATAAGTCAGACATGAGAAAGCTGCTAAAGCACTTGCAGTATCCTCGATAAGACCATGTTTAGTTGCACTAAATGTGTAATCCGCACCAGCGCCCCTTCCAGTTTTTTTCATAACAGAGTCGATAATACCTTCGGCACAGTTAATGAACTCATTAATTTGAGTATCTGTAAGATCAGTATCAATGTCTTCAAATCTTGACTTGACTTTTGTAGTAGTTGTGTAAGTTGGTGTATAAGTAAAACCATCTGTTTCAGTTGCGGTTCCTCCAGCAGTTGTAACAACAACATCTCCAGTCCCGGTGCCAGCAGGAGTAACAGCCAGAATATTTGTAGCATTTGTTACAGAATACATTGAAGCTGCGGTACCACCGATAGTTACTGCAGTTACACCAGTAAAATTTGTTCCAATAATATGAATAGGAGTGCCCCCTGCTTCAGGTCCTGAACTTGGAGAAACACTTGTAATGGTTGGAACAGCCATTTATTTTCCACCCCCCCTGTAAACTACATCAGCTTCGGTAGGCTCATCAACTTTAACAGCCCTGAAACCAATTCCAAATTTATCAGTTCCAAGAGCACCATTCAAAGCCATGATAGCTTTTCTCATCCATTCATCTGGAGCTCCAGCAACATCTCTTCTTAAAAAAGCAGCTTCAGTTTGAGAATAATCTGCTGCTTCTCCCTGGACATGATAGGATCCTAAATGGGCTGCTATATAATCAGCAGCCATAACAATTAAATTATAATCTACATGCGGACTTGTATAGGAGTAAGTCACGTATAATCCTGCTTCAGCTGTAGTTGTCGTCGGTGCTGTGGTCATATTAATAATTCCATTATGAGCTTCAACAGAAGTAACAGTTTGGGCAGTCCCATAATCAAAATTATGCTCATCATCTGTCCATGTTGCATAATAAACTTCTACATCATCTTTATTCACATCAGAGTCAAAATCGATATCAGCAATTGGAGCATGCTTAACTTTAAATTCTGTATTGCTACCGTCGATATTTCCAGTAGTAATTCTTTCACGGTAAACTTTAGTAGAAAATGCTTTTGCAACTAACCTATCAGCAAGAGCAATAAATAAATCTAAAAGGTCATCAGAGATAACATTTTTATCCCATCCAGTTAATAATCTTATTTGTGTTTTTGTTGAATAAGCCATGGTTAAATCCTCGAAAATATACAGACTGCATTTACTCCATCATCAGTCCATGAAATTACATTCTCAGCTGTGCAGTTATGATCAGCTAAGCTATTTAATACCTCCTGGATAGTTCCCCGAAGGTAAATAGTTCTTACAGGTCCTGTTGGCAAAAATGCCCTAAATACTTTTTCTTTTACCATTCAAACCCCTCTAATGTTTTTCCAATCGAATAAAAACTTTCCATTCCATGCTGCAGTCGGATTGTCGACATCAACCCTGCACCATATTGAAAAATTATTATCTACAAGCAAATTAGATCTAATAATTTGATATGTTGTATTAACATCAATATGAGGAGAAAATAAAGTTGAGTTAGCACACTCAGCACTCCATCCAGTCTGAGTTCCATTTAAAGCAATAGAAACATTATAAACGTCGACATTACCGTCGTTAGTTATATTAAACAAGCCTACTGAATTTGTTTGATTCACAGGCCAAACATCATTCTGGTTGTTGTACCAGGGCCTAAATTCAGCTGCTAAAATCCCAGAGCCAAATTCTGCTCTGATAGAAGAATTATCAAACTGATAATTTATAGTAACATCCTCGAGGATAGGAGTGGAATTATTTGGAATTGTATTTGTCTGCAGGATTCCTCTCCACTGCAAGAATCTTGAATTATAATTGGATATATTGCAAAGAGCATGATTAACATCAAGAGTGCATGCTTGCCAGCTTCCGATTGATATCCTTTCATCTTGAGATAAAGAATCATTATAAACTGCTACGTAAGCCAATGAGCCATTGAAAGTATCAGCAGTTAAAGATGTTCTTGCGCCTAAGATAGTTCTAACATTTGTTGCTGTTCCACCAGCTGAAGTTCCAGTCATAGCAACAAGGTCTAAATAAGCACTTATTGTTCCAGCATTATTTATTAAAATAACATTATGCCAATCAAAATCATTACTAAATGGAGTGCTTTTAGAATCCCACGTTGTATTGTAATGTCCAGCTTTTATACTAGAAAGATCATAATCAATTGTAAGCCTATCAACATCATTGTTTGTAGATTGAATCATAATACCAGCATCACTTGATGATTTAGCCTTAAACCATAAGGAAATTGTGTAATCCTTATTTATAGATAAAGTATTTACAAGCCCACTTCCTAAATTAATGTAATCATCTACACCATCAAAGTTCGTTCCATTCTGCCCCTCATAAATACCAGGAGATCTTCCAATTTGTATTCCTCCTGCTCCAGTCCCATTGTTTCTGTTCAGAGCATCTCTTGCAAGATTAGAAGTTGAATTAGTATCAGTCTGGTTCAAACTCCACATGCTTACTAAATTAGGATCTGTTAAATTTGGCTTTGACAAATTAATATCCCGAGTATAAAAAGTAACATTTGTTAAAGGAAGATAAGGCTCAGTTACATCCACATAAAGCTTTAACCAATTGGCTTCTGCTCCAGCATCATAAATCCCAGAAGTATAATTTCCAGTTTGCTTGAAGAGTCTTTTGTTAAATTCTGCAAGAACTTCTGCAGGAAATAAACTTCTGTTCCTAAATATTATCTCATTAATTGCGCCGTTAAAAGAAGAACTTCCATCGCCTCTGCTTCCTATTCTATATTGTTGATCTATTCTGTCAAAAGAGGTCCCAACAAAATTTACACATTCTTCTAAATTTCCATTGAGAAATATGCAACTCTTAGATAAATTACTTGTACAAGTTATGTAAGCCCAAGTTCCAACAGGTATTTTTGTGTTTTTTAAAGTAATTCTTAGAAGTTGACCTGATGACGTTTCATTACTTATAGTACACCTAACTTCATTACTTGAAGATCTGCTATATAATTGAAAATCATCAGTTCCAGTATTATCCAGCAACATCTTATTTCCTGAATGAGTATTCCATAGAAACCAACCTGAAAGAGTTAATCCAGAACTTTCACTAAAATTTATTTTTTCATTTGTGAGAATTGAATCTCCATCACCATCGAACTCGTACCTCTCATGCTTGTGAGTTGCTCCAGTAACGGTTCCATCATTTCCTGCTGAGCTGCCGTCGCTGGCATTAACCTTAAAATCCATGCATAAAATTTTATCACTGCCTGAGCAGTTCAAATCTGTATTCTGTAACTCAACATCAATATCAATGGAGCAGTTTAAACAGCTTCCATAAACAAAATCATTTATAGAAAAATTATTGGATCCAAAACCAATAGTAACAAATCCATTTTTTGAATAATCTAAAACTAGATCAATATCTTTATCGTAATCAAGATAAATTGTTTCATAACCTTGAAAAATTGAAGTGTTAACAAACTCCTGAGTTTCCTCGTCGAGAACCTCTACGAGCTCAAACTCGGCCGTTCTGTAATCAACAAGTGGAATTCCCAAAGAAACATCCTCTGTTTCTTTTAGCTTGTCTAATTTATCTTCCTTAATCTTATTGCATTTGATTCTTGCATCCTCATGAAGATAGCATGGATAATTTTCATCAACAGCAGTCTGGGTTATTTCAACACCTTTAAATATAGATAGATCTTTTTTAGCTGTGATAAATTCTCTTCCTGTCCATTCAGGATCTACTTCTTTATTCTTAACGAGAATTCCCCATTTAACATCATCATAAATAGTTTTTTTAAGCCCAACCAGCATCCACTCTTCTTTCCGCCCTTTGTAAAATTTATAATAATATTTATACTTATAATAATAAGGTGATGTTAAAATCTCCCTGTAGCCAGGACCGCATAAATTATCATAAGATCTTTCTTTCTTATATCTTCCATCTTTCTTGCAGAGAGAATATTTCTCAATTCCCGGAGAAAAATCTAATTTAACGTCGTCAGTTTTGTAAACATAAAAATATTTATATAGGGTATTCTGCGGCTGGAAAGTAACATTAATAAAAGAAATGCATGGATCCTCTAAAGTTCCATCGCATTGGATATCTTCTGAAACTTCAACAATAAAATCAGGACTTAAAACAAACCATAAAATTAAAGCAGTGACTGTGGTAATTAAAGTTCCAGCTCCGATATATTTTGTTTTCGATGTCATTCATTTATCTAAACCTGCAAGCCACAGCCTTTGCATCAGTTCCATCATCAGACCAGTAAACTACATTTAAAGCAGTCATGCCCTGATTAACAAGGGCATTCAATACTTCCTGGATAGTCCCGGCAAAATGAATCCAATTTCCTTTAGTAGCGGAAACAGTTTCAGTAACAGTCATTTATTTAAACCACCTTCAGCTCTTCAATCATTGCGAGGATTCTCTTCCTGCACTTCTTCTTCATCTTCTCTACAACGAGCAATTGAACTTTATCTTCTGATGAGATTCCATCTTTGAATTGATCCTGCAGAGTTTTGCCTACAGTAATAGTATTTTGATTTAGTAAATTCTTGGCATCAGCTTCGGTAAATTCAGATTCCTCTTTCTCTTCTTCGGGTGCCTCTTGAGATTCTGCTTCTGCCCCCGAATCTTCCTCTTCAGCTTTCTTGTCTAATTTCTCTTTTTCCTCAAATTCCTTTTCAGCAAGAAGTTGTTTTTCTTTATCTTTAGCTTCCTTATCAATCCTTTCTCTATCTGCTTTAGTATCTTCAGCTGCTTTTTTTGCTGCTTCGGCCTGATCAGTATTACCTTCACCAAGCTGAGTTGCATCCTCCCTCATGTCTTCCATTGAAGGCTTGTTTTTTAATCCAGGAGTTTTGCTGGAAGTTATCCTCGACGGTTTTATTGAAACATCTGTTGGATAAACATTCCTCGCATAATTTTGGGCAGATGCCTGGCTTCTTAAAACTTTAAAGACACGCTTATCAACTGCGTATGGCGGATGGGCCTGAACAGATCCTTTTCTTATATTCAGCCCAGCTGCATTCATAATATTTAATCCAGGATAGCCTGGTCTTATAACAATAAAAAATCCATTGAAAGGATTCTCTTTGACACCTGCTTTTTCCTTTAGCTCGTCATTTTCTTTTTTTAATTTTGCAACTTCACGATTAGACATGGTATATCATCCCCTTTGATTTTTTTCTTTTCTTTGATGAAACTTTCTTTTTTTAAGAAAGTTTCTTTGTGAGCATAATAAAAAAAAATAAAATTAAAGCAAATATTTATTATTTGCTCTTTTTCTTGGAAGCTTTATGCTTTACTATGTCAACAATCTTACCACATGCTACAGTCTTACCTTTCTTAAGGAGTCCTGCAAAGCCACCAGCTTTCTTCACTTCTTCATTAAGCTTCTTATGTTCTTCTGGAGTGATTCCAGCTTTTTCAGGTCTTTCAATTTTCTCTGTCATTATTCATCACCGCCTGCATGTTCTACAACAAATAGTGCTGCGGCCAATGTACCAACTGCATGGTAATTTCCTGCTGTTAAATTATCAGCACCACCAGAGGCTTCATTTGTAGTACACATATAGTTTCCAACAATGGCAGCTTTTCCAGCAGCAGAACCAATAATGATTGGATTAGTCATATCAGTAACCCCTTCAGCAAATGTATTATTAGGACCTATAGTCAAATACTTATTTCCTGTATGGCTATAAACATCTATCCCATAAACTCTAGTAGCTTGGAAATAACAATCATGAATCCACGTTCCAACATTGGTCATAATTCCTCCAGGTGTCTGCTTGATCCCTGCATTTACAGTTCTATAGAAACTACATCCAGCAATTTCTATTTGCTGATTAGATCCATCCAGGTAGATTCCATAATCACCATATGAGAAGCAACAGTTAATTATTCTGGTATCTGAACAATCATAAGCATAGGCTGTATCAATTCTATAACCATCACCAATGTATATTCCTGCAGCATCTCCTGAGGTTTCACCCCAAGCAGCATTAGTAGTGCAGTCAAAGGATAAATTCTCGATAGTTGTGTTTCTTGCTAAAACAACGAAGCCAAAAGCTGCAACATTGTTCCCGCCTATTTCTCCTGTGAAAGGATATTTAGTAGTTGCATCAACTGGTCTCAGCTCTGATCTTCTTCTTCCATGACCAACACCTAAGAAATGAAGACCTTCTTTGGTGACTAAAACATTTTCACCGTAACCTCTACTTGCATAATTAGCACCAGTTGTAGTATTCAAAGTATCTCCAATGATTGGAGCTATCAAAATAATATCCCCTCTCATAGTAGCTGCTGCATCATGAGCTTCCTGGATTGTAATGAAAGCTGTGTTCCAGCTTTTTCCATCGCCCGAAGCAGATCTATTTCCATCAACATGCCAGATAACACCTGCTGTTGCCGGGGTAATTTGTCCACCTGCTACAATTAATAAATTATCTATTTGTGCATTCTTAAATCTACCAGATCCTGAATGCATACCGTATCTTCCACCACTTATGAAATTTGGAAAATTACTCATTTTGATTCCTCCCGAGTTAGTTTAAGGTTTTACTCTAAACCATAGCTCCGAGTTGCTCTTCTATCTTTTAGCGAAGTTTCCTTCTTTGAGACGACTAGAGCAGAGCTCCAGAGTTTATTATGATCATTAAAAAAAATAAAAAAATATTTTATTTTTTTCTTTCGTGAACATTTCTTTTCAAAAAAAAGAAAAGTTCTAAGCGTCTGAAACCTTTATGGCAACAACTGCTGATTCTAATAATAACTCAACGTCGTATGCTGCATCTGCGTAAATGTAGTGGTTAGCAAATCTTTTCAAATATTCATAGTCGTAGCTAGGCTTTTCTTTCCAGACTATTGTTGCTGCATTTTGCTTGTATTGATTCTGGCCAAGCAAGTGGCACCAGTGTCCATCTGCTCCAAAATCAGTAGCTGCAGTAGTTTTTGCATTTACATTTGTTGTTACTATCATTTTAGCGTCGAGATATTTTCCAATCTCTCCATTTAAAATTACTTCTCTTCCACCATATTCAGCTGCATTAACAAACTGAGAATCTTTGATCAATGCTCCCTTGTTAGTTGGATGCACGATTAAAAATCTTGCCCTGTAATTCAATGCTTCCAAAGTAGTAACTGCTGACGCAATTACATCCGGAGTTAAAACATCTCCAGTTGAAATTGATGCTTCAGCAGCAGCATCTCCGCCATAAACAACATTTGTCGTTGCTGTTTCCAATTCAGTTATAATAGCTTCCTCAATTTCTTTCTCTACGTCCTGGGCAATCATGTACTTTGCCAGTTCAATTAAATCAACTCTTGAGTTATCTGCTATTTGTTTTGAAATTGCAACTGCCCTGTAAAAATAAGTTGGTGTAGCATCTATATAACTTAAATTAGTCATCTCAGTATAAGTTCTTTCCGAACCTTCAGTTTTTGTTGTTGTTGCGCTGAAATCCAAGTGAGCTTCAGTAAAAAATAATCTCACAGCATAATCTCTTGTTCCAACTAATTCACTATTATGGTCACAGACATTTTGCAAAAATCTGAAATCTTCAGCAACCTTGGCAATCTCTTCAGCATACTTAGTCATCCTAAAAGTTGTTATGTTTGTTGTTCCAACAGCTGAAACTGTTGAAGTATCAGTAACAGCACTTGCAGTTAGTTCTTGTATAGATCTCATTGTGCAGCCCTCCCTTGCTGGTCATGCATAAACTTCAGCATCTCTTTTGCTCCAGCATGAGGATCTTCGTTTAAATTCTCAATGGAATCTGATTCCGCACCGTCTGAGCTTAATGACTGTCTCTCGTCTATGTTTTGAGACATTTGCTGATCCTTTTCAGGATATGGGTATGGATACTTCTTCTTCACTGCCAATCCACCCTGGCCCATTTTCTCTTTTTTATAGGCTTTTGCTGCATCTGCAATAGTTGCTCCCTTGTGAGCCTTTATAAATTTCTTAACGAAATCTGTATATGCTGATAATTCCTGCTCAGATAATCCCTTAGCTTCCTCACCAAGGTATTTTTCTGGATGCTCATCAGCATCTAACTGAAGTGATTCTATTAAAAAATCATGCTCTTCATTCAGAATTTTTCTCTGATCAGAAGAGAAATTTTTCAATATTTCAAATCTTGCTTCTTTATCAGCTTCTAAAGTCCTGCCAATAAGCAGTTCTTTTTTCATAAGACCATCACACTCGGCAAGAGTTTTTTGCTCCTCAATCTTGGCAAGTTCCTCTTTAAGCTGCTTATTTTCATCCTCAAGTCCTTTTTTATCTTTCTCTTCTTTTTCTTTCTTCTCCTTCACAGCTTTTTCTTTTTCTTCATCATCAACCTTTTTCTTTTTTTTAGCTAATTCCTCAGCTAGCTTTGTTGCAGCTAACTGCTCAGCTAACTTTTCAACATTTTGATTTGGTTCCATTTTAACATCCTCCATTTGTTTATTAAGCATCGTTGCTCTAACTGCTGGATTTAAAACTAGTGACCAGCTTAAAAATATAGGATCAGTAGCAATCTTTTCTCCAGTATCAGTTTCATTTTTATCCACGTCTACCGTTGGGGAAAGTCCCCACTTCAAACCGTATTCTAATTTTTGAGCTACTGGTAAATCTATAATTTCTAAATCCCCATAAATTCCTGGTCCCTTGTCTCCCTCATTAGACCAGTGAGGATTTTCAATAACCCCAACCTGAGTTGAAGTTCCATCATTATGATCAAAGAACAAGCCATATTCAGTTTCTAATCTTGCATTCTCTAATTCAGTTGCAGGATAATAAATTTCGTTATGAACTCCCTCGCTCATTAAGAGCTTATTTTTTTTAGTATAAGGAATCTTAACTTTAGAAATATCTTTCTTAGAATTATTTGCTGAAAGCTGCTCAGCCATTCTCTGATTATCTTCTAGCAGATCCTGAACTAGTGGATTTTGTAATAATTCTTCTTGCATATTTAAAATAAAATAAATACTTATGTATTATATATCAAACTGAAATTTTATGTAGTCCTTTATAAATCAAAGGCTTAAAAAAAGCAATATTAGATTAAATTTAGAATTTTTTGATATTTGTAAACAGTTGTCTTTGAGCAGTAAAGCTTTCTTGCAATTTGCCCCCTGGATAAATTACTATGGCTTAAGTTAGAAATCATTCTTATTTGCAATCCCGATAATGCTTTTAAATTTTTTTCAAGCTTGATAATATTCTGTTTTAAAAATAATTTTCTCACTTCCTTAAGTCTCTCAACAGCTTCTTTTCTTGTAAGATCTGCTCCCCACCATCTTAAATTCTTTGGAACTTTCTTTTCAAATTCAAAGGGAATCCATGATTTTGAAGTATCACCGATTGGAAAATCTGCTTTTTGTATTCCTCTCGTCGATAAAATATATGGAGTTTGATTTTCAGGCTTCCAGAAAAACCAGACTTTTTCCTCTTTGCCTGTTTTAGTCCATTTGCCTGATCTTATCAATCGCCTAAAAATGTATCTAGCCTTGAATGCATTGCCTTTAATAAAATATTCATAAAAATAAGGCTTTCTTGCTCCTGGCTCATAAGTTCCTTTATCTAAAACATGAAACACTCCTGGATAATCTTTTAATGCCCCAATTCCTCCTGGAGGACTAACTCCAGAAACATCCTCTGAGAATGCTCTAAGTTTTGTTTCCTTCTCCTGAACCAGGATTTTCTGCTTTGTTGGAATCTCTCCAGTCTTATAATTAATCTTGAAGTTTTCAGTAATTTTATCTTCCTTAGCAGCCTGATCTACAGTCAAGACTGCCTTTGGAATCTCTCCAGCAACCATATCATCGAGGACATAAGCATCAACCTTTTTACCAGGTCTTTCAAAAGCAATATCTGCATGAACTGATTTTCCACGATAGTGATGACGAATTGCAAACTTCTGCTTCTTTGCCAGCTCTAATGGAGCCCTATAATTTGGAATGTTCTGAACATAAGGACATTCTTTTGGCAGACAGCCCTTGGCAATAGCTTGATCTAACGGCAAGCACCAGGGAGCTACTTGATGTCTATTAGCATAAACGCTGCATTTAGTGGTTCCATCGTCGAGAAATTCGAGATAGTCGCAAGGTGTTGAAGTAAATATTTTACTTTCATCTTCTAATTCTTTTTTAAAGAAGCAGCACTTCCCGCATCTTGTACAGAGATCTTCTCCCTGCTGGAATAATTGCTGCAAAGGACTATAATGAATTTGTTTTTTCTTTTTTTCCTTGACAGCTGTGATTGTTTTGAATCCTGCTGGTACCGTCGTAGTTGTAGTAACTCCGGATAGATCATACCGTTTTGGATATCCTTTTTCCTCATCGAGAGATCTTGACTCTTTATTTAGTTTATTGGCTTCTTCAATTGAAGCAATTCCTCTTGCTGTTTCAATAACTCTGGGTCTCCACCAGTTAAACCAGACTTTTTTTGTATCTGGATCTGTATATTTATTCAGGTTAACGAATGATATTAATAATGATGAGCCAATTTCAGCATTTATCCTGGTATTATAAGTTCTGCCTACAGGAGTGTTTTGCCCTAGAACGCATAAGTAATTATAAGCATTAGTTTTTTCAACTTTTTTCTTTTGAATGATTTTAGCTTTAATCTGCCATTCCTTTACGTATTTAATCCACTTACTTATCTGCCCATCGAGCTCGTAGCTCGAAGCTTCAGACTTGATCATGACTCCTTCAGTCTCTTTTCTCCTTAGAATCTTATTCATCGCAGACCATAATTCTTGAATGTTCCTTACTAATCTGTAAGGAATTACATTCATTTGAGCTGATTTTTTGATGTTTTTATGCAGTATCTGCCTTCTTTTCCCTAGGGTTTTAGTGTGAATGTCCTCTATAAAAAACACAATATCAAAGACATTGAAGGTAAATGCCCTATCATCTGGTGCTCCCTTAGTATGAACATAGCCAGCAACATCAGATCTGGGCATATCAATCTGGTCAATTTTTCCAGTAATCTCAGCGTCGAGAACATAGTTGCCTGATTTCAGGCCTGAAACAAATGCTGGAAATCTTGAAGTTATTTCCGCACCATCATCTGAGTAGATCTTCTTGTCTTTCCCCCTGGAATGAATCTGAGCTCGCATACCATCAAACTTTTGATCTATTTGGCATGGCAAAAGTTTTTCATCAAAATGCTTGAAGAAGTTTTCTTTGGAATAAAGCTCATCTTCTGCAGCTCCATGTCTGGGCTTAGGCATTTTGAAATATCTGAATAGTTGAACTTTGTCTTCTTTTTGCGAAGCTGCTGCCTCTCCTTTAACTTTAGGATCAATAACTCTTTGAAGATCCTGCTCCATTTCCATAATTTTCCTGGAGAAGATCCTGCATTCTAAAGAATAGAGAGGAATATAATTTGTGAATGGGCCATGACTTGTTGGATACATGAAATGCAATCTGTTCCAGTATTTTTTAGGCAGCATGCGCATAATCCTAAATTTAATTGGCATGTCTTCATCTGGATTCTTCGGCTCGTCCTTGTTAATTAAGATATCAATGTCTCCTTTAGTTTTCCCATGATTGCAGATTCCCCCAACAATATAAATAAAAGGCTCTCTATATTTGAAATTCCCAAAATCATTTATGAAATCCTTGAGATGAATCCAGGAATCTTTTCCATTATTGGATGGCCTTGGTTGAGTGTATTTGCTTAAAAATTGCACTGAATCTAATTCATCAATTGGAGTTAAATGTTTTAATCCCCGGGTAATCATCTCATGAACATTTATTCTGTGAAAAAGCCAAATATCCTCTAAAGTTAAATTAGAGCCTTTTCCACTCTTGATCTTGTTCCATTCAATATGAATTAAAGTGTGGTATAATTGCAGCTCCTCTAAAGACGATTCTAGAATATTAACTTCTTTTAAATTTAGTTTTTTAGGAGTATCCTTATGGCTCAATGGCATGAACTGTCCTCCATACAAAGCACCATAATTTTGCTATTCCTGAAAAATCTGCATCATCACAAGAATTTCTGTCCGGGATATACAGCCAATTCCAAAGAGAAGTTGAGTTAGTTGTAGGATCTCCAATTCTTGTTAGGATAGAAGTTATGTTTGTTTTAATGGATTCAGCTGTGTTGTCGTCGACAACAATCACTCTTGAGGAATTATCCTCATTAAGAACAATCTTATAATCTCCTGGTTCTTTTGTAAAATTAAAATAGCATAAACCCAGACTCGAGTTTAGCGCTTCCAGGGATCCTTTAGCTGTTAAAGCTTTCCCGTCGCTGATATTAATCAGATCATAAGTTTCAGAGCAGTCATAGCCAGCCGAGGTGGTTACCCTGCATAAAACATTTGGCTGGGCTCTATTTAAACATTCTCTTGCTGCTGCAAATCCTATTGCTAAAATCATTATTATTCCAAATATTATTTTCTTTTTCATCTAATCCTCTTTATCTTTATGGTAGCAGAATCTTTATGATCCCCATAAGCTAAGTGGCTTTCCATACTAACAGATGTATCACTTGCTGTAAACTGCAACTTTATTCTGTCTCCTGTAACTAAACTAACATGGGGACCATTGCCTATTGTAAAATCGGCATATTGCCTTGTGCTGTCTTCTTCCAATAAAGAACCTGAAACCTCAACCCCATTTTTTATTAACCTTACTACAACATGAGTTCCAGGAGTTGGATTAGAATCTGCAACGGTTACAGTATACCTAATTTCATAAAGTCCTGTACGGACTATAGTAAAGGTATCATTAGTCTCATCATTATAAGTATGTGTAATATCCTTTACAGAAGTAGCTGCCTCTTCATCAAATGTTACATTGACCCATTCTCCAGGAGATAAAACTGGAAGAGTTCTGTTTGTATGAATAGATATATCAGCAAGAAGGAAAACATTTTTTGCTGTTGCATTTCCTGTGAATATTGCATCTCCCCCGCTCAAAGTTAAAACTGAATGACCGCTTGAATCTCCTAAATGTAAATCTCCTTCTTCTGCAACAAAATATAAATCTGTATTTCCACTTGAACCATCACCTATCCATCCTGTTCTATTCCAAACACCTCCATCTGTCCCTCCAAATTCAATATAAGATGTTGTAGAATCATTAGTCCTACCTGAATCCCTAAAACGAAACACAGATGCTGAGCCAAAAATTTCAAAAAGTCTACCTGGTGAGTATGTGCATCCTATACATACATTACCACCGTTGGACTGCAATAAAATTGGAGCATAACTAGATGGGTCATTACCTGCATTTCTTCCTCGCCCACCTTGGAGAGATATTTCTCCTCCACCACCACCTATTCCACCATAAAGCGTTGTTTTTGAACCACCAATTAAAGACAACGTACCAACACCTATGCCATAAGCTCCATCTAT
>SDBT01010483.1_pt1 | contig 14955 bp, 12 predicted proteins | sample 2277101 | NCBI WGS metagenome assembly SDBT01 (sample SAMN10404973, study PRJNA504765) | marine sediment metagenome | isolation source: marine sediment core GS10_PC15, 103 cmbsf | place: Arctic Ocean: Southern Knipovich Ridge | collected 2010 | reverse complement strand
TCTTGTCGTGCAACGGCAGATCTTCGATACCCTGCTCCCGGCTCAGGTTGGCCATTTGACGCACAATAGACGCCAAATCGAGCAGGCGGAGAGAGAATCTATCGAGCTTTGATGGGTCGTAAGTCCGCAGTGTCATGCCCATTATTATATGCGAAACATTGCGGGTTGTCTATCTGATTCACAGAGAACCACTCGAAATTATCACCAGCACACCCTGCATAGAGTAGGCACATTATGTCCAAAAAAATGGTTGTAAGTATGTGCCTTTTGTGCTAGCCTGCCCCTCGTTGACCCACTTCTGAGACTTTTCTAAACGGGGGGGTAACGTGTCTGAATTGCCTGAAAAACCCATCGACGACCCGTGGGACGCCTTCGAGCTGGACGACGAAACCGTGGACCCTGAACCCGAACCAGGTGACTTTTGGGGGGAGTTAGACGATGATTGCGACAACGCTGGTTGACGAAATTCGTCGGATGTTGCACGAAGGCCGCCTCTCGCAAAGAAAAATTGCCGTGCGGCTGAGCGTTAGCCGCGGAACGGTCAATGCCGTCGCTCGAGGGAAGCGTCCCGACTACTCCGCGCGCCGACGACGGGAGGACGACGGCTTCACCCCGCCGATGGGGATACCTGTGCGTTGTTCCGGTTGTGGGGGCTTAGTGCAGATGCCATGCCTGTTGTGTTACATTCGCATAACGATGAAGTCAAAGAAAGCGGCGCGTCAGAATCTTCGCTCACGATCCTGTCGTGGAACCACCGCAGCAGCGAGCCATGGGTGATCATTCCTGTGGGGTGCCCCTGGTTAGTTATCACCACGCCGCGGATCGAGACCCGACAAAGGAACTCGTAGATCACGCGGACGGGTGTGTCTTCCTTGTAGCGGATGACTTTCGAGCACGATGTGCTCGAAAGCGTTTGTTGCCGACACTCCGGCGAGACCATCGTCGCCAAGAGATCCTTCTCGGAAATGAGGCCGGCCAGTGCGCCGTCGGCGTTCAGCACGGGCGCGGACGGGATGCCGAATTGGAGAAATAAATTGGCGGCTTTCTCGACGGTGTCGTTTTCATGCAGGCAAACCGTCAGGGGGGTCATTACGTCACGGGCAAGCTTGCCGGCGAAGATCGAGTCGTGCCGGGCGGAGCGAGATCGATGTGGTTCTGCGGCGTCGGCCAGCGAGGAGTAGCAGACGACGCGGTCGCGGCCCATGCGCTTCGCGCATAGCAGTGCCTGATCGGCCAGATCGACGAGTTCTTCCGAGCTTTGGGTGTCGTCGCGATACTGGGCCACGCCGAAGCTGCCCGTGACATTCAGATAATCGATTCCCACGGGGGTGCGCAGCGCGGCTAGCCACGACCGAGTGCGTTCGGCCCATTCGGCGGCATCGTTCTCGGTGGTGTCCGGCAGCATGACGCAGAATTCCTCGCCGCCGTAGCGGCAGACCGAGTCGCCGACGCGGCAGTTCTCCATGAGCAATTCCGCCACGATCTTCAACGCCGAGTTGCCGGCCGGGTGTCCGTAAACATCGTTGACCTGTTTGAAGTAATCCAAGTCCATCATCACGCAACTCAGTGGGGCGCGGGACCGTCGGGAGCGGCACCACTCCTTTTTTAGCAATTCGTAGAAACTATGCTGCGTGAGCAGTCCCGTTAGCGAGTCGGTCTGGGCTATCAGGCTCAATTGCCGTTCCAATTTGAGAACCCTCGAACTGGACTTCATGCGGGCCAGCAATTCGCCTTTCGAGACCGGCTTGGTAAGGAAGTCGTCGGCCCCGTTTTTCAGCCCGGCGATCATTTCGGCCGCCCCGGTTTTCCCGGTCAGGAAGACGATGTAGACGTAGTGCGGCAGCAGCATTTCCCGCACCTTCCCGCACAATTCCATGCCATTGACGTGCGGCATCATCCAATCGGTAATGAGAAAGTCGGGACACTCCAATTCGATGGCGTCCAACGCCTTTCGGCCATCGGTGGCGGTGCGGACCGAGTATCCGGCATCGGTCAACCACCGGGAAAGGAGGCTCAGCATGACAGGGTCGTCGTCGACCAATAAGACATTATAATCGGCTGGGGTCATGGAACGATCAAAAGTGTGGATGCCATGCCCCGCCAGTAATACAAACGTCTCGTGCCCTGTTTGGAAAAGTTTAGCTTGGTTTTGGGGGAGAAGAGCGCCCGGCCAAAAAAAATCCCCACATGATAGGGACCGGCGGGACCGTTCCTTGCAGGCACCCTTGCTTCTCCCGCCTTATTCCCTCTGTTCGGCGGGCAATAATCGGTGTGATCGACACGATCGGATCGGGGTCGGAACCGAGCCGCCGTCCGAGTTTTGCCACGCCCGTTGCCTCAAGCCGTATCGACCCCCTGGGCAGGCGTTCCGTGTTTTGCTATCTTGAGGGCTTGTTGCTGTTCAGTAGATATTAAGGATTGAACCATGAAAGTATTGATTGCCGACAAGTTGTCCAGTGAAGTCGTAACTTCGCTCGAAAAGTTGAATTTGGAGGTCGAAGTACACAGCGAATTGAAGGCGGATACCCTTCCCGGCGCAATGGCCGACGTGGGTATCGTCGTCGTCCGCTCCACCAAGGTGACGGCCGCGGCCATCCAGGCGGCGCCGCAACTCTCGCTGATCATCCGCGCCGGGGCGGGATATGACACCATCGACCTGGCCGCCGCCAACTCGCGGGGTATTTATGTCGCCAACTGCCCCGGCAAGAACACCGCCGCGGTTGCCGAACTGGCCATCGGCATGATGGTGGCCGCCGACCGGAGGATCGTCAATGCCTCCATGTCGTTGCGCGAAGGAAAGTGGATGAAGAAGGAGTATGGCAATTCGCGCGGACTGGCCGGACGCACGTTGGGAGTTCTCGGCTTCGGGGCGATCGGTCGGGCGGTGGCTGGACGTGCACGCGGAATGGATATGAAGATCATCACCTGGTCGCCGCTGGATATCACGCCCGAGCAGGCCGAGGCCCAAGGGATCGGCTACTGCAACACGCCCGAGGAGCTTGCCGCGGAGGCCGACGTGGTGACAATCCACATGGCCTCGAACGCCGAAACGAAGCACATCGTGGGCAAAAAATTCCTCGATGCCATGAAGCCAGGCGCGATCCTGTTGAATACCTCGCGCGGCCCGCTGGTCGATGCCGAGGCGCTGCGGACGGCTATCGTGGAAAAGAAGCTCCGCGTGGGACTCGACGTGTACGAAGGCGAGCCGGCCGCGGGCGACAAAGAGTTTCCCTACACGGAACTGGCTTCAATGGTGACTTGTACGCCGCACATCGGCGCCTCGACCGACCAGGCCGCCGAGGCTATTGCCACCGAGGTGGTGCGAATCGTCGATCTGTTTCTCAAGACGGGCCATCCGGCCGGTACCGTTAATCTCTGTGCCCGCTCCCCGGCGGCCTACAGGTTGGTGATGCGGCATTTGAACCGCGTCGGCGTGCTGGCCTTCGTCCTCGACGGACTCCGCGAGGAAGCCATTAACGTCGAGGAGATCGAGAACACGATTTTCGACGGGGCCGAGGCCGGCTGCTGCTCGATGTTGCTCGACCAACAGCCCTCCGAGAAGCTCCTAGAATTCTTCCGGGGTAATCAAAGCATCCTGCACGTGATGCTTAATTCATGTGCCTAACAAACCGTTGTGCAAGTTGTAGGAGGCGTCTCCAGACGCCGATTGTGGTGTAATATTCAGCGAATTCGGCGACTGGAGTCGCCTCCTACAATTGCGAGTAGTTTTCCGGACCAAATGGGCGGGGTTCGTCGCCCGCGGCTCAAATTGCCCAACATGCACAGCCGGAAAAATGTTATGCCCTACCGGGGGGGAACAGCCTGGAAGTGCGTTCTTTCTTTGCCTGCAAGGGCTGATTGCTTTGATCGGATCGGCTATAATGGCGGATGGGATTTGGTAGGATCATAATAGTCGGCATAGGCGGCGCCACGGCCGTCTTCGCAGCGCCGCGGCAAGCTACATTCGTGGTGTGTGTGATACGACGATCGTCCGACACCCCGAATTGGCCCCTTGGAGGGAACACATAATGCCATGTATGATTTTTCGCGCCTTCGTGCTGGCCTTCAGCTATGCGGCGGTCTGTGCGACGTGCATGGCCCAGCAGTCCGGCATTACAGCCGATCTGCATCCGTGGGGACGGTTTGAGCCTGGGGCCTGGAAACTGGTCCGAGTCGTAACCGAAACGCTCGACGAAAAGGGTCAGGTGGTCAGCACCAGCACTACCGATACCAAAACCACGCTGATGAAAATCAACGACGGCGGCATAACGTTAGAGGTGCAGGTATGCATGGAAGTGGCGGGAAAAAGTTTTCAGGCCGAGCCGCAGACCATTAAGCAGGGGTTCAACGGCGAATCGGCCGCGACGAACTTGACTCTAAAGGAGGCGACCGATGGTCGGGTTGTGATCGAGGACCGAAAAATTGCCTGCAAGGTCCAGCAGATTGAGATCGTCACCCCAAACGAAAAGACGGCCATCAGTCTTTACTATTCGACGACCGTCGCGCCATACATCCTCAAGCGGGTGAGCGTCACCCGCGACGCGGAAGACAAGAGTGTGTTGAACACGACGAGCTTCGAGGTGATCGCGATGGAGATGCCCCTCAGGCTGCGCGGCGAGACCCGCGCCGCCATCTACGTCAAGACCGTCCATAAAAAGGCCACCGGAACGGTGACGACATTGGCGGTGGTTTTGCCTGACGTGCCCGGCGGAGTGTTCAGCCACAGTTCCAAGGATGTCGACAAGTCGGGGCGGGTCGTCCGACGCAGCACCCTGGAATTGGTCGACTATGGCGCCGAGCCGGAGGAAGACCGGGTCGGAGTTTTCCATAGCAAACGCGCCGCCCGTCGCGCCTCCAAGTCGGTTTCCCGCCGCGGGAAGTAAGTCCAGAGTGACTTGCTGATGGAACCGCTGTTCCTCTCATCCCTCCCCGCGTTCCTCCCACTTCACCGCCGCGGTGCGTTTTTTCAGGTCGAGGGTTAGCTTTATGCGGTCGCCGATCCGGGCTCCGTTTTTGCGGAGAAACGCGCCCAGGCCCCAAGCGCGGCCATCCTTGGTGGCCAGTGTGCCGATCTCGCGGCCGTCGGTGTCGAGGAACTTGAAGCGGCCGCGGACCGTCTTCTTCAAGGCCGCCGGAATGGTGATTACCGCGTAGGTGCTGGCCGCCTTCGAGAGCCGGTATTGAAGCCATATCTTTCCGTCGGCGGTCCGCCCGTGGCCGTCCAGTACGCGGCGGTCGGCGCGGTCGGCGCGGCGCCGGGTAAGCACCTCCTCGACCTGCTCGGGCGAGACTTCTGTACCCAGCAAACCGTACACGCTGTGGCCGAACTGTGCGATTACCGGCGACCAGGAGACGAAGGCGTGGAAGCTGAATCGGTTCATGCCGCCGCTGACGCAAAGGTCTTCCATCTCTCCCCGTTCCATCAGCGGGCCGTGTTTCTTCAAGACGGCGACCAGCTTCGCCTCGACGCCGGTCAACGACTTTTTCCAGTCGCGCGGCGGGTCGGTGATGATCCGATCGTTCTCGACCCGGACGCCGGGCATCTGGCGGCAGAACTCCAGAAGCACGTTTTCCGGCGGCGGCTCTTTCCACAGGCGTCGATTGCGCGACAACGCCTTGTGGAGTTGTTCACCCGTAATCTCGCCGGAAACAGCCAGCACTTTGTCGATCGTCTTGGGTAATCCGTGGCGTTGGATCGACGATAGGCAGAACCAGCCGACCGACTGGTCGAGCCAGCGGAACCCATCCATTAGCGAGATGGTTTGTTGAACCAGTTCCGCGTTTGCTCGACCACTGCCGCGCTTGGCAATCGCCCGTTCGATTCGTTCGACGGTCGTCAACCCGTGGAAATAGGCTTCTTTTTTCGCCAGGTCGATGGTGGCGGTGACGGCCTTTTCTTGGCCGGGACGGACTGCCAGCCGCCCGTCGATGACATTAAATGTGGTACGCCCCTGATGTATGGCACGTCCCTGATGTGTGGCACGTCCCTGAGCGGAGCGAAGGGCGTGGTCGGCCGGGGAACCATGCCCTTCGCTCCGCTCAGGGGTGTGCCACCCCTTCCGCGTCTTCGGCCGGTTGTCGGAGGGGACGGCGACGATCTCAAATTCGACCGGTCGGTCCAGCAAGCGAGCAGCGGCGGCCACGGTTTTCAACGACATTCCGACGGCGGTAAACCCCTGCCCTGCCAGTTCCGCCTCGATACGCGCGGCGGGAGCGGGCAGCATTTCGGAGATCAGCTTGAGTGCCCGGTCCATGATTGGGGCCGAATCCGGAGCGGTATTGAGCCTTTTTGTCAGCTTGGCACAGATCTGGCGGACCCGCTCTCTGGTGATGCCGAATCGAGCGCCGACTTCCGTAAGCGTGTGTTGCCGACCGTCATCCCAGCCGTAATATCCGATGAGAATCTCCCGGTTTCGTTGGGATGGAGTGGAGGCAAAGATGTCGATGAGTTCTTGCTCCAGCGTCATACCCGTGCCCTTTCCCGTCGAGAAATTGCCCTGCGGATTTGGACGCATTATAGCCGACCCGGCGGGTACTGACAAGCCTCGCGCCGGCGACGCATTGACCTCTATAAGCCGGCCTGATACTTTAGTACATAATAGCTGCGATTGCTGGTCGCGCCACAGGGGCGCGACTGCCCTCGAGCAGCGTTATGTCAACTCAAGCACACGGAGCAAACGAGATCATGGCTTACGAAGTGACGTTGATCACCGGCGATGGGGTTGGACCGGACCTGGCCGCGGCCGCACGGCAATGCGTCGACGCAACCGGAGTGAAGATTGATTGGGACGTTCAAGAGGCGGGTTTGGACGTGATGGAGCGTTGCGGCACACCGCTGCCCGACGCCGTGTTGGAGAGCATCCGCCGCACACGCTGCACCTTGAAGGCGCCGATCACCACGCCCGTGGGAACCGGCTTCCGCAGCATAAATGTCCACCTCCGCCAGACCCTCGGGTTGTACGCTTGCCTAAGGCCGTGCAAGCACTTTCCGGGCGTGCGCACCTTCTTCGGCGAAACGCCCGTCGATCTGGTCATCGTTCGCGAAAACACCGAGGACCTTTACGCGGGCATCGAGTTCGAGGCGGGAAAGCCGGTAACTGTGGAGTTGATAGACTATCTGAACAAAATCTCCCCGAAACGGCAGATCAAATCGGGGCGCGAGGAGACCGGCGTGTCGATCAAGCCGATCAGCGTCTCGGGCACCGAGCGGATCGTCCGCTTCGCCTTCGAGTACGCCCGCGACAACGGACGAAAGAAGGTCACTGCCGTCCACAAGGCGAACATCATGAAGCACAGCGACGGCCTCTATTTGGCCACCGCTAGGAAGGTCGCCGAGGAGTATCCCAACATCGAGTTTGAAGACCGCATCGTCGACAACATGTGCATGCAGCTCGTGCAGAAGCCCGAGTTGTACGACGTGCTGGTGCTGCCAAACCTCTACGGAGACATCATCAGCGACTTGGCGGCGGGGTTGGTGGGCGGGCTGGGAATGGCGCCGGGCGCCAACATCGGCCCCGACGGCGCCGTCTTCGAAGCCACCCACGGCAGTGCGCCGAAGTACAAGGGAATGAATAAGGTCAACCCCACGGCGTTGATCCTTTCCGGCGTACTGATGCTCCGCTATCTAAAGGAAATCGAGGCTGCCGACCGGCTGGAAAACGCAGTCGCAGCGGTGATCGCCGAGGGGAAGGACGTGACCTACGACATGAAGCCCCACCGCGATGATCCCTCGGCCGTCGGCACCCGCGAGATGACCGATGCGATCTGCCGCAAGCTGTAGCGGCCTGTTGGAAAAGGGTGCCACTGCTGGCTTGTCCAGCAGTGATTTACGGGAGTATTCCCCATGCACTGCTGGGCAAGCCAGCAGTGGCACCCAAACTTCCGAAGCCGACTTTTTCAACGGGCCGCTAGCGGCCGTTGATGGCGAGCGCAATGTTGGAAACGCAATGTTGAAAACGCAATGTTGGGGTGGCAGTTGAACTGCCACCCCAACTTTTTCTGTCATCCTGAGCGCAGCGAAGGATCTCGACAGCCGCAGAGATTCTTCGCTTCGCTCAGAATGACGAATGTCACTTCATCAGCAGCAGACTCAGGGCCATGATGAGCATGCCCGCCACGAGGCCGATGATGCTGTCGTGTCCCTTGCCGTATGCCCGGCTGGTGGGCAGCAGTTCGTCCAGACTGATGTAGACCATGATGCCGGCTACGCCGGCGAAGAGGATGCCCATAATGTTGCCGGGTATGGGGCTGTCGCCGTCGCCGACCGCCAGCAGCAAGATCAAATAAGCGACGCCCGCACCCACCGGTTCGGACAGACCGCTGAGCAGCGAATAGAAGAACGCCTTGCCGCGTTTGCCGGTAGCGTAGAAGATGGGGACCGAGACGCTGATTCCCTCGGGGATGTTGTGCAAGGCGATGGCGATGGCGATGGCCACGCCGAGTTCGGGGTCTCTCAGCGCCGCGATGAACGTGGCAAGCCCCTCGGGGAAATTGTGGATGCCGATCGCCAGCGCCGTGAACATACCCATCCGCATCAGCTTGTGGTCGTGGGTATCGGCGGTTTTTTGCCCGGCGGCGACCGCGTCAAAATCGGGCCAGGGGGCCGAAGCGTCGTGCAGCGGGGCAATCTCCTTCTCCGAGTGCAACTCGTGCGGGTTCTCCGCCGCTGGGATCAGTGAGTCGATCAGACCGATCAGACCGATTCCGCCGAAGAACGACGCGACGTTGATCCAGCTACCCAAGTAATCCCCATAATCCTCGGCCAGCGCGATCTGTCCCTTGGGTAAGATTTCCACGAACGAGACGTAGATCATCACGCCGGCGGAGAAACCGGTCGAAACGGAGAGGAAGCGGTAGTTCGTCCGTTTGGCGAAGAATGCGATGGCGCTGCCGATACCCGTAGCCAGCCCCGCCAACGCAGTCAAGCCGAGTGCGAACCAGACATTCGACATGCCGGCAATTCTATCATGAAGCTGTATGAGAACAAGGCGGGTGCAAGGGGAGACAGTCCTTTGTGAACGGTCGGGATGCCATGAGAAAGCCGCGCTTACCCATGACACCCCTAATGAATAATCCGGATTAGCGGGCGTCGGCCAATTCCATGTCGAGTGTCGTGGCCTGGGCGGGGTTGCACAACATACCGGTAATACTGCTCTTTCAATACAGTGGGTAACCGTTCACGGGTTGGAAAAACATCGTCATTCTGAGCGTAGCGAAGAATCTTGCCCGCGCCGCGATCTCGCACGAGATTCTTCGCTACGCTCAGAATGACGGTTGCCCCGTGAACGGTTACGTAAATGAGCATCAAATAGCCGGGGTTAGTACCCCCCGGAAATTTACCGTTGATGCCGTAATGCCGAACTCAGATTCATCGGCAGCAATCCGTCGGGCACTCGTCAGGCCAGGGACCGAGGGTGCCAAGGGCAAGCCGCTCGACCGTCGGATCGAGACGTTCGACGATCAACTCGCGGATCAGACGGACAAAACGTGGATGGTTGCCCACCACCGCCGCGCGGACCATGTCGACGCCCAGTTCATCGCAGAGTTGACGGACCTCGACGTCCAGGTCGTAGACGATCTCCATGTTCTCCGCCAGGAAGCCGATGGGCACGATTACGAGATACCCCAGCCCGCCGGCTTCGTGCAATCGGCGAATGTGGTCGCAAATGTCCGGCTCGAGCCACAGCTGCGACGGCGGACCACTGCGGCTCTGAAAAACCAATTCCCAGCCCACACCCTGCCCTGTTCCCTGATGGAGAGGGGCAGTTCTGGGCGAAACCGCCAGCGGCAGACGCTCGACCACCAGCCGGCAAGACTCGCGGAGCTGACGTAAATATGGCGAGCGTTCGGCCGTTGCGACCGGGATGCTGTGGGCGGTGAACAGCAGCCGGGCGGCCGAACGTTTTTCGACGGGAATCTCCGACAACGCGGCGGCAACCCGCTCGGCCGTCGCCTCGATGAAGCCCGGATGATTGAAAAAAAGCCGCAACTTGTCGATCGGCGGCGCTTCGGGGCCAACCTCCCGCCGCGCGCATTCGATGTCTTCGATGTATTGCCGGCAACCGGGATAGGACCCAAACGCTGAAGTGACAAACGCCAGGGCACGCCGCACTCCGTCCTCGCTCATCTGGCGGAGCGTATCCGCGAGCAGGGGATGCCAATGGCGGTTGCCCCAGTAGACCGGCAATGGCGGTCCGTGTGCGTTCAACTCGTCGACCAACGCGGCCAGCAGGGCACGGTTTTCGGCATTGATCGGGCTTACTCCGCCCAGCAAATCATAGTGTCGAGCGACCTCCAGAAGCCGCCAACGCGGAACGTCCTTGCCACAGACAACGTTCTCCAGAAAAGGCAAAACCTCCTCCGGCCCCTCCGGCCCGCCGAACGAAACCAGCAGGAGAGCGTCGTAGGGAGAATGATCGACGTCGGAAGCGACCTTGCTACACATAAGGCGACATAAACTGGAACGCAATGTTAGGCGAAAATGGTTTTGGCAAACGTTGCCCCGCGAACGGTTACGTTACTGGGTTACCACCAAAATCAACCCAATTTACCGCAGGTCCAAGCACCCAGGTAGCACCGCGCAACCGAAAGCGATTTTTGGAATACTCTACTATGACGATTCGAATTCCTTTTAGCAAGACACGGCTGGCCTCCTTACCGTGATAAATCGGTTCACGGAACCACAATCAGGCAAGGAAACCATTACCCAGGAATATTTCCGTGACGGACCACCAGCACTTTTTTGCGTTCACGAGGATACCCCTTTCGGGTATAATACAGTTTCGACTCGCGCGCCACCTCGGCAACGCCTGGTATGCACCGTTGCTTTGGAACTTGGGCAGCCGCATAAAATGCTAAAAACTACTGCTTAGCGGGACAACAGTATGGGCTTTCCGCAGACGCGTCTGACTCTCATCCAGCGGCTGACATCCGGTGGCACCGAGGAAGACTGGCAGATGTTCCTGAAGGACTATTGGGGGCCGATCTGCCGCTTCTCGCTGCGCTTTGGCGCCCGGAATCTGGACGATGCCGAAGACGTGGCCTCGGAAACCTTCGAGGCACTGTGGAAGCAACGCCTGCTGGTTCGTTGGGCGTCGAATCGATCGGCCAAGTTGCGGACCCTGTTGTGCAGCGTGGTTCGAAACATCCTCTCTCATCGGAATCGGGTCCGGGCGGGAAGGGGGCGGCGGCAGCAGGAGGTGGTGGAACACATTGACCGGCTGAACCGGACACCGGACCATCACGTTGACGCGTTCTATGTCGCCTGGGTGGAAGACATCGTTCAGCAGGCCGTGGAGTCATTAGTTGCCGAATACTGTCGAGAAGGCCGCGTGGACTACGTGAGGGTTTTGTATGGCCGGCTCTGTCGGGGCATGACCATCGCAGAAGCGGCGGAAGCCTTGGGTATCTCCCCCGCCGCTGTTGACCACTATTTTCGACATGCCAGAGACCGGCTATCAAAGGAGTTGGAACAGTTGGCCCGCCGCCAGATACAAAGTTATTGTCTGGCAGAGGAGGCCGAGCAAGAGTTCGCCACCGAGTGGCAACGACTGGGCCAATATCTGACCGAGCATGGGGGGCTCGATGAGGCGGTGCGACGTGCATACGACCTTCTAGATCCGGTTCGGGTGAAAAAACACCAAGTGGCCGGACTTGCCAAAGCAGTGACGCAGCTCACGTCGGTTATTCGCTCGACTCGCAACGTAACGTGATGCCGTCAAACAACTTGGCCTCTTCCAGCCCAATCCTCTCAACGGCCGAGAATACTCTATCCAGTCTGTTTCATCCGGTCGGGGTAATAAAAAATCGCCCCATAATTCGGCTTCTTGCTGCGAAAACTGGCCGCTCGGTTCATTAAGGTTTATGAGGCATCTAGTTTTACCCCGCAGATAGCCCTGGGGCCTTCTGTGAGGTAAATGGATATCCCTGACATCCACCCGTTGGTCTCAATAACCGAGGAGCCATGTCATGTTCTTTCCCATTCCGTTGGAGTTGAAGTACTCCGGAACCAAGACCAACCTCCCCGTTGCCAACATTGCGTTGATCGTCCTCAGCGTATTGTTTTACTTATTTGGCTGGAACTGGCCGGTGGGACCGGGCACAAGCCTTCTGAGCATCCTCATGTACGGCTTCTGCCACTGTGGTTTTTGGCATCTGCTGTTGAACATGTGGGTGCTGTGGATATTCGGAAATCCGGTAAACCGGCGGTTGGGCAACGGCCTCTACTTGCTGGTCTACTTGGGATGTCTACTCGCGGTCGGGTTGTTTGCAAGAGTCTTCCTGCCCGTTGGTTTGGTTGGCTCTTCGGGAGCCATCTTCGCAATGATTACCCTTGCCCTGTTTCTGATGCCATCGGCATTGATCGATACCGCCTACATAGCCGTGTTCCCGCTAACACTTCTGTTAGGAGTGTTTAAGCGCCCGAAGTATGGGATAAACTGGTTCCTGAGCTGGGACATCATCACGGTATCCGCCTTATGGTGCTTGGTGCTTATCCCGTTGATGGAATTAGGTTCCCTCATCTGGCGATCGTGGTGGTTCGGATGGAGTTGGACGCCGGGGGCACACCTGTTGGGCATAGTCTGCGGCGTGGTCGTGGTGTTAATGCTTCCAGGACGGATCACCGGCCGCAGGTCGGTAGCCGGAATCTGACAATACGTGAAACTGTCCGATCGTACGTGCGATCGTGACCAATCCGAACGGTTCCTTTTTCTCCGAACAAAGAAGGCAAAGGAGGATTTATTATGGGGATTTTTCAGCGTTTTTCCGACATCATCTCGGCCAATCTTGACGATTTGACCGAAGGTTTCGAGGATCCCGAGAAGATGCTCAAACAAGCGGTCCGCGAAATGGAAGCAACGATCGCGGAGGTGACCAACCAAACCGCAAAAGCGATGGCCAATGAAACGACCCTTTCACGAGAACTCGAACGCAACCGGACCCAGGAGAAGCAATGGCAAGGTCGCGCCGAGAAGGCCGTCGAGGAGGACAACGACGATCTTGCCCGCAAGGCGCTCGTCCGCAAGAACGAACACGATAAACTGGTCGTCGCGCTGGAGGATCAATTGGAATCCGCCCGAGAGGCCAGCGACTCTCTTCGACATCAACTAGCCGCAATGAAAGCCAAGTTGGCGGAAGGAAAACGGAACTTGGCCACCCTCTCGGCACGGAAACGGGCAGCCGACTTCCGAAAGAAAATGGAGACCCAGGCGGCCGGTTTGGCTCCCGATGTCGATCAGACCGCCTTTGCCAAGTTCGACCGCATGAAGGCCAGGGTGGAACAGGCCGAGGCCGAAGTCGCGGCGATGGCCGAGTTGCGTGGCATGGGAGTCGACACCGACGCAGAGGACGACGAATCCCTCGATGAAGGAATCAATGTTTCTAATGAATTGGCGGAAATGAAACGAAAACTGAAAAAGTAGTTCGTTGACAACATTATCTTGACCGAGTATAGCTGGTGGGGGGAGGTTTCGGGCACGATGGCTGACACGTTTACCAAGTCGAAAAAGCTGCCTTTTCTCTCGGAATTGCTTGCCGAACGGGGGGATTTGTCGCTGAAAGACCGCTTGACGCTCTTTCAGCGGCTGGCCCGACAGGTGCAAACACTGCACCAGAATGGACGCATCCATCGGGCAATCAGCATTGATGCCGTGGCGGTCGACGAGAAGCTTCGGCCGTACCTGCCTCCTCCGGCCGGGCCGCGGCGGTTCGGCGGCGACGACTGCGACCCGGAGTTCTGTCCTCCGGAATTGACCGACAAAGACGCCGTCGAGCTGCCCGATCAACTCGATTCCGCCGCCGATGTCCTCCAAAAAGCCGGCTACACATTCGACCCTCGCCGCGTCGACGTCTATCAGTTGGGTGTGCTGTTGTGTCGGCTGGTGATCGGCGAGCCGGTGTTGTCGTACATCTACGACGCGACGGTCAAAGCCCGGGTTCCGGCGGTTGTGCAACCGTTGTTGTCGGGTAGTTTGGGGTTCGACTCGCCGGAGCGGTTTGAGAATTGCGATCGACTGATCAAAGCTTTAGACAAGGCGTTGCAGCGGACCGAACTTCTGGAGACGCCCACCTCGATGCACGAGACGCCGGCCCGGGGCAACTCGGCTGTCCCCGACGGCGACACGCCGCAACAGGGTACGAAGCGGCCGTTGCAATTGCAGGCTGCCGAAGCACTCCCCTTCTCGCGTCTGGGACACTACCGGATCATCGAGCAGATCGGCGCGGGTGGGATGGGCGACGTGTACCGAGGCTACGACGATTCGCTCGATCGGTCGGTGGCCATCAAGGTGCTTCCTTCCCAACTGGCCCGCGACGAGGACTTTGTGCGTCGTTTTCACGCCGAGGCCACGGCGGCGGCCAGCATTGCACATCCCAACGTGGTGCCGATCTACTTTATTGGCGAGGAGGAGGGCAATCATTTCTTTGTCATGCAATGCGTCGAGGGGGAATCGCTGGCGGAGCGGCTTGGCCAGCAGGGCCAGTTTCCCCTTGATGAGGCGTTGGAGTTGATCGGTCAGTGTCTGGCCGGATTGCAGGCCGCCCACGGCTGCGGGCTGATTCACCGCGACATCAAACCGGGCAACATCCTGCTGGAACGCGAGACGAGGCGGGCGATGTTGGTCGACTTCGGCCTGGTCCGCCGGCTCGACCAGACTGCGCAAATGACCGCCACCGGCGTAATCATGGGCACGGTCGATTACATCGCGCCGGAGCAGGCTCGTGGGCGGAAGGTCGATGCGCGGGCGGACATCTATTCGTTGGGAGTGTTGTTTTATCAGCTTCTTTCGGGGCGGCTGCCGTTTGTGGCCGACAGCCCCACGGCGATGGTTTTTCAGCACGCCTACGAGTTGCCGTTCCCGCTGGAGGAGGCCGTGCCGGACTTGCCGCCGCCGGTGGCACAAATTGTCGAGCGGATGATGGCCAAGGAGCCGGACCAGCGGTACCCGGATTGCGGGG
>SDBT01010482.1_pt1 | contig 14957 bp, 18 predicted proteins | sample 2277101 | NCBI WGS metagenome assembly SDBT01 (sample SAMN10404973, study PRJNA504765) | marine sediment metagenome | isolation source: marine sediment core GS10_PC15, 103 cmbsf | place: Arctic Ocean: Southern Knipovich Ridge | collected 2010 | reverse complement strand
ATATCCTGCAAGATTTCGTTCGTGTGGTCCAGACCGCCTGTGGTATTCAGGTCAACCTCCAATCTCGCTCATCACCCGGTTCAGAGGTATCAGCCCTTCTGCCAGTCCATGCCCCCAGGGTTTATCCCAGATGCCGTCCAATATAATCTGGCGTAACTCTGCTATTGATGCGCCTGCTCTTAATGGGGTCAGTAAATCGACTTCCCCTTCGCGCAGTAAACACAATCTAAGACGACCGTCTGCAGTGAGGCGGGCGCGCGTACAGGTGGCGCAGAACGGCTTGGTGACCGATGATATAAAGCCGACATCGCCCTGGGCGCCGGGTAAACGGTACAGGCGCGCTTCTCCGTCCAAAATACCGCCGTTCACAGGTTGCAATGCTCCTAAACTGCTTTCGATACATGCCATGATATCTCGGGCGGTTACCACCCGCTTCAACTGCAGGTCGGTAGCGCCTGCGAACGGCATCATCTCGATAAAGCGTACCTGCCAGGGGTGATCGAGAGTCAATCGAACCAGGTCAACTGCGTCACTCTCGTTGTAGCCCCCCACGATCACAGAGTTGAGCTTGAGCGGGGTCAGTCCAGCCTCCTCCGCCGCATGAATTCCGTCCCATACATCTTCTACGGAACCCCAGCGTGTCAGGCGGCGAAACTTTTCCGGATTGAGGGTGTCGATGCTGATGTTAACCCGCTGCAGTCCCGCTTCGGCGAGTGGATGTGCCATACGCGAGAGCAGCACGCCATTTGTGGTCATGGTTAGGGAGCGCACTCCTGGAGTTGAGGCGATACTGCGCACCAGTTCTACGACGTTAACCCGTACGGTGGGCTCACCGCCGGTCAACCGAATTTTGTCGAATCCCAATTGGGCGAACAGACGTACAAACAGCAGCACTTCGTCGTCCTGCATCAATTCTTTGTTCGGTCGGAAGGTCATCTCTTCTGGCATGCAATACACGCAGCGCAGGTTGCAGTGGTCTGTCAGGCTTATGCGCAGGTAGTGAATGGAACGTCCGAATCGATCGAGAGCCATGGTAGGTTTTTTATTTTACACTATCTTAGGCGGGAGATATAGAGCAATGTATAATGGTTGGATTTGGACATTATTCTGTTGAGTTATGCCTTTGGGCTTCGAGGGCGGCGATGATCTCCGGATGCGGCTGCCACTTTCCTTCGATCACCACCATCCGGTCCCAGGGGAAAACAACCAGCGCATCTGTAACGAGAGCCACAACATCTGGAGCGGGATTTGCCCAGGTATGGGCGATCAGACTGGTCGTGATCACCCTCTTTGCCCCCCGCATCCGAACTTGGGCGGTAACTATTTCCAGTGTCTGACCAGTGTCGGCAATTTCGTCCACAACTGCGACGACCTTGCCTGAAACTTCCTCTGAAACAGGCACTTTCCAGACGGGTTTTTTATATACAACTCTGTCGTTTACCCGGCGGGTGACGCACACTGGGAACATTTCGAGGCGCAGATAGCAAGCCACACTCGCGGCAGGGATCAGCCCGGCGCGTGCTATTCCCACGATCACTTGCGGTTTGAACTGATCCAGTTTTTCGGCGAGCTTGGCGGCAAGTGATCCAAAATCTCCCCACGACAGCTCTTTCACTCCTTTGCGTTGGGCGTAATCATAGCTCGGCATGGTTCACCTCAGTTTGAGGATGAGACTGCTGTGGTCGCGCTCGTACCTGGCGGTGTGTTGTTTTCGATCCCAATCTCGAGGTACATCTACAGAACTCCTTATTTAATATCCATAATATGACCCGAAGTCATTTTCTTTAAATCTTTGGGGTCCAGGTGGAACAGGGCGCGCGGCGTTCCCGCTGCTGCCCATACTTCTTTGTATTGAAGTAAGTCCTCATCGATGTAGGTCTCGAATTCTTTTTTGTGACCGAGAGGCGGCACACCGCCGATCGCAAAGCCGGTTTGCTGGCGGACGAAGTCGGCGTCGGCTTTGCCAAGAGGTTCGTTGATCAAGGCTGCTATCTTTTCCTCGTTTACGCGGTTGGCGCCGCTTGCGATCACCAGGATGGGTCGTTTGGATCGCTTACCTTTGAATATAAGCGATTTGACGATCTGCCCGACCTGACAGCCGACCGCCTGAGCGGCTTCGACGGCTGTACGGGTTGAACCCGGTAGTTCGACCACGTCAAGTTGGATTCCTAAAGCGTTCAGGGCATCTTGAACTTTCTGGGCGCTGGAGCTGAGAGATTGGGTCATTTATTTCTCCTGGATGTTTGTTTGTGTATGGTCGTCATTCCTTTTTTACTGCCCCCAGGCTCGTTCGTACCATTCCGGGTTCTCAACAGCCCAACCTTCAATGGGCTCTTGAGCGTGCAGGTCAGCCTGGAGCTTCCACCAGGTAAATCCTTCTGCTTGAATTGGACCTTCGACGATCATCACATATTCGCCCACCTGCAATTTGCGTATTGATTCAGATTTGCGAGATGGCTCCCGGCGCAGGTTGAGGTTCTCCCCGGCACGTGTAATGAGGTATACATCCCCAGCCCGGAATGCCAGGACGTCTACCGGGTTGCCGCCGGAGAGCAGCAGATGATCCGTCCATTCGGGCATGTCAGGCGGGTCGGACGTCAGGAGCAATCGCCACTCCCGGTCGGATATTCGCTCTGTGCGCGGCTGCGGGAATTCGTAATATGAAAATACGCCGCCCTGGGCGATTTGTCCTTCGCTATTTATGGTCACATTCACATATATGCGGTCTACAGCGCCGGTGGCGACCTGTAAAATTTGTCCTTCCGCCCCGGCAGCTGCTGCTATCACAGGGACGGGAGGCATACTTTGTTGACTGCTCCTATCCTGTCCGCTGAATAACTGACTGCGCAGGACACGTGATTCTAACGCTCCAATAGGACTCTGGATCAAAGTGTAATCGTCCTCGACCAGGGGTATTCCTCCCAGCTCTTTTACAGCGATATCACCCAGCTTTTGGAAATGGTCTCCCAAGTTTTGCATGTCGTTCAGGAGTTTACTCAAATTTATCTGGTCGTACGAAGATTCCCCAACCATACCCCGCTCGGTCAAGCCGTCCGATATGGCGTGTGCCAGGTAGGCAAGGCGGTAAAATACAAGCGGGTTGGGCTCAACGAAACCCGGAGCTGGACCGGAAGACGGCGGGCCTCCACCGCCTGCCATTTCCGGCATCTTTGAATAGAGCACGGTGTCGTGTTTTAGCTCCGCCCAACTGCCGAGGGCGCTGTTGAGATCTTTCCACTTCCATGCGCCTGTGCGCATATAATCCGGATAGGGCGCTGTTTTGTCATCCAACTGGGGTAAGAAAGTGTACAACCAGGTGCTGTTGGCTGTCTCAAGCCATCCAACCTCATCCTGGGACTTTACTGTCGCCTGGAGTTGTTCAATTTGTTCGGGATAGTTGAAGTAGTCAGTCGCGCCTGTCTCTTCCAGCCCTTGCATGGCGGCTGGTGAACCAAGGGCTGCCATGACATCTAAACCGCTTGGCAGCTTGCGACGGTTTTCGAATGTGCCCACTTTATCGAAGACCAGATTCTGCAGGATAAAGGCATCCGGGCTGAAGCGCTGACCCATGAATCGCCAGCCGCGTTCTGCACCCATGTCCGAAAGGGAGACCCCGAATGTGGAGTTGATCTGAGGGGGGGGAAGACCCTGGCTGATTTGGAGGAAGGTCTGCCAGAGTTCATCGGCTTTCAAACTGATGATCGTGGCTCTGGGTCCGTATGTTTGGTCCATCAGCGTTGAGTATTGGATAGGACCGGCGTCATCACTCGGTCCAACTAAATAAGTGATTGCTTCGTGAACAGCAGCCCATTCATCTGCGGCTGTTTTACCATCAATCTGCGCGTGCCGGAGCGCCTGAGTAATAATAAGGGGTGAACGCGATGGGATGAATCCGTGCTCATGGTCGCTTAATTTGAAATGTACACGCCCGAACCAGGTCATAGCCCGGTAGTAGTTTTCCAAATCCTCATCACCGCTGTAATGCCCCGTTGGTGAATAAGCGCTGTAATCATCCCTAAAAACAGGAATTAACGCTGAGTTTTGTATCCCTCCGCCAGCCATGATTTGATCGACTTGAGCCATGACCGGGCTTTCAATCAGGGGATCGACCGTGGTCTGGGGGTCGAGCAATTTCAGACCCACCGCCATGTAGGCTGCTGCCAGCCTGGTATCACCCTCGAGTGAAGTGCCTTCAACGAGCGTATAGTAGGACAGCACCTCGTCCAGAACGGATTGGGTGACAGCGATCATGCGTGGGCGAAGTTCCTCCCGTTCCAGGGCTTCTAGCAGTTCGTCGTAGTTAAGGTGCAGGGCGTGGTAGGCAGCGTCTGTGGTCAGGTAGTAAGGTTGACCGTTCTGCTTTGAGACACGCTGACGGATATCACTGAATTGGGGTTCCTGGCTGTGGATCACTACGAACCCGTTTTTAGCCAGGAGAGACCTTTGGGTGTATGTAAGACCCGCCGTGACCGGTTGGTTTACGACCAACTCCCGATCAACAGGCATGTTATATGTGCCGGAGGGCAGAGTGTCTGGCTTCCAGGATGTCATCTCGGGCGCTGCGAAGTCACCTGCAGTCAGATCGACCAGGGATGCCAGTTCTCCGGGGACAGCGGTCGCTGTTTGAGCGGGATCAGGCGTAAATGAATCTTCGAGTTTTCGTTGAATGTCTGCAGTGGGCAGCAGGCGAGTGGGTGTAATTGATGGTACATATTTAGGACGGCGGGTCGCCACGATGGGTGTTGGCGGGGCGGTCAGCCAGCATGCTAACTGCACAATTGACATCAGGAGCAGGATTAAGCGTACTTTCATTACAGGGTCTCAGGGTTGTGACACTTTAATCGGAATGTATCAACTCTCTTTTATGGGAACAGGTGCTGGGATTTTAGCATACTTCTATCCCATACCCACCGCCGCTATTGCTGGATCTAGCCATGATCATAACGGCTGATGGCTCACCTCGCCAATGGGCTCTCAATTATCCAATTGTATTGAGGAAAATTCCCCCATGGATTGGGATTCTAACAGGATTTAAATATTGGTGCGATGAATGGGTGGTATATTTATATTCACTCTATATCTTACTGATTTACATAACAAAAAAAAGGAGCAATAAATGTTTAGCGAAGCTGTACAGGAAGCAATGAACGAGCAAATAAAAAATGAGATCTATTCGGCTTATATCTATCTTTCGATGTCGGCTCACTTTGAAGCTGTCAATCTATCGGGTTTCGCGCACTGGATGCGTTTGCAATCTGAAGAAGAGTTGGAGCACGCCATGAAATTTTTTCACTACATCAACGATCGCGGCGGGCGAGTTGAATTGAGAGCCATTGACCAGCCACCGGTTGAGTGGGGTTCTCCTGTCGAAATCTTTGAAACGGCGTTGGCTCACGAACAGAAAGTCTCAGCGATGATTAACAACCTGTATGAAATAGCTCTGAAAGAAAAGGATTATCCATCACAGGTGATGCTGCAGTGGTACATCGATGAGCAGGTCGAAGAGGAAAAGAACGCCGGCCAAATCGTCGAGACGTTGAAGATGTTCGATGAGCGCGATACCGCGGTCCTGCTTTTGGATCGACAGTTAGCCCAGCGGTCGGAAGAAGAATAATAAGCGTAAATGATTATCCGTCGTGCGGAATCGAATGATTCTGACGAATGGCTGCGTATGCGGACTGCCCTTTGGCCCGATTGTTCTGAAGGTAAACATCGCACCGAGATGGCGGATATCCTGGCAGACGAGACCGGTCTGGCTGTTTTTGCAGCCGCGGAGCCGTCAGGTTGCCTTTGTGGATTTGTAGAGGTTTCTCTACGACAATCGGCGGAGGGATGTGGCACCAGACCGGTTGGCTATATTGAAGGATGGTACGTTGATCCGGATTCCCGTAACCAAGGTGTCGGTCGCAGCCTGGTGGTCGCAGCAGAAATATGGGCGTTGGAAAAGGGCTGCCAGGAGATGGCTTCTGATTGCTTGATCGATAATGGGGTTAGCCTCGCCGTTCACATGGTCTTGGGTTATGAGGAAGTCGAGCGCCTGATCCACTTCAGGAAAACCTTGAACAAATGATGAAATTAGCGACGCTTTGCTATATCCGGAATGATGGAAAGACATTGATGATCCACCGGGTCAAGAGAAAAAATGATATGCATCACGGGAAGTGGAACGGGTTAGGAGGTAAGTTTGAGCCTGGGGAAACTCCAGAGGAGTGCGCAATTCGCGAAATAAGGGAGGAATCCGGGTTGCAGGTGGAGAATCCTCGTCTGAAAGGGCTGCTCACTTTTCCCGGTTTTGCCAACGATGAGGATTGGTATGCATTTGTGTTTGTAGTGGACGAGTTTATAGGTGAACTGACAGACTCCGCGGAGGGACTCTTAGAATGGATAGAGGATGACAAGCTGCTCGAGCTCGAATTGTGGGAGGGTGATCGAATATTTTTTCCGTGGATCGATAAGCCAGGCTTTTTCTCAGCAAAGTTTAACTACAAAGACGGGCGTTATGTGGATCATCAGGTTGTGTTCTATGGTTAATCCAAGTACAGGAACGCCCTGATGTTTACCCACTAAGTTAACGGATGAGTGGTTGTCATCCATGGGAATGTGTTTGTGCCTGACCGATGAAATTTTGGTCTTTGTGTTTACAATACATACGAAAATCGATAGGCTGGTCTTTTATCCATATGATACCGGTTTTACCCGTTCGGCGATTGAAAGAGACTGATACGCTGGTCGCATTTCATCACCCCAAGCCAAGCTATCCAGTGCATATATTGCTTGTGCCCAAGAGGGCAGTCGCGAACTTGTCAGAATTATCTGAAGAGGATGGCGATTTCTTTGTTGATTTATATAAATGTGTGCAGAGTCTGGTCCTCAAATATAAATTAGATCAGCCTGGTTATCGTTTGATCGTCAATGGAGGTGCTTATCAAGAATTCCCTCAATTGCACTTTCATCTCATCTCTAATGAAGAATAGTTGCTTTATTGACGACGATGATTGTTATAAATCCCCAGCACTTTTTCCGCGTAATAATAACCAACATTCATAGGACCGTAAGCCTTTAAGGCGTCGCGTGTACTTCCGTGTTTTGCCAGGAGGTGTGACAGCATTCTGGTGCCGTATTTAATGTTGAACTCCGGGTCCTTCAGTTTCTTCATTGTAGGTCGATTTTGGAAGCACGGTCCATTAACGCAAATAAATGAAGCCGCCAAACCATCGCGCGGCATGATTTGCATTAATCCAACTGCACCGCTGCTTGAGTACGCTTCTGGATTGCCGCCGCTTTCCTGCCATATCAGTGCAGCAACGAGGTCGGGCGATAAGTCGCGCATTTGGGCATAATGAGTGATTAGCCCGCACCAGCGGGTTATCCTTTCCGGATATCGTTTGTTAATATTGCACTTCCCTTCATCATTATTGATGGTGCTATTGGTTGGATGAGTGTCATGCACGATTGGGGCTTGCTCATCCAGCGCTTTTCGTTTGATTGACCCTTCCGATATTGTCCCTGGTACGGCTGCTGCCTGGAAGGCATTGCTGTCTGTTACCATGAATAAAAATGCTGCCAGAAGTAGGCTGCCCAGGATCGTACCCGGGATTATCAATCTTGGTCCGAAGTTCATAATTAACCTCCCAATAAATCTTTCCGATAAGGAATAAATTGCCTCTTGACAGAAAAGAACATATGTTCTATATTATACACATATTCCATTCCCTGTCAATCCGCTTTTCCAGTCGGGCGTGGACCCGGTTGGGCAGAGACAGGTCCGATTTGATTGAGGAGGTCAATCATGAAAAAGAACAAAGTTGGAAGTAAGGACTTCGCTGCTTTTTTCCAGCACATCCGCCTGCAGCGCGGTTTCGCTTTCGGCATCATCATCCTTACAGCCCTGGTAGCATTTGAGGTCTTCAACTACAGTACGACCGAGTTTGCGTTGTCCGATCTGCTCGGAGATCTGCAATTTATGGGACTGCGCTGGGCAACCATCCTGGCGATCGCCTTCTGTGGGATCGACTTTGCCGGGATCGCACGCCTGTTCACCCCCGAAGAGGGGCAGGGGGAGAGAAACGAGGTGTGGTATCTGTTTGGTGCCTGGTTGTTGGCGGCGACGATGAATGCGATGCTCACCTGGTGGGGCATCTCGACGGCTATCTTGGGCAACCAAGCCTTGGGGAGCGCTGTGCTTTCACGTGAGACCTTGGTCCGTGTTGTACCGATATTCGTGGCAGTTATGGTATGGCTGATGCGGGTACTTATCATCGGCACGTTTTCGGTAGCCGGCGAGCGCTTGTTCAGCCAGGGAGAAGTGCGTACACTGGGCTCGGGTGGGACATATTCAAGAAGTGCTGGGAAGCCTCTACCAGTGCGGACCCAGAGCGTCCAGGCTCGTGCACCGAGTGGAGCTGAAATGGGGTCGTTGAAGGCATATCGACCGGCACTCAAACCTGCCAATAGGGGAGAACCTGACGTTCGTCAACAGGATCCGACGTACCATCCCCTACCTGTGAATGCTTCTGGTGCGACAAGCAGGCTTCATTCACGCATAGTCGAGCCTTAATGTGACGGAGTCCCGATTGTAAGTTCCAGAATAATAAAATACTGTTGGGTCTGCAGAAGGAGCGAGGTGCACTTCAATGACCCAACAGTAAAACTTCAGTGGTTTATATTCAAAGGGAACAAGCCAGGAAAGATTACGATTCCTGACCCTGACACTCATCTTCGGCGAGAGGCAGCCAGATACAGAAAGTAGTGCCTTGCGGTTCTCTGGATGCGACTTCGATCTGTCCTCCATGGTTGCGGACGATCCAGTATGCGATCGAAAGACCCAAGCCGAAGCCTTTCCCATCCTTTAAGCGGGTACGGGATTTTTCTCCACGGTAAAAGCGCTCAAAAATATAAGGCAGATCCTCCGCAGGAATACCTGGACCGTTATCGCTTATCGTCAGGCGGGCTTTATTATTTTCCTTTCCAAGCCCAACGATAACCTCTCCTCCTGGGGGTGTATATTGAATCGCGTTGCCAATCAGGTTTACTAAGACCTGTTTAAGGCGATCCTTATCGCCGCATATGATAACCTGGTCTATCTCGCCCAAACGCAGGTCAAGGCGGTCCTTGGCGAGGACCCTCATTTGGTTGAGAACCTCCAGAAGGAGTGTGTCCAGTTCTACTGTAGCCGTTATCAGCGGCAATTTGCCGGACTCGGCTTGTGCCAGCAGGAGTAAATCACCTACTAGGCGGGTTAGACGGTCGACTTCGTTTTCGATGCTGGTCATGGATTCGTCATCACCGCAGTTCAACCGTCGCATTAATTCCACATTCCCTTTAATCACAGTAAGAGGAGTGCGCAATTCATGACCTACATCGGCGAGAACCCTACGTTGTGTATTGAAGTGTTTTTCCAACCGGCTCAATGTTTGGTTAAAGGAGTGAATGAGCTGCCCAACCTCATCATTGGGAGGTCCCTTATAGGGGATACGTCGTGAAAGATCGTCAGCGCGTATGATCTGTAGTGCGGTCTGAGTGGCGTCTTTCAATGGTGAAAGGGCTTGCTTCGCGCTGATCCAGCTTGCCAATCCGGCAATGGTCATCGAAACTGCAGTTCCGACAAAGAGTACGGATAATAAAACTTTCTGGATTGCATCGATCTTCGCAAGGCTGGTACCCACCTGGAGTGTACCGATGATACGGTTGCTGCTCCGTATTATTAGAGGCACGGTTAATACACGCAGCCGGGCGTTGCCCACCAACACATCTTGAAATACTGGCTGTACTGAGATTAAACCAACCGCGTCGAGCGGCTGGCTGAAGCCCCCGATATTTTGTGATGCAGATTCCAATTGTCCATCTTTTCCCCACACTTGGATGTACACGTCGGCGAACAGATCAAGCTCTGGCAGAGACAGACTCAGTCTATCAGATCTGGCATTTTGAATGATCTGGGATGCAGCCCGATTCAACGTACTGTCCACCTGATTGGTGAGCGTAACGCTGACTGAGATATAAACTGCCATCCCAAAGATCAGTAAAATTCCCCCAACAATTGAAGTAGATAGAAGAGTTAAACGGGCACGCAGGGACATTCGTTGAAGCTATGTCTCTTCACGGAGCACGTAGCCCATTCCACGCACTGTGTGGAGAAGGCGAGGCTCATTATCGGACTCCAATTTCTGGCGCAAGTATCGAATGTAGACTTCAATGATGTTGCTCTCACCACCAAAATCGTATCCCCACACACGATCGAAGATCACTTCACGGGTCAAGACCTGGCGGGGGTGCCGCAGGAAGAGTTCTAATAGTTCATATTCTTTGGCGGTGAGCGAAATAACGCGGTCGCCCCGAGAAGCCTGGCGAGTTCCGGTATCCAACGAAAGGTCGGCGAAGCGTAAAACTTGGGGTCGGCTGGGTTGGGCGCGCCGCAGCAGCGCCCGAATTCGTGCTAGCAGTTCATCCAGGTTGAACGGTTTGGTCATATAATCATCCGCACCAAGATCGAGACCTTGGATACGGTCTGTTACCTGATCTTTAGCGGTGAGAATCAGTATAGGTACGGGTCCACCAGCTCTAAGACGGCGGCAAACTTCTAATCCGTCAATTCCCGGCAGCATTAAATCCAATACAATTAGATCGTACTGGTTGTCCAGAGCCAGGGATAGTCCTGATTGACCTTCGGCAGCTGTATCTACCTGGTAGCCTTCGTATGCAAGTCCTCGGCGCAGGAATTTGAGGATTGCTTCATCGTCTTCAATAATTAGTATTCGTGCAGTCATAAGCCCTCCATTGTTTGTCTTAATATACCACAGGCTTGGGAAAGACAAAAGGCCACAAATTGTGACCTTTTGGATGAAACTTTAAGGTTGTTAAAGTTGGCTTAAAAAGTCAACTTTACAAGCCGGCGTACAAGGTCGCTATTACACAACCTCCACGGTAGCGCCGGCGGCCTCGAGCTTGGACTTTGCGTCGTTTGCGGCTTCTTTTCCAACGCCTTCCATGACTTTACCGCCATCTGTTTCAGCTACTTCTTTGGCTTCCTTCAGACCTAGACTGGTCATTTGGCGGATGGCCTTAATCACTTCAATCTTTTTCGGACCAGGGTCTTTGATGAGGACATCAAACTCTGTCTTCTCTTCCTCAGGTTCGGCAGCGGCGTCGCCAGGGACTGCTACAGCAGCCATTGCTACTGGCGCAGATGCCGAGACGCCCCATTTCTCCTCAAGCAGTTTAACTAATTCTGCGGCTTCAAGCACAGAAAGCTCACCAAGTTCATCAACTAATTTTTCAAGATCAGACATTTCAAACTCCTTACAATTATTGGTATTTGTGTTTAATTTTTTTTTTAAGATTTTATGATATTGGATTAAGCCGTTGCAGACACGTCGTCTTTTTCAGCGTATGCATTCAGCACTGTCGACACCCGGCGAGCCGGTTCTGATAAGACACGTACAAGCTGGCTGGCAGGCGCCATAATTGTGCCCAGCAGCAGTGCGCGCAATATCGGTAATGGTGGCAGATCTGCCAGTGCTGTGATCTGCTCGGTTTGGATTGGAATCTGTTCCAAATAGCCGCCCTTTATCTTCAAGAAATCCGAACTGCGGGAGAAATCTTTAACAGCTTTCGCCAATGCAGCAGGATCATCGAAGGCAAAGGCAATCGCAGTACTTTCTTCTAAGTATTCTTCAGGCAGCGGAACGCCTGCCTGTTCGAAGGCGACTTTCCCCAGTGTGTTCTTGATAACGTGAAACTCACCTCCGGCCTCACGGACTTTACGACGGAGATCATCGAACTCTTTAACGGAAAGACCTCTATATCCTGTAAAGATCAAAGCCTGGCTGCTATTCATCCAATCTATGTATTGAACGACGAGTTCTTCTTTTTGTTTCCTTGAGATTGCCATTCACTCACCTCCTTTCATATAAAATAAAAAGTCTTTGCCTCGCAGAGCTGATTGGCAAAGACTCTCCTCCCGCAAATCACAGACGGGGTTCTTCTATTTAGGAGTGGTCTCCACCTGGGCAGGTTATTAAGCCGCCAAATTTTTAAGCGGCGCCTGCTGTCTCTGGCGAAGCGTTAAGCGGTTTTAACCGCTGATCAACTGATCATTCACTGTCTTCCATGGCTAATGACTGGATAGGATCTACCTTGATGCCAGGTCCCATAGTTGTGGTTAACGTCACTCGCCTCACGTAAGTTCCTTTCGATGAAGCAGGTCTTGCTTTCTTAACAGCTTCCATCAGGGCAGTCATGTTTTCGTAAATCTGATTTTCATCAAACGAAACTTTTCCGATTGAAACGTGCAGGTTAGAGGTTTTATCAACCCGAAACTCCACCCGACCTGCTTTTGTTTCATTGACAACTCGCGGGATATCCTCGGCTGGAACTACGGTCCCAGCTTTTGGGTTTGGCATTAAACCGCGCGGACCGAGGACACGACCCAGACGACCAACTTTTCCCATCATATCAGGGGTTGCGATAGCGACATCGAAATCAGTCCATCCGTTCTGGATTTTCTTTATCATTTCGTCGTCATCTGCGACATAGTCAGCGCCCGCTTCGCGTGCCAATGAAGCCCCATCGCCTTCTGCGAAAACTACTACACGCACAGCCTTTCCTGTGCCGTGCGGCAGCACTACCACGCTGCGTACCTGTTGGTCGGCATGACGGGGGTCTACTCCCAAGCGTATGTGAAGCTCGACTGTAGAGTCGAAACTGGTGATAGAAGTTTCTTTTACTAGCCCAATCGCTTCCTGTGGGTTGTATTCGTGGTCGCGATCAAACTTTGCTGCTGCGGCCAGATATTTCTTTCCGTGTTTTGCCATAATCTCTCCTTCGTGGTGCTAACGGACTGTTTTGTCCTCCCACCGGGATTTATTCAACAATGTCCAGACCCATATTGCGGGCCGTACCTTCGATCTGGCGCATCGCGCCTTCAATGTCAATCGCGTTCAGATCCTTCATCTTCAATTCGGCGATTTCACGAACCTGGGAACGGGTTACTGTGCCCACCTTTTCACGAGGAGGGTTGGATGAACCTTTCTCTATTCCGGCAGCTTTCTTCAGTAAAACTGACGCTGGCGGTGTTTTGAGGATGAAAGAGAAAGATCCGTCATGATAAATAGTGATTTCTGCTGGTATGATATCACCCATTCGGCTTGAAGTTCGGGCATTATATTCCTTACAAAAAGCCATTAGGTTAATCCCGTGACCTGCCAGCGCTGGTCCGATTGGTGGGGCGGGATTTGCCTTGCCGGCAGAAATCTGTAAACGTACGACTACTTTTATTTTCTTTGCCACTTAAAATCTCCTTTGTGGTATTGGCGGGTGACGGATACTCACCCTCCCACTATGCTGGCAATCAGCTTTCAACAGGGATAATCTTGATTTTTTAACCCGCTGGCAGCTAACTGCTGAATGCTATGCTTATGCTTTTTCTACTTGCAGGAAGTCCAGTTCAACTGGAGTCTCCCGTCCGAAGAAATTTACCATCACGCGGACCTTAGCCTTCTCCATGTCTATTACATCGACTGTACCTCTAAAATCATTGAAGGGACCGTCGACGATGCGAATCCTCTCACCGGGCTTAAACGTCACCTTTATGCGGGGTGCATCTGCTTCCATGCGCTTGATGATCTGAGCCACTTCTTCGGAGCGTAAGGGTGTTGGTGTGGAACCCATACCGACGAAACCGGTGACTCCAGGTGTATTGCGAACGACGTACCATGATTCTTCAGCTAAGATCAAGTTCACCAGTATATAACCTGGAAAAACCCGGCGCTCAATAGTCCGTCTTTTACCGTCCTTGACTTCGATCTCTTCTTCCGTGGGGACGACGACATCAAAAATTTCGTCTTTCATACCCATGGTTTCTATACGCTGTTCTAAGTTATGGCGTACTTTATTCTCGTAGCCAGAATAACAGTGTACAACGTACCAAGCGCGACCATCGTCCTCCTGAACATCCTCAGATAACTTTTCTTCAGGAGAAATTTCCTCTATAGTACTATCCTGTGTTGGTTCTTCAAGCGCCTCTTCTGGCATTGGGTCAGCCAAATCGGATGCGTCTTTTAATTGGTCTTCTTGGTCGTGTAAATCCATCATGCGATGATTTCCTAATAGTCGGATTTCGGTTAACAAGTTAAAAGTTTACCCAAGAATTAACGCAAAGAGCTTTGTATAGATAAAATCCAAAAACCCAAGCAGGATGCTCATAGTAAGGGTAACAATAATGACAACGATGGTTAGGTTCGTGGCTTCTTTTCGGGTCGGCCATGTGACCTTACGCAATTCGCCCATAGTTTCACTGAAGTAACGCTGAATGGCATTCTTTTTTTTACGAGCACCTTTTTTGCTGTCTTTTGCCACTGAAAGCTCCTTCGAAAATCAACCATTCTTATAACATAATATTACGGCTAAAACGCCGCCTTTAGAGACGGCGTTGCCCAAGTTATAGGCAGGCCAGGTAGGAATCGAACCCACAACCCCCGGTTTTGGAGACCGGTGCTCTGCCAAATTGAGCTACTGGCCTATTTGCCCTGATCGATTAGTCTTCTGATCCGGTCGACTCTCAGTCGATTGAATCTTAATGTCTAATGGACTAATCGACAACAGGACTGGCTCCTTACTTTGTTTCACGATGTAAGGTATGTTGTCGGCAGGTTGAGCAAAACTTTCTCAACTCCAAGCGTCCCGGATCATTCCGGCGGTTCTTCTCCGTTGTATAGTTGCGGTGTTTACACTCTGTGCATTCCAACGTAATCACAGGGCGCACACCTTTTTTTGAAGCCATAATGTTCTAATCTGTACCTCTATCCTGCTTTGGTACTGCTCCTTTGATAAAATCTTATTCCAGTAACTTAGTAATCACACCAGCGCCAACCGTCAAACCACCTTCACGGATAGCGAACTTTGAACCCTGCTCCAACGCTACCGGCACGATCAGCTCAACTTCCAGGTTCACATTATCA